>Ga0068860_100006426_pt1 | contig 11801 bp, 7 predicted proteins | sample KBSSwiS32_FD_66597 | JGI IMG/M metagenome (GOLD analysis project Ga0068860, IMG submission 66597) | Switchgrass rhizosphere microbial communities from Kellogg Biological Station, Michigan, USA - KBS Switchgrass S3-2 | ecosystem: Host-associated > Plants > Roots > Rhizosphere > Soil ... | reverse complement strand
TCAAGGTGTTCTTCAATTATATTACGGCCAAACGCATTCTGTGCACCCACTGAACAATAATAAGGACCCTGCGGACCCGGATATCCACCAGCGGGGAAACCAAACGGTTTATTTGTTTTCGGATCCCACAGGAAGTACTCCTGCTCGAACCCAAACCAGAAATCGTTATCATCATCCGCAATAGTTGCACGGCCATTGCTTACATGGGCGGTGCCATCAGCATTTAATACCTCACACATTACCAGGTAACCATTTTTGCGCTGGGGATCTTTCACCAAAAACACAGGTTTTAGCAGGCAGTCGGAAGACCCGCCCGGCGCCTGTTCTGTAGAAGAACCGTCAAAACTCCACATGGGGCAATCAGCCAGTTTACCACTAAAGTCTTTTTCAATTTTTGTTTTGCTTCTAAGGCTTTGGGTGGGTTTGTAACCATCTAACCAAATGTACTCGAGTTTGGATGCTGACATAATTTAAGCAGTTTGAAATATTAAAAAATTAATTAATATATAGCTTTTCTTTAAGAAATCGGTTTATTTGCCACGAATGTAGCAATCAAATTAATAAAGAGATGATAATTCTTTAACTATTTATACAAATACAGAAAAAAATGAATTTTTTTAAATTTTTCAACTATCACCAACGTATATAAAAAAAATCACCTGTGATGAAGCAGGGTTTATAATGCCTTGGATAATAGCTCTACAGCAATTTTTTTGGCAATAACTGCAGCCGGGTTGGCGGCTTCCTTATATCATTCTGTTTTTAAAATTTTCTAAGGGTTAACACTGTTGCCTGGCAGGCGATCCATTCTTTTTTATTATTGTTTCTTTTCCCTAATGTTCACAACCGGTTGCCTGCTGTATTATTTTTGCTGACTTGCCTTTTGATTATTTAATTGTAATAGTATGGATTATTCAGATATTATCAGGAAAGCATGGGAAGAGTACGATGCCACCAAAATTATACATAAGATCGAAGATATCAGCCCGATGGTTTCTACCAACTATGTTTTCAGGGTCAGGTTTGAAGATGAAGACATCATTATTGCCAAACTCTCTTACTTTGGAAAATATGAATACTTTAAGGAAGACCACCGGATTATTCATACGCTTTCCAATAACCTTTTATATCCCTACGAGAACTTTCTTGCCAAATCCCTGCTCCGGAACAACCGCGTGTATACATACCGCTACCGCCATGGCAAAATGGATATATGGGTGGTTTTCTACAACCCGGTAAGGGTAATGCAGCGTATGCCCCGCCGGCTGGACGATAGTCATATTAAGAAATTCGGGCAGCAGACAGGAAAATTTCACAAAGCCTGCTCCAGGTTGCGCAATGTACTGCCCAAATCCATCAAGACCCTTCGCACCGATATTAATGCCCTGCTTGAAATGCTGGAAAAAGACAAGAACAAGTTTACGCCGGAACAGGCAGATTATCTCCGGCATCATTGCGATTTGTTTTTGAAAAACAGGCTTAAATGCAATGTGAGTTCTTTTGAAATCATACCCGTTTTTATTGATTGGAACATTGGCAATTTTTCCGTTACCAGCAAGTTGGAATTATATTCGCGCTGGGATTACGACTGGTTCAGGATGAGTTACCGTATGCTCGACTTTTATTTTTTTAGCCGCGTGGTTTCAGATGCAGGCGATAAAACGGCCTTCAGCTATCTAATTAACACGATGATGGAAGATCGGTTTATCACGTTTCTGCAAGAGTACCATAAAATAAACCCCCTCACCGCGAATGAACTCAGGTTTTTGAGAGAGGCTTACCGCTTTTTTATTCTAAATTACGTGATTAAGAATGGCAGTTATTTTTTTAGCGAACAGTATGCAACAAAACTGCAGGCGGAAGCTTTCGATATTTACCTTCCTTCTGTAGACAGGGATTTTGATCCTGCAAAACTTATCCAGGCCCTTAAAATAAAAGAAACATAAGGGCCGGTGCCAATCAAACTTAAACCAATGATTCAGTCGGCAGATTTTAAATCCATTCTCGACCGGTATAAAATTATTTTTTTTGATGCATTTGGCGTGCTGAAAAATTATCACGGATTAGTGCCTGGTATAGAAAAAACCTTTGCCTATATAGAGGCTCAGCAAAAAGAATACTATATCGTTACCAACGATGCTTCCCGCAGCCCGCAGCAATTGGCTGAATCTTATCATAAACTCGGTTTACACGCCATTACCCATGACCGTATTATTTCTTCCGGAATGCTGGCAAAAGAATACCTGGATCTGAAAGTAAGCGATGGTATTGTAGCCTATCTCGGTACCAACAATTCTGCCCACTATATTGATAGTTCAGGATTACACACATTGCCGGTCAGTGCTATCAATTATACAAATATCGACCAGGTAAATGCTCTTGTATTGCTGGATGACGAAGGGTTCAACTGGTTTGACGATCTGAATAAAACAATTAATATTCTCCGCAAACGTACCATACCTGCCATTGTTGCCAATACAGACAATACTTATCCGCTGTCGGGCAATAACGAGGTAGCCATTGCCATCGGGGGCATTGCTTCTATGATTGAAAGCATTGTTGGCAAACGCTTCATACGCTTTGGTAAGCCCGATTCACAATTATTTATGTTTGCGTATGATCTTATTCGCTGGCGGCTGGAGATAACCAAAAAGGACATACTGATGGTGGGTGATACACTTCACACCGATATTATCGGCGCCAATAAATTTGGATTGGATACTGTATTGGTGCTGAGCGGCAATACCCTGCCCGACGATGCTGAAGTGCGCATACGATCTACCGGTATAGTGCCGACCTATATCTGCAACAGCGCCGTTATTGAATAACTGCAGGAAAGTTTTTTACTTCCCGGACACTATAATAATATTCCTGCCGAGCCAGTTATCAATACGCGTTGCAATGGCCACCGGATAACTGCAGAGCAGGTTTACAAATGGCGCCAGTAAGAAAGGAAGGTAAATACTCCGGTAACGTATTATAGCTCCGGCAAATGGTACCATATACCCGATGATGATCATACCAGGTATTGCAAAAAGAAGACATGTAGCATCAAAATTACTTAACCGTAGCGTTTTTCTGCGCACCAGCAGCCATCCGGCCAACAATATCAATGCCCAGTATACCATCAGTTCTACTGAAAAAGCAAGATAGATTGATTTTCCGCCAACGCCGGGAAACGGCTGAAAAAAGCCATTGGCAAATGCTGTGGGCAAAATGTGCAAGGCGCTTTGTATAGAAGGCTCCAGCACCGGCAGCGCTATTCTGGAGCCACCTTCCAGCGACTGAAAATCTTTTTGTCGTTCGCTCACAACCGTTAAAATGCCGGATGCTAACAGGTTGTTTAATAGAATAACCACCATCAGCGCAGCAAGCATTGTAAATACAAACGCCCTTTTCTTCGTTACTAATTTTTCTGCCAGGAAAAAGAAAAGCAAGGCCGGAAATAAGGTAATCAGGGCATTTGCTCTTGATATAAACATCAGGAATGTGCAAACCAGCAATAAAATAATCCTTTGTGGTGTTGGCTTACCCCGAAACAGCAGAAAATAAAAAAAGTATCCGATCGCCATATAAAAGACACCGTCTTTATATACAACTGAAGTCCAGAAAAGCACGGAAGGAAGCAGCAAACTGCAGAAAGCCGGTAGCGGCTTCTGGTAAATCTTGTAAAAAATTTTAAACAGTGCCATTGTTCCTGCAAAAACCGGCAGCGAGAATAAAAGGGTATTGATGTAAATATTGTCAAATGAAAATATATTCAGGAGTACATTAACACGCTGAAAGAACTGGTATTGAAAATCGAGTAGCGGTTTATGTGTATCCGTAATATTAAATCCCGTACTGTCGAGGAACGTAAAAAAAGATGCAGGATCGTATACAAACAATTTCCTCAAACGGATGCCCTCTTCAAAAAACACCCATATATCCCCATGCCCGGGATAGTAGTGAAAAGCAATCCAATTATGCAGGCACCCAGTGGCAACATGCAGAGAAAATAACAAGATCAGGTATACAGGCCTGATATAACCTCTGAAAAAACCTAACCTGGTTATTATAAGACACAGAACAAAAAAATAAAGTATGAAAAGGAAAACATGCATCATGGTGTTAAATGGATATGAGCCGAATTTTTATGACTGCGGCCGTCATCGTTTAAGCAGATTCAGTTTTGCCAAATAGATACTGGTAACGATGTCCTGCGTAAAATGGTTCAATACCAGCTCCCTCCCGGCCATTCCCATTGCTTTCTTTCCCGCCGCGGGTAATGCATAGTAGTGCTCCATTTTGGCGGCAAGATCGGCCGGGTCTTTTTCACGACACAATAAGCCGTTTACGCCATCCCTGATAACTTCCCGGCAGCCGGCTACATCGGTTGCAATAAGCGCCTTGCACATACTGGCACCCTCCAGCAGGCTGAGCGGCAACCCCTCCCGGTAAGAAGGTAATACAATACAATCGGCCGCTGCGATAAACGGTATCACGTTGTCTGTAGCTCCAAGATAATTAATAGTTTTATCATTCTCCCATTGGTTCAGCCGCTCACGGGGAATGGCTACAGCACTTTTTTCATCAAAAAAGCCGAGTATGCTGAATTGTACATTTAATTTTTTGGCGTGCAAGAGGTTTGCCGCGGCCGCAAACTCATAGACACCTTTGTGTTCAATCAGCCTTGCTATCAGCAGAAATGAGATGGGCGCTGTTTTGTATTCGTAAGGAGCAGCGTGAAATGCAGTTGCGTCCACACCCTCACCCGGCAAAATGAATGTTTTTTTTTCAGGAACCAGCCCGGCCTTAATAAAAATCTGCTGGTCATCATGATTGAGGAACCAGACCTCTTCGGTTTTTTTTAAGGCATACCGGTACAACAAGGAAGCAATGAATTTAAAAATGCTTTTGGCGGTAAACATATATCCAAGGCCCGTTATAACGGCTACGGCCGGGCAGGATGCGCGCGCCGCTGCCAGTGAACCATAGATATTTGCTTTAATAGTATAATGGAAGATCAATCCCGGCCGAATGGATTTGTAATGAGAAAGCAGTTCTCTGTACAGGCTCAGATCGTCCTGCACGGATATACTTTTGCTTTTGAATCTTTTTAGTTCAATAAAAAAGATGCCTTCGCTGTGTTCAAAGAAACTGCTGTATTTATCGCGGGGCGCCAGCACATACACATCAAAACCTTTTTGTACGAACGCTTTCAAAAGTTGCAGCCTGAATTTATAAATACTCCAGCTGGTATTGGCAACAAAAGCGATACGCTGTTTTGAGGGCATAGTGTATTTCTGGTGAACTGGTATAAAAAACCAGCAAACCTACATAATTATGATCGTATTGATGTGGCGACTATCAACTACAATAAAATATTGCACAGGATTAACCGGGTGTTTGTACTTTTGCGCCTTAATAACTAACATGGAAATAACCGCTTCAACAGCTGCCAAACTTCGGCTTACGGCAGAAGAATTTGAACTGATAAAACAAAAACTGGGAAGAACGCCCAATTTTACTGAGTTGTGTTGCTTCTCAGCAATGTGGAGTGAGCATTGCAGTTATAAGAATTCTATCAAATGGCTAAAAACCCTTCCCCGTGAAGGAAAGAAAATGCTGGTAAAGGCAGGTGAGGAAAATGCAGGACTGATGGATATCGGAGACGGCTATGGCGTTGTATTCAAAATAGAATCGCACAATCATCCCTCCGCCATTGAGCCCTTTCAGGGTGCGGCCACGGGGGTGGGGGGTATCCATCGCGATATTTTTACGATGGGCGCCAGACCGGTGGCAGCCTTGAATTCACTCAGGTTTGGAAACCTTACAGAGGCAAAAACACAACATTTACTCAATGGAATAGTCCACGGCATAGGGCATTACGGTAATTGTTTTGGCGTTCCTACAGTGGGTGGTGAAATATATTTCGAAAGCTGCTATCATACCAACCCCCTGGTAAATGCTATGAGCGTAGGCGTTCTAAAAAATGGAGAAACCATTTCTGCTACCGCCAAAGGAATCGGCAATCCTGTTTTTTTTGTGGGCAGTGCTACCGGTAAAGATGGTATTGGAGGGGCCTCATTTGCTTCGGCAGATATCACTGCCGAAAGCGCAGAAGAACTGCCGGCGGTTCAGGTAGGTGATCCCTTCCAGGAGAAAAAATTACTGGAAGCATGCCTGGAGGTGATAAAAACCGGTGCCGTGGTAGGCATGCAGGATATGGGTGCGGCAGGCATTATTTGTTCAACATCGGAAATGAGTGCTAAGGGCGAATCGGGCATGCGCATTGATCTCGATAAAGTGCCCACCCGTCAAAAAAATATGAAAGCCTGGGAACTACTGCTAAGTGAAAGCCAGGAAAGAATGCTGATGGTGGTAGAAAAAGGAAAGGAAAAAGCAGTTATTGATGTATTTGAAAAATGGGACTTACCCTGCTCGGCCATTGGCGAAGTGACCGGTAACGGCATGCTTGAATTTTATATGCATGGAACCCTGGAAGCATCTTTACCTGCTTATGAGTTGGTATTGGGAGGCGGAGCACCGCAGTACAATCGCGAAACAAAGGAACCCGCCTATTTACAAAAGATAAAAGCCTTTAACCCGGATACTATTGACGTACCCGATGATTTGAAAAGCGTGGCAGAACAATTGATTGCGATTCCCAATATTGCTTCGAAAAAATTTGTATACGTGCAGTACGACAGCATGGTGGGTGCAGGAAATGCTTCTACCAACGAGCCAAGCGACGCTGCCATCGTAATAGCCAAACCTACGGGCAAAGGGCTGGCACTAACAACAGATTGTAACAGCCGCTATGTATTTGCTGATCCTTATAAAGGAGGAATGATTGCGGTGGCGGAAGCCGCGCGTAATATTGTATGCAGCGGAGGCCAGCCACTGGGTATTACCAATTGCCTCAATTTTGGCAATCCTTATGATCCGGAAGTTTATTACCAGTTTGTACATGCTTTAAAAGGTATGGGTGAAGCTTGTATAAAATTTGATACGCCGGTGACCGGTGGAAACGTAAGCTTTTATAACCAGGGCCCGGAAGGCGCCGTATACCCCACACCCACTATCGGTATGGTTGGCTTACTGGATAGTGTAACCGAAAAAATGACGCTTGATTTCAAAGAAGAAGGAGATATCATATTCCTGGTTGGTTCATGCAGCAATGATATTAACTCATCCGAATACCTGCATAAGATCCGTGGCGTGGAATATAGTCCGGCGCCCGAATTTGACCTTGAAAAAGAATTTTTGCTGCAACAGAAAATAACGGAACTCATCAGGAACAAAATAATTAAATCGGCTCATGATGTGAGTGAGGGCGGATTGTTCATCACCCTGGTTGAATCCTGTCTCAACCACAACCGGGGTATTGATGTGGTAGCTGCCGATTTCAATATCCGTAAAGATGCATACTGGTTTGGAGAAGGCCAGGGCCGGGTAGTGGTAACCCTTGCTGAAGCAATGGTGCCTGCGTTTAAAAAGATAATGGGTGACCAGGTGCATAGCGAACTTGGGTTGGTGACCGATGGATCAATTGAGGTTGACGGAATGTATTGGGGTAATATCGCTGAATGGAAAGACAGGTATGACAATGCAATCGGAAATATGCTGGCATCAGCCAGCGCGGAAAGTGCAGTATCTGTTATCTGAGACAACTAAAATGCAAACATGCAGAATAATGCAACCATTGTGGTTACCGGTGCAGCCGGTTTTATAGGCAGTTGCCTGGTGGGCTTTCTTAATAGCAAAGGATATAACAATATTATTATAACAGATGATTTTTCCCGGTTTGATAAAATTCCTAACCTGGAAGGAAAAAAAATTATCAAACAGATAGAAAGGGAATCGTTTTTCTCATGGCTGGCAGAAAACAATCCGGATATTGACTTCATTTTTCATATTGGTGCCAGAACAGATACCACCGAGTTTGATTACACTATCCACCAGCACCTGAATGTAGACTACTCACAAAAGGTTTGGCAATACTGTACAGAAAAAAAAATCCCGTTGGTGTACGCATCGTCTGCGGCTACCTATGGAGCAGGAGAATTCGGGTATTCGGATAACCACGAATTGCCGTTTAAGCTGCAACCGTTGAATCCCTATGGTATTTCTAAAAATGAATTTGACAAATGGGCGCTGCAGCAAGGTAGTGCCCCTCCTTTCTGGGCCGGACTGAAGTTTTTTAACGTTTACGGGCCCAACGAATACCACAAAGGGCGCATGGCGAGCGTTATCTGGCATTCATTTAACCAGGTAAAAAAAGATGGCCGGGTAAAATTATTTAAATCGCATCGACCCGATTTTAAGGACGGACAACAGCTCCGCGATTTCATTTACGTAAAAGATTTGCTGAAAGTGTGTTATTGGCTGATGCAAAACCAACCCGCATCCGGCATCTATAATTTAGGTACCGGCAAGGCTAGGGCTTTCGAAGATCTGGTAAAAGCAACTTTTGCCGGGCTTGATAAACCTGCGCAGATTGATTTTATAGATATGCCCGAGGATATCCGTGATAAATACCAGTATTTTACCGAAGCAGACATGCACAAACTGCAGGATGCCGGCTACGATGAGCCTTTTTACTCTCTGGAAGCAGGAGTAATGGATTATGTACGGCATTACCTGGCAACCGGGCTTTATTATTAGTGATTATTCTTCTGCGATTGCCCTGCGCGCAAACGTCGTACATATACAGAAATGATGTTATTAATTGTATTTTTATCCGTCTCAAAAGAAAAATATGAACAATAAAATTGCCATTATTGGAGGCGGGAACCTCGGAACTGCCATTGCAGAAGGCTTAATACTGAGTGGATTTATGTCGCCCGCTAGCATTATCGTTACAAAAAGAAATGTTGCAACGCTGGAACATCTTGAAAAAAAGGGAATACTGGTAAGCGATAATAACGAAGAGGCCCTGCGTTTTGCTGATTTGATTGTACTTGCCGTAAAGCCGTTCCAGGTAAACGACGTGCTGACCAGGCTCAAAGGAGCATTGAATGAAAAAAAACATATTATCGTTTCCGTAATCACGGGTGTAACTATTGACGATATTTTGGCAATCACCGGGAGAAAAATGCCGGTTGTTCGCGCAATGCCCAATACCGCCATTGCCATACAGGAAAGTATGACCTGCATTAGCTACCGGGATGTTAATAAAGACAACCTCGACTATATTATGGAATTGTTTAACCAACTGGGGCGCGTTGTTGCAATTGAAGAAAAATTAATGAATGCCGCAACGGTACTGGGCGCTTGCGGAACGGCTTATGCCATGCGCTATATCAGAGCCAATATACAGGGCGGCATTGAAATAGGATTTGACGCATCTACGGCAAACCTAATCGCAGCCCAGACAGTTAAAGGTGCAGCAGATCTCTTACTGAAAAAAGGCACCCACCCCGAGCAGGAAATCGATAAAGTGACTACCCCCAAGGGCTGCACCATCGCGGGACTGAATGAAATGGAACACCAGGGTTTTAGTTCCTCACTTATTAAGGGTATTATGACCAGTTATATTAAAATAGCAAAGGATTAATTATTTAAGTAATCGTGCCAACGGTTCAAACAGTGGATGCGTATAACAAGAAACCAGAGCAAAAGGTTGAATAATAATACAATACCCATTGAACTAAACCTCCCGGGGAAGAGCTTTCCGGGTATTTAATTTGAACCGCTGAAATAAATGACTTTATTTTGCGTTTCCTAAACCAACCTTTAAAAAAAGGTACGGGTTTAGCGCAAGAACACACAATTATCTCTGTATGAAGCGGAATATCAACGTATTTATTTTGGTTTTTGAAATTGCGGCAATCATAATTCTGCACACGGTTAAGCTGGGACAGGCACGCCAGCAGCAAGAAAGTTTTTCAACACAGGGCATAACAACAACTAAAAATTCAGCACAGGAGGTAAAATCTTACCAGTTGCTGAGTATAAAATAAAATACACACACTAAAGGAAACAACAGGTGTCTGGCTGGTCTGGATGCCTGTTTGTATTTTGGACTTGCCTGAGTCGATCAACCTAGTTTTCCACAGCTTATGCATGTGGCCGGGTATAATTCAGAGATCATTGTATCTTTGCCCGACCTCCCAGAACTTTTTCAGAAGTTCTAACTGGTCAATTTTTTTTTGACAGTTTATTGTAGTACACTTATTGGCTTTTTTGAGAGAACCGGTTTCGGGTTCCGCCTGTGTATTCATCCTGTCTGATGCCTGTTGCAAATAATTTATTGAAATATAACGAACCATATTATGGCTAAATTCATTTTTGTTACCGGGGGTGTAACCTCCTCACTAGGCAAGGGTATAATTGCTGCCTCTCTTGCTAAACTATTGCAGGCGAGGGGTCTTCGTGTGACCATTCAGAAGTTTGATCCATATATCAATGTAGATCCCGGTACATTGAACCCGTACGAACATGGCGAATGCTATGTAACCGATGACGGCGCAGAGACCGATTTGGACCTGGGTCATTATGAACGGTTCTTAAACATCCCCACTTCACAGGCAAATAATGTTACAACCGGTAAAATCTATCAAACTGTAATAAATAAAGAACGCGAGGGCGCTTACCTGGGCCGAACTGTGCAGGTGGTACCGCATATAACGGATGAAATTAAGCGGCGGATGCTGTTGCTTGGACAGGATAAGAAATTTGATGTTGTAATAACCGAAATTGGCGGTACCGTAGGGGATATTGAAAGTCTTCCTTTTATAGAAGCGGTTCGCCAGCTGCAATGGGAACTTCCGGAAGAAGACACGGTAGTGGTTCATTTAACCCTCATTCCTTACCTGAAGGCGGCAAAAGAGCTAAAAACAAAACCTACACAGCACAGTGTCAGGATGCTGAGCCAGGAAGGCGTTCATCCCGACATAATTGTATGCAGAACAGAAGAATCATTATCGCCGGAAATACGCCGCAAAATTGCCCTATTCTGCAATGTAAAGCAGGAAGCTGTGATAGAAGCTGCTGATGCGGCCACCATTTACGAAGTGCCCCTGTCTATGATGCGCGAAAAACTTGATCTAATCTGTCTTCGCAAAATGAACCTTTCTGGTTATAATGAACCTGAGTTGCATAAATGGAAAGAATTTCTGGACAAATTAAAATACCCCCGAAGCAAAGTTACGATTGGTTTAATAGGTAAGTATATTGAATTACAGGATGCATATAAGTCTATTCTGGAAGCTTTTGTTCATGCCGGCGCCATCAATGAATGTAAAGTACAGGTGGTAAATCTGCACAGTGAATTTATAACGGATGAGAATGTAACAGAAAAACTGGGTAACCTGGATGGTTTGCTGGTAGCTCCAGGCTTTGGTCTGCGTGGTATAGAGGGGAAAATTATTGCTGTAAAATATGCACGTGAAAACGGCCTGCCATTTTTTGGTATATGCCTGGGTATGCAAATGGCGGTTATTGAATTTGCGAGGAATGTTTTGGGTATTAAAGATGCGCATTCAACTGAGATGAATCCTGATACATCCAATCCGGTGATAGATCTTATGGAAGCGCAAAAGAAAATTACTGCAAAGGGAGGCACCATGCGCCTGGGGGCTTATCCCTGCGCTATTACTGAAGGAACCCTTGCAAACCGTATTTATGGCGTAACGGCTATCAGCGAACGTCATCGCCACCGCTGGGAATTTAACAATGCTTATCTTGGCCAGTATGAAGCCGAAGGCATGGTTGCCAGCGGTAAGAACCCCGAGAGCAATTTGGTAGAAATTGTAGAACTGGTCAACCATCCTTTTTTTATAGGTGTGCAATATCACCCCGAACTAAAAAGTACA
>Ga0068860_100006417_pt1 | contig 11807 bp, 7 predicted proteins | sample KBSSwiS32_FD_66597 | JGI IMG/M metagenome (GOLD analysis project Ga0068860, IMG submission 66597) | Switchgrass rhizosphere microbial communities from Kellogg Biological Station, Michigan, USA - KBS Switchgrass S3-2 | ecosystem: Host-associated > Plants > Roots > Rhizosphere > Soil ... | reverse complement strand
ATCACGCCGATCTTTTCGACGGCGACGACCATCACGAGTGCGCCGAATCCGTCGGCGTACGGTCAGTCGGTCGCGATTACCGTCAACGTCACTTCTTCCGCTGGTGGCCCTCCCAGCGGCGGCGATGTGGACATCACCGACGGGCTCACCACGATCGCGACCCTCCCCCTTCTCAATGGCGTCGCGACATATGACACGTCTTCGTTGTCGCAGGGACAACACCCGCTGCAGGCTTTGTATCGCGGCTACTCCAGCGACAGCGAAATCGACCAGCCGAGCTACTCCGTCGGCCAGGTCGTCAACGGCATCGTGACACCGTACACGCACGTCGTCGGCGCGCCGCTCGCTTTGACCACGATTACGCTGAACCCGTCCGATCAATCGGCGACCTATGGCCAGACGGTGCAGTGGCAGGTGTCGGGCAATGGCAATCCGACGCCGACCATCCAATGGCAGGTTTCGACCGATGGCGGCGGCACCTATTCGAACCTTGCCGGACAAACGAGCCAGTTCCTGACGCTTCCGGCACAGGTTGCGATGAACGGCAACCGCTATCGCGCGAACTTCACCAACGCCGCCGGTACGGTTGCCACGAGCGCCGCGACGCTGACGGTGCAGAAAGCTGGATTGCAGGTCGTCGCCAACGACAAGACGATGTCGTTCGGCGGCAGCGCGCCGCCGCTCACCGTCAGCTACTTCGGGTTCGTCAACGGCGAAACCACGAGCGTCCTCGGCGGCAGCCTCGCCTGCGCGACGACGCCCGCCACGATCACCGCGACGACACCGAGCGGCAACTATCCGATCAATTGCAGCGGCCTGACGTCGTCGAACTACACGATCATCAATGTGGCCGGCACGCTGCACATCCTGCCCCCATCGCCGAACATTTCCGCGTCGCCGATGCCCGGCAGCGTGCCGCTCGGTTCGACGTTCGCGATCTCCGCCGCCAAGGGTGCGTCCAGCAACCCGATCGTGTTCAGCGTCGACGCGTCGACGACGGACAGCTCATGCACCGTCTCGGCCGCCGGCGTGGTCTCTTTCGTCAAGACGAACTACAACTCGGGCACCGCCACCTGCACGATCGATCTGAACCAGACGGGCGACGGCACCTACCCGGCGTCCCCGCAGGTGCAGCTCTCGACCATCGTGGTCTACTACCAGCCCGGAATTTTCCCGCAGCCGACGCCGACCCTCAGGGCACTCTCCGCGGGCGGCTCGACGACCATCACGTTCGGCATCGTCAATACAGCGCCAACGCCGACGGTGCAGTGGTACTACGTGGCGCACGGCGAATTCCAAAACCCGATCCTCATCCCCGGCGCCACATCGACGACGCTGACACTCTCGGGTTTGACGAGCGCACAGGACGGAAATTACTACTACGCCCGCGTCACCAACAACCCCGGTCAATCGATCTACGCGACGAACACCGATGTCAGCACGAACGCCGTCACGGTCAAGGTCGACGGCCCGCCCGTCATCTACACGCAGCCGCAAAGCGTGGAAGTCCATGTAAACGACTTCTACTCCGTGCACGCCGCCGCGTCCGGCAGCCCGACTGCGACGATCCAGTGGCAGATATCGACCGACGGCGGTGGAACCTGGAACAACTCGGACAATCCCGGTGCGACCTACGACACCATGGCGTTTCCTCCTGCCGGGCCCGGCGACGACGGCGCCCTGTATCGCGTGACCTTCACGAACATCCACGGTTCGGCGACCTCGGACGCCGCCGTGATCCACGTCGATTATCACAACATCACCGGCAACCCGGACGACGCGTCTGTCAGCGCCGGCCAACCGGCATCGTTCACCGCCGGCTTCGCCGGCTACCCGGCGGCGACGGTGCAGTGGCAAAGCGCGCCCACCGGCACGACGAATTTCACCGACATTCCCGGTGCTCTGGCGCCCACGTATACCATCGCGAGCGCCGATCCGTCGCAAAGCGGCATGCGCTATCGCGCGGTATTCACGCAGACGGGAGCGCTCGACGGCGCGATCGTCACGCCATCGAACTACGCGACGCTGACCGTCACGCTCGCGAACCCGACGTTCCTGGCCACGGCGTCCGCTGGCGGTACCTTCGGCAAGAACGTGACCGACGGCGCCGTCCTCTCGGCAGGCGCTGCGCCGACCGGCACGATCACTTTCAAGTTGTTCGGTGTCGGCAACAACACGTGTGCCGGAGCGCCGCTGTTCACCTCGATCGTCGACGTCTCGGGCAATGGCGATTATTCCTCTGCCTCCTACGGACCGACCGGTGTTGGAACCTACTTCTGGACGGCGGCCTATAGCGGCGATGCGAAAAACAATCCCAAATCGGTAGCCTGCGCCAGCGTCGGCCAGAGCGTCACGATCACCAAGGCGCCGCAAGCGATTCTTTTCGGACCATTGCCGTATGTCGTCATATCCGGGACCGGCAACGTCACGGCAACCGGTGGTGGCTCGAACAATGCGGTCACGTTCAGCACGAACACCCCGTCTATCTGTTCCGTGACTGCAGCCGGCTTGATCACCGGCATTCTCGTGGGCTCGTGCGAGATCGACGCCGCGCAGGCGGGAGACTCCAACTATCTGGCGGGCACCGCGTTTACGACGCTGCAGATCGACAAGAAGCTGGTGCTGACGCTGATCGATGACGGCGATGGACATGTGCAGTACAACAAGCCGCCCGTCTACACCGCCACCCTGGAAAACCAGGGCACCATCGCGTCGAGCAGCGTCATGGTCAACTTCGGTCTGTCGGCGGGCCTGGACGCGTTCAACGAGCAGTGGACCTGCAACGTCGTCGCCGGCGGCGCCATCTGTCCGGCCAGCAGCGCATCGATGACAGTCGCGACGATGCCTGCCGGCAGCAAGCTGCAGTGGACGCTGACCGTGCCCGTGGTCGCCGGCACGCCGGACACGACCGTGCGCGTGGATCTTTCGGCGACCAATGCGACATCCGTCAGCGACACCGCCGTGCTGGTGATCTTCAGCGGTGGTTTTGAACCCTAGCGGCGGTGCCGGAGCGCAATCGCGAAGTCGGCACAGCGCAACTGGGCCGACCCAGCACCGCCTGGTGTACCAGGCGGTCAAGGCCGAAAATCGTCAAGGTGCCGAGGATGTGGACGCACTACGAATGAACGCCACCCTACGCCTCCCGTAGACGGCACAGGAAACTACAAGCTCGTCATTCCGGCGCAAGCCGGAATCCAGCGCCTTTAGTAACGTCGCACCCGGATTTCCCGACTGTCAGAGAGTTCTTTGGGAGATCGTCTAACGGAAGGACAACGGACTCTGAGGGCCTCGGTCTCGACGAATGCGCAGGGCGTCCCGTAACCTGAAAGGCGGTGTCAGCCGGGAATGCCATCGCTCGCGTAGCGCACGAAATCAAAACGCGGGTGTCCAGCCAGTCGCATCCGGATCCAGTTGCAGCATTCGCGAGGGCAGCCGTCGGCGGCCCTCGCGCTGGCTGATTGCCTTACTGGCAGGAAGTCAGCGGGTCGTTGCAGTAGGCAACGTTGCTCCAGCTGAAAGGTTGGGCTTGGCGCACGTCGATCGTCAGGCGCAGCCACTCGGCGGGCTTGTTGGTCGAGCCTTGCACGGTAATGCGGGTGAAGTTTGGCACGGCTTGGGTGTGGTGGATCTGGCCGATCGCACTGTTGGGGTCAGCGAGCGGTTGATCCTGCTCGTAAAGGTGCGAATCGCCGTTGAGCAGCAGCACCTGACCGCCGAACGCCGTTGTTTCGTCCGCCAGTTGCTGGACGAACGGCGTGTACTTGTCGAGGCCTTCGCCGTTGGCAATCTGCGCCGAGTCCCACATGTCGGCCTGCAGGCCGACGACAACCGCGCGCGCGTGGCTCTGTGCGGCGAGGTCGAACGCGCTGTGCAGCCAGCGGCTGTTCGCCGCGTCGCGCGTCGTGCGCTCCTGTCCCTGGGCCGTGGAGTTCGTGAACGGCGCGGACCAGGGCAGCGAGTCGTCGTTCGAGCCGGGTATGTTGAGCATGACGAAGACGACTTTGCCGTCCATCCACATGACGTTTTCGACATAGGCTGCATCTTCGGGATGCGAAGGATCGTAATACTGCGCCTGGGTGACCACGGACTTGTCGGTCAGGCCCAGCGTATGACCGGGGCGTGCAAAGAACAGCTCACGCACGGCAGCGAGTTCCTTGAGCGGCGCGCCGCTGCTCTTTTCCTTCGACTTGTGGCAATCGGTCCACTCGTTGTCGCCGGGCGTGTAGACGAGCGGCTTCACGAACTGCTGGAACTTCGTGTAGATCTTGCGGTTCCAGTCCGGGTTCGCGCCGGCAAGAACGGGCAGGGTGTCGGCACTCGTGCACGGCATGCTGCCGGAATGAATGTCGCCGACGTGCATCACCAGGCTGACATTCGGGTCCGCGTTCACCGATCCGGTGAGCAGCGCGGCATTGTCTAGCAACAGCTGCGAGTAGGGCCAGTCGCCAAACACGGCGATCGTGATCGGCGTCGCGGCGTCGTTGCCGTTCGGATGAGTGTCTGCGGCAACTGCACTGCCCGCGGCGTATGCAACAGCGGAGAGAGCGAGAACGAGCGTCTTCTTCATCGGTGTTCCTCCTGGGCGAAAGCGGACCAGGCGGCGCTTCGCAAATCAGGAGCGGCGGCGCCTGCAAACGCGGCATGGTAGAAGGCGCACGTTGCAGAGCAGTGACTCGACTACGATTTGCCTCGACGCTGCTCTAAGCCCCTCTCCCCTCGCGGGAGAGGGGTTGGGGAGAGGGGGCGGCCACCACACCGCTTGCTCATAAAGCGCCTGTCCCACTAGCTCTAAAGCCCCTCTCCCCTCGCGGGAGAGGGGTTGGGGAGAGGGGGCGGCCCACCACACCGCTTGCTCTGCTTCCACCTTCCCACCTCCGACCCATTCCCCATCACCGACGACCGCACCGCCGTCATCGCTGCATCCCCAACACTCCACGCCGACCCGCTCCTGGACGTCACCCAGCAAACCGCAGGCACCGCTTACTGCTGCGCACTCACCGTCGGACTCAAACCATTCACCGCCAACCGCCGCGCACTCACCACCGCGTAAATCCCCATCACCGCTGACAACGCCAGACAAACCGACCGCCAAAACCCCGTCACGCCCGGCTCCCAATCGATCACCGCGGCACGCGTCCCCATCGCACCCCGCGCCGCCCCAATCACCCGCATCAACCGCCCAATCGACAGGCAACAAAAAAGCCGCATCCCTGCGGCTTTTTCTTTCAACGAAGCAGAAACCCGACGCTACGCAGCCTTGGCCAACATCGGCGTCGGCTGCGGCACCGGCTGCACCTGCCGCGGCGCCTTGCTGAACCGCTCGCCCAACTCCTGACGCAGCGGCTCCAGGCCTTCCGTACGGCCCGACACCTTCAACAGCGTGTAGCCCTGCAACGCCACCGTCATCACGTCACTGCCCAGCGCGATATCCGTATCCGCAGCGCGTTCGCTCAACCGCGACAGCCGAACCATGCGCGGACGCAGCGCATCCAGCGCCGCCAGGTCCGCAACCGCATCCGCCAGCGGCACGCTCGCCGGAACGATCTGCGGGTTCTGTTCCAGCACGCGCAACGCCTGCCGGCAGAATGCCTCGGACTTCCGGCCCATCTTCCGCAACGACCGCTTCCTGGCAGTCGTCAACGCAATCAGCCCGGACAGTTGCTTCTCCAGCTCGGTCAGGGCCGCATCCACGGCGGTGAGCTGCGCATCGGTGAGGTTCAGCGTAACGAGGTTCTGCGTCATCGGTTTCTCTCTCCAGTCAGTAACCCGGCCGCGACCCCCATGGTGCGGTCGGCATGCCTTGCGGCATGGGAGGAATTGGAACAGGAGGGGGTCTCAGAGGATGCGACTGACAGAAAAAGAAGAAAAATGCCAGGTATCCCCGCTCGGCCGCAAGCCGACCGCGTCGGTTCGTGCAGAGACGTCGATGTCCCGCCACGAGGCAACGCCCAGCGCACCAGCGCGCACGGACGACAGAGTCCCGGTAACGTTCCCGCAGACCGCCGAAGCGTCGCGTTCAAAGCCGTCGCCAGTCGATCAGCAGGCCACTCGCGCGCCCGATTCGAGCGCGCAATATATGCGCGAGCTTGCCGCGCGCCTGTCGGAAGTGAAACGCTATCCGCAGGTCGCCGTGGCACTGCATGAAGAAGGCACGGTCCTGCTGTCGTTCCAGATCGACCGGGCCGGGCGGCTGCTTGCATGGACCATCGTTTCCAGTTCCGGCCACGACGATCTCGACAGCGAAGTGGCGCGGATGATTGCCGAGGCCGCGCCATTTCCTCCGTTTCCGCTGTCGTGGGTCCAGTCCGAGAAATTGTTTCGGGTACCGATCGGGTTTTCTCTGCACGGATGATCGCGAGAGGTTCTTGATTCGATCTACGCTGCGTCAGGGAAGGTCTGAACAACCAGCGCGTACGAATAGGATCGACACCCCAGGGTTCGACAAAATCGCCGAGCGATTTTAACCGGCCGAAGGGCGCACCGGAGCGCGCCAGCGCGGATGGGTGAGCCCCCCCTGGACGGGCCGAACAATCCTAGCCGCACCAGATTGCAATTCGGCTGCGCTGCTGCTCGATATGCCAGTCCGGCGAGCATTTCAGTACTCTATGTTACCGTCGATTCCAAGCATGCGCAGATCTATTCGCGCCAGTACGAAAACGCCGGTCAAGAAGCTCGCCAAGGGATCAGCTGGAGGCTCGTGTAAGCAACGTCCACATCAAACTTTGTGGAACATAGCAATAGGCTCGGACGGGCGCCACGCTACCGACGTACAATAGCAATGCGTCCAGTTCCCGTTTTGAACTTTTTTTGTAGGATTTCGTAGTGTCGAGGCCCGGGTGAGCTGCGAACAATTCTTGCTGCGGCTTCGACGGAAGATTGCGCATCCAAGCGAAGTGCACACTCCCAGACAACGATGACAAGCCATCCAGATGCTCTTAGGCTGGCCACAGCGGCGGCATCCCGAATTCGATTCGCCCCTAGCTTGTCGCGCCAGAAAGCCGCCCGAGTGCCCGGTATTTTAAAATAGCGACAGCCTTGGTGTGCATGCCAAAAACATCCATGTACGAACAACGCTGCGCGCCAACGAGCTAAAACCAGATCAGGCTTTCCAGGAAGATTGACGTGCAAGCGAAAGCGGAGCCCAAGTCGCCAAAGTCCCGAACGCAGTTGCATCTCGGGAAGAGTATCGCGACCGCGGATCCCCGACATCATTCGCGATCGCACCTGCGGGTCTACAACGTCCATCAAATTGGTGCCCTAAACTTCAAATGTGAGCGAAACGTTTGATGAGAAATCGCAATGCCATAAAGATCGTCGACATTTTCGCAGGGCCGGGCGGCTTGGGCGAGGGTTTCTCCAGATTCGAAGTGGGCGGCGGAAGCAATATGCAGCGCCCTTTTCAAATTTCTGTCTCCGCAGAAAAGGAGCGTTCGGCGCATAGCACACTGAAGCTGAGGGCATTTTTTCGTCGCTTCAAGCAAGAAGGCGATGTTCCAGAAGCGTACTACGAGATCCTGCGAGGCGAACGCGGGCCGGCTTCGTTACCGACCGAACTGAAACGTGAATGGGCTGAGGCTGCTAGAGAGGCAATGCTTCTGGAATTGGGACCGGAAACCGACCGACTGCATTCAGAGATTCGGAAGGAAATCGACACCAGAAAACCATGGGTATTAATCGGCGGTCCACCTTGTCAAGCGTATTCACTAGCAGGGCGCTCGCGCAACAAAGGAAAGGAGCACTACGTTCCGGAAAACGATCAGCGCCATTTCCTTTACAGGGAATACCTCAAGATTCTTTCTGCGTTCAAGCCTCACGTTTTTATCATGGAAAATGTTCGAGGGATATTGACCTCGAAAATCCACGGAACGCACATATTCGAGACGATCCTTTCAGATCTGCGCGATCCGGGGCGTGCCATCAGCAAGGGCAACGGTCCCAGTTACCATATCTTTCCGCTTTCCGGTTCCGCAATCGGCGATCTCTATGCAACCGATACCGTCAACTTTGATCGTTATCTCGTCCGTGCGGAAAATCATGGCATCCCACAAGCACGCCACCGCGTAATATTGTTGGGCGTACGAGCAGACGTACTCGTCGAGCCGCCGTCGGTGCTCAGCGAAGGAAGGAGAGTCGTCATCGAAGACGTCATTGATGATCTGCCGAAGCTTCGAAGTGGCATATCCAAGTCCACAGACTCAGACTCGTTTTGGTCGAGCGTTGTAGAAGCCCAGAGGCGAGACGTTCTAAAGTTAATAAAGTCGCAATCAACATTGAATGATGTTGCCGATCGTCTTCGTAGCGTTGAATTTCATGAGGAGCGACCGCGAAGCTCGTCGAATAAGCCCGATGGACGGAAGCATGTTGTCCACAAGGACTGGTACATTGATCCACGACTTGGCGCGACACTAAATCACGAATCTCGATCGCATATGCCCGAAGATTTAGGGCGCTATATGTATTGCGCTGTTTACGCGAGTCTCCATCAGGGTCGGTCGCCAACTAGCAAATGTGGAGACTTCCCAGAAGGTTTGGCCCCCCGTCACACAAGCTGGAAGAGTGGCGACTTTAGAAACCGGTTTCGCGTTCAAGCTTACGGACGACCAGCGAGCACGATCGTCAGTCACATTTCAAAGGATGGTCATTACTTCATTCACCCAGATCCGGCGCAGTGTAGAAGCTTCACGGTCCGCGAGGCAGCGCGCGCGCAGACATTTCCTGACAATTATCTTTTTTTGGGTGGGCGAACCGAACAGTTCGTGCAGGTTGGGAACGCTGTTCCTCCTTTGCTTGCTAGGCAAATTGCCGGAGTAGTATGGTCAGTGCTTAGACGGGCGTGACGTATCGAATGCTCGGGGCAAATGCATTTCGTGAAACGGGTTTGCGCAACGTGGAAAGCTGGGATTCTCGATGCTCCTCAACTACGCTCCCCTCTGCCAGCGAATGCGCTTCACCTTGCTCCGATGGACTTGCGATCGCGACACTAGCCGTGACAACCATGCCGGTTCCGGGAGGCCAAGGTCAACTGGGTGTGCGCCGCCGACATCGTGCGTCGAACGAGTGTCGGACAATTTCACGAGCTCTCATGAGGTTCATAGCGGATCGGTTTCCGGTGTCGGCTTCCATTTCGAGAACTCCTTAGGTAGTCGCTCGAGAATGACCGTTGGACTGACGCTCCCGAGATCGTATGTTAGGTCGAACTGGTTCAACACCGCGGCCAATCTGCGCGGCGATCCTCCTTTTGATCCTCCAGCGCCTGGCTTCGGGTGATTATTTGCGTTATCAAAATATAGAGCGTGCGCAGCCGCGACCACATTAGTGCTCGAAAACAGATGCTGTCGTGAAGCAATCTGCTCGATCAACTCACCGCGTTGCGCGAGGGGTGCTTTCGTTGGCCTGAGCGGCATCAGCAACGCCTTGCTGTTGTCCCCGTGCATGGCAACAGCAAGCCAGGGCGTCCGAACTAAGTGGCGATAATAGTTTTTGTAGCTGAACTCCCGATCGAGAATGTAGGCTGGGACGGCTAGAGATTCGCGTTCTCCAGAGCTGTTGACCGGGCAGATCTGGTCGAAATAGTACAGGCTCAGCCAGCTCCAGAGCCGGTGTGCGCGAGATATTACGGCTTGAGCCTCCGGGATCTTGGTCGAGAGATAAGAGCCGAAGGTGAAACGGTCCCCGAAGTTCTTCCCCGCCGGTGCCTTTTCAATCTGAGCATTGAATGGTGCCGCATCCGACGTGGCTGGATTTGTCAGGATGTGCCAAGGCGGCGGCAGACTTCCGTTCTCGCCAAGCGCAGCAAGATAGTTTGAATAAGCCGTCAAGCCTGCATCATTGAGCACTCGAATGGCATCAGTCATAGCTTGACTCCACAATCGGTTCTGCGGGAACTGCTGTCGTGGCAAATCGCATTCCGCTTACGAATGAGGTCACGATACTCTCAATCACCTCCTCCTCCTGTTCTTCGGAAGGGGATTCGGGCAATGGCTCCTTGAGCAGGCCGGACGCAAATGCTCGCCAATCCGTTACCCATTCAAGTTCCTCGTCGGTCGTCCCAAAAAGAATTGCGGTCATGACCTCTTTGACGACGACAGGAAAAATAGCGCCTTGTAGGATCGGATCGGTAGCTAGCCTCGACCCTAGGTCGGGAATGCGTTGATTGATCTGGAGCCTTGGGCGTGCGTCACTTCGAAGGTCCGACAGGCCCCAGATTGCCTCCCCGAGGTCACACTCTTCAAGTGGCAGCAGAAAGTGCCTGCCTTCCGTTTCTTGTTCGCTGTCGCCCGGCTGAACTCGGTCTGCCATCGCGAGCAACTGGCCGGCTTTTTGGCTATGAGCAACCACCTTGACCCTAAAAAGCGGCGGCTTGCCGTGATCGAGTTCGTCCAGAGGGCAGTCAGTCGGCGGCGTGAGAGCGCCCAACGTTCCAAAGTTGTATCTCATCATGCTGGTGCCAACATAGGGCTCGACGAACACCTCCGCGTCTGGACTCAGTCCCATGTTGGCAAGTTTTGAGAGGTCTGCGGAGAAGTATCGGCGGCCGTCCGGCTGCTTGTACACGCGAATACCGAGCAGGTCGAGTGAGATCTTCTTGCGTCCGGTGGAATTGAATGACCGTTTCATGCATCTTCTCCTGTCACTCGCACGAACACATCGCGGTCCGTATCAAAGCCTGTGAATGTGACGTCGAAGTCAGGATCCGCTACCTCAATCTCCACGCTCTTCGCCGATAGCGGAGAACAAGTGGCGCCACTGGACTGTATTTTCACGTCACTGGCTCTGGTGAAGTCGAAGTCGAAAGGGCTGTGTTTGGCTATCGGATCGCCTCGCGCCACGTCGTACGCAGCCGTAACGCGAATCGTGTAGGGAACCGCCGCATCCAGTTCGCCGTGGAGCCGGAAGCCGTCAGATACCTTTGTTAGCCGGTAGCGACGCTTCTTGGCCTTTGCGGATGGAATTGATGGTGTAGGCGGTACTTGGGGCTTCTTCCCTGGGCCTTTCTTTTTCTTGTTCACCCAGAAAAAGTTCATGAGGGCTTCGCTATCGATCTTCTCGGTTTGCTGCGCCAAGATGTCGTGGAGTGCATTCAGGGATGCGCGGATGTTCGAAACGCCGATGGCGGCATTGCGCCACTCCTTCTTCAGTTTCTCGGCGCTTCCAATCCATCTTGTGTGGGCTGGGTTCTCTGCGTCGCCCAGAAAGGAAACAACGGCAGGGTCGTTGGCAATCAGTGCTGCAAATGAATCGCGACCACGGTAGGAACGAGCTTCTCCCGGAATGGTAATGCCGCCGCGGACGTAAAGTGCTTGACCGCGAACGCCCGCAGGTGCGCTGCGCACGTAAAGGTCTACGTGAGTCGGTCGTATAGTGCCATCCTTCTGCGTCAGGGTGACCTCGGCACGGACGCGGATCAGTTGACCTTTTCCGTAGTCTTCCTGGATGGTCGCGAGATTCTTCTCGCCCAAAGCCTCCTTCATTTCAGGCACCCAGTTCTGCACGGTGATTGCCGGGGCCTTCGTCGATGCTTCGTCAACGTCACGGATGAACGAGATGAGATGGCCGTCCGCGAGCTCCGGCCCGCCATGGGTTTTTGCAAGCTCGTCGAATGACTCTTCGTTCACCAAGTAGCCACCTATCTGCACCTCAAGCTGATTGGTCAGGATCGGGAAGTAGTAGTTGCGGATGACGAAGGGCAGCAGCACGTCCGGGGTGATTTCGTCACTGACGAATGGAACAACGATGGACAAGCCGGGTTCTTTGTTTCGAAGAAGCCCTGCGGCTTTCGAGAATCTCGCAATTTCTGAAGGATCGCG
>Ga0068860_100006416_pt1 | contig 11808 bp, 8 predicted proteins | sample KBSSwiS32_FD_66597 | JGI IMG/M metagenome (GOLD analysis project Ga0068860, IMG submission 66597) | Switchgrass rhizosphere microbial communities from Kellogg Biological Station, Michigan, USA - KBS Switchgrass S3-2 | ecosystem: Host-associated > Plants > Roots > Rhizosphere > Soil ... | reverse complement strand
TCGATCGATCGGGGTGAGAGGCCGTCTGGTCGGCGGCGTCCGAGCAGAAACCTTTCGAGGAGAAGGGCGATGAAAATCTGCCCTTTGGCTCCCGCTGCCGTGGCCCATGAGAACAGGGCGCCTGTGCCATGAACATTGCTTCCCTGGTCGAGCGTAACGCACAGCGACTGCCGGATATGCCTGCGCTCATCGAAGGCACGACCAATCTGACCTACGCCAGGATGCAGCAGCGCGTCGAGGCCGCCTCCGGTCACATGCGCGCAGCCGGGGTGCGACCGGGCGATCTCGTGCTGATCGCGGTCCGCTCGGGCCTGCTCAACACTGTGCTGCTGTTTGGGGCGGCACGTCTCGGCGCGGTGAGCTGCATCATCGACTGGCGTGCTCGTGGCGCAGAGCAACAGGCCATTGTCGCAGCCCTGCTGCCGCGGCTGGCCATGGTCGATCGGCCAGGCGAGGCCGACGTCGAATACCTCGTGGTGGATGCCGGGTGGACGCGAGCGCCCGCTGCGGGCACACCCGACCTTTATCATGTAGCCGCTTCAGCGCCGGCTTTCCTGTTGCTGTCGTCGGGCACGACGGGCCGATCCAAGGCGGTGTCGGTCTCGCATTCTGCTGCCGGCTGGCGCGGCATGCTGCGTGCCGTGGAGATGCGCATGACGCCCGGTCATCGCGTCCTGATGCCGATCCCGCTCACGGCAACGACGACCATGCATGGCCTCCTGGGGCAGATGCTGACCGCATCGACCTCGTATTTCTTTCCGAGCATCTACTCGCCCGAGGAGCTCTACGAGGCCCTGCTGCGGCACCGCATCGAGCAGACCACGGTGGTTCCGACCGTAGCGCGCTGGTTGCTTGGATTGCCCTGGCACGGCGATCTGCTGCTGCCTGACATCGCCGCTTTGCGAGTCGTGGGTGCCGCCTTTCACGCACACGAGAAACAGGCGGTGATGCAACGCATCACGCCAAATCTGTACGAGGCCTATGGCTCTGCCGGAGCCGGCTTTATCACTTTTGCCACGCCCGATGACCTGGTCCGGCGTCCGACCAGCGTCGGCCTGCCGAGCGTGTCGGTAACGCTCGAGATCGTCGATGGCGAGAATCGCGTGTTGCCGCCGGGGACGATCGGCCGGGTGCGCGTGCACAGCCCGACCATGGCGAGCGGCTATGCAGGCGACACAGGCGCAGACGACCGCGACGAAATCTTTGCCGACGGCTGGTACTATCCCGGCGATCTCGGCCGGGTCGACGAGCAGGGCTACGTCTATCTCGAAGGGCGCGCCGCGAGCGTGATCATTCGCGGCGGACAGAACATTTATCCGGAGGAGGTCGAGCGTGTGCTGCTGGAGCACGCTGCCGTGGTCGAGGCTGCCGTCATCGGTCGCAGCGACGACGAGCTCGGTGAAGTGCCCGAAGCCGTGTTGATCACGCGCTCTGCCGTTTCCGAGACCGATCTTGTCGCCCATTGCCGGGCTCGGCTGCAGAGCTACAAGCTGCCGGTTGCGTTTCGTTTCGTAAACGAGCTGCCGCGCAATGCCACCGGCAAGGTCGATCGTGCCGCCCTGATGCGCGCGGCGCGCTAGAGGTGGCGCGTTCGTCGGCTATTTGATCGTGATCTGATGCGTCATTCGCACACCGTCAGTGACGGTGAGCTGGCGGAAGCCGAACATCTTCAGAAAGTCGAGGAACGTGGCGTTTTCGGCCACGGTGTTTTCCTGGAAAACCTGGGTCAGGCGCGATTGGGTCGTGAGATTGGCCAGCAGTGCACGAATGCGGAAGATCGAGTTCAGCTCGCCATCGACCATGCCTACGATGATGAATCTGTCCGCCTCGCTGCCCTTTGCGAACACGGCGTATGAGGGGCGGTAGGGTGCGTTCAACAACCCACGCGATATAAGCGTGGCGAAACCGATGCGCTTCGCCCGGTCTACCGCGGGCAGGGTGTCGACACGAGCGACATAGGTCTCATTCGAGGTGACCGGCGGATAGTAATAGCCGGCATGGCGGTTGTCGGGCGGGTCGCCCGGCGCACCGAGCACGCCCGAGTCGCGTGCGGCGGGATCGGGGGCCGCCGCCGCCGGCGTCGCCACCGTGCCATCAGGCGGGCGGTCGACCTGAGCACCGGCAACTGTCGGCGTCACGACTTTCGGGCCGGGTGCCGGTGCGGGCGCCGGTTGCTGTGCGAAGCAGGTGGCCGCGAGGACAAGACTGCCCACCGCTGCCAGCGTTACACCCGACAGGAGACGTTTCGACTGCGAAGGCATGATCGGAACTCCGGGCACCATGGGTTGAGGTGAGGTTTAGAAGAGCGTGTAGCCGCCATCGATCACGAAGGACTGCCCTGTCGTATAGCGCGTCGCGTCGCTCGCGAGATAGACCGCGATCGGACCGAAATCATCGCCAGTGCCACCCTTGCGGCCCATGGGGATGCGCGGAAGGACTTTTTCCACGAACTGCGTATTCTGCTTGAACAACCGGTCGGTCATGGGCGTCTCGATCCATCCCGGCAGGATCGCATTTGCCGTGATCCGGTAACGGGCCAGCTCGACCGCGAGCGCGCGCACCATGGAGATGACACCACCCTTGCTCGCCGCATAGTGCTCGCTGCGCGGAGCGCCCTCGATGGCGGCAGTGCTCGCCATGCCCACCAGAGAGCCGCCCTTGCCACGTTGAACCATGTGCCGTGCAGCCGCCCGGAAGGTGAAGAAGACGCCGTCGAGATTGACCGAGAGCACGCGACGCCAGCTCTCCGTCGTCATCTCGATGAAAGCGCCGGACCCGCCGCCGCCGACACCGGCATTGGCCACGCAATTGTCGACATGGCCGAAACGCTGCAGCACCTCGGCGAAGGCAGCTTCCACCTCTCTCTCCTCGGCGACGTTGACGATCTGCGCATGCACCTTGCGACCGTGGCGCTCGAGCTGCTTCCTCGCCGCCTCATTCTTCTCTGCCTTGGTGCCCCAGATGCAGACATCGGCGCCGGCCTCGGCCATGGCGTCTGCCATGCCGAGACCGATGCCGCTGTTGCCGCCGGTCACCAGGGCGACCTTGCCAGTCAGATCGAAGCCTCGATAGGCCATGCCCGCTCTCCCGAATTGGTGTTGCGCCGCATCCTAGGATGCCGGCCGACCAACGCACAGCGCTTTGGCCGGCCTGGCTTTCGCGCGTCGGAAGGCCTCGGATTCGGCGCCGGGATCGCGGGTCTTCAGACCCTCTCGTGGACTGGCTCGGGCGCGTAAAGAGCGGACCTGAACTTTCCGCGGTCCGAGCAAGGCCCGCGGTCCGAGCAGCCGGTCAGGCCGCGACGTCGACCAGGACGATCTCGCTGTCGTCGTTGGCGGTGAGCGTTATCCGGCTGAGGTCGGAGACCGCCACCCCGTCGCGGGCCTTTGCCTCCACCTGCTGCCCTTTGCCGTCGGAGACGACGATGCTGCCCTTTGCCGGCACCAGATAGGCGGCGCGCCCGGGCGCCAGCTCGTGGACGACGCTCTGCCCCTTGGCAAGCGTGCCGGCGCAGAGGGCGGCATCGGCATGCAGGCGCAGCACTGCGGTGTCGCCGTCCCGGCCGGAGGCCAGAGGCTGCAGGCGTCCGGCACGTGCCTCGCGTGGAAAATCCATGGTCTCCCACCGCGCCGGCACGCCGCGTTCATTCGGCATGATCCAGATCTGGAACAGCTCGGTTTCGTCAGGCTCGCGATTGTACTCGGCGTGCACGACGCCCCGTCCGGCACTCATCACCTGGATCTGGCCAGCTTCGGTGCGGCCGCGATTGCCCATGTGATCTTCATGAGTGATCGCCCCCTTCAGGATGTAGGTGATGATCTCCATGTCACGATGCGGATGCGGGTCGAAGCCCGTGCCCGGTGCGATGCGGTCGTTGTTCCACACGCGCAGCGCGCCCCAATGCGTGCGCCGCGGGTCGTGATAATCGGCAAAGCTGAAATGGAAGTTGGCTTTCAGCCAGCCGTGATCAGACTTGCCGAGCTTCTCGAATGGCCGCAGTTCGATCATGGTACGCTCCTTGGACTGTCGTTCGACTTGCTGCCACCAATATAGGCACGGAAGGCGCCGGTGGAACTGGTCCGGAGGCGATGGATACTATCGGTGCGGGCGATGGATGGCTTTCTTCCCCGGCACGGGGAAGTACCTGCCGAAGGCGGGGGATGGGGTGCGTCTCGACCCGAAAGACCTCGTCAGGAATCACCTGTGTGTCTGGCGCACCCCATCCCCCGACGCTATCGCGTCGGGTACTTCCCCGCGCCGGGGAAGGGACTAACGGCCCTCGCGATACCAGGCGGCGCCGATGGCCAGGAGGAAGAGGAGCGCGACGACCAGTCCGGGCAGCATCGGCCAGGTCTTGATGCCGGTCACCGTATAGCTTTCATTGCGCCGCAGGCCGAGCCAGTCGCTGCCGGCCATTGAGCGGCCGGCACGGACCGCTCTGATATCGGGATCGGGCACGTCGCTCAGCCACAGCATGCCGCCACCACTGGCATCGACGAGGGGCCGCAGCTTGCTCTCGGTGGCGCGCAGGTCGGCGAACTCCATCGGATTGGGGCTGCCGACCGCTGCGACTGTCTTCAACTCGCCATCATCGAACCGGTAGACACCGGGCTTCTCGACAATCACCGTGGCAACGCCGCGTCCCGGGGCCACCTGTTGCGGGTCCAGCTTGCGTTGCTGGCCGTCGGGGGCGGTCATTGTGATCGGCTTGAAATTTTCGGCGAGGGTACGGCGGGTGATCTCGATGCGTCCGCCAACCGACGTGGCGCGCATCGCCTCTTCCTCGAGCTCGGGCTCCTTCATCAGCCAGTGGGCGATGCGCCGCACCAGCTCCGGCTGCGGGCCGCCGGCCTCCAGACCGCGATTCCACAGCCAGAGATGGTCAGACAGGACGATGCCGATGCGGCCGTTCTCGACCTTGTCGAGCACCAGCAACGGCCGATTGTCGGCGCCGGCCATCAGGGTTTGTCCCCGGTCGGCCTTGGCGACGACCTGCCGGAACCAGCGGCCCCAGGTCGGCTCCTGTCCCGGTGCGCCGGATTGCGGCAGCTCGGCAGTGACCGGATGGCGGAAGCCGATGTCGGTGACGGTCGGCCGGAAGCCGCGTTCGATCACCTCACCCGAAGGAGCTGCGGGCAGCACGGCGCCGAGTGGCGTCTTGTGCAGCGAGCGCGGCGTTGCATAGATCGGCCCGACGGCGATGAGCAGAGCACCGCCACCGCGCACATACTCGGCTATATTGCGAAAATACTCGCGGGTGATGAGGTTGCCGCTCTCATAGCGATCGAAAATGATCAGATCGAATTCCTTCAGCTTCTGCTCGAAGAGCTCGCGCATGGGGAAAACGATCAGCGACAGCTCGCGGGTCTGCGTGAAATCGTCTTTCGATGGTGTGCGTAGAATGGTGAAGTGCACCAGATCGACGCCGGGATCGCTCTTCAGCAGATTGCGCCAGGCACGTTCGCCCTGATAAGGCTCGCCCGACACCAGCAGCACGCGCAGGCGATCGCGCACGCCGCTGATCACGAAGAGGCCGCGATTGTTGTCGAGCGAAAGCTCACGCTGGCCCGGTGCCACCTCGACCTCGACGACATTGGCGCCGGGATTTCCGACAGTGAGCGGCAGCTCGATGCTGCGTCCGATCGGCGCCTCGAGGCGTCGCTTGATCTCACCGTTGATGGAGACGCTGACCGAGGCGGTGCCGCTTCGTTGCGCGCTGTCCTCGACGCGGAAACGCATGGTGACGTCCCGACCGACAACGCCAAAGCGTGGCGCCTGCTCGATCACAAGCAGGCGATCCGCTTCGTCGCGCTTGCCCGTCAGCAAGGTGTGAAGCGGCGCCGAGCCGAGCTCGGCTGGAAGGGCGGCGGGAACGTCGTGCACCTGCCCGTCGGTGATCATGATCACGCCGGCCAGCCGCTCGCGCGGGATCTCGCTGAGAGCCCCGCGCATCGCCTCGATCAGGCGTGTGCCGCCGGGTCGCTCGCTTCCCAACGCCAGGTTCGCCGGCGGCAAGGTCACCTCGCGCACTTCGAGGCCCTCGATGGTCGAGAGCTTGCGGGCCAGCGCGGCACGCGCATTGGCCACCTGAAGACGACGATCGCCGATGCCCTGGCTTTCACTGTCATCGATGACGATGAGCGCCGTGTCGGCGACCGGCTTGCGTTCCTCCTCGACCAGAGACGGATTGGCCAAGGTCAGCAGAAGCACCGCGACAGTCGCAAGGCGCATGGCGAGTCCGCGTGCGCGGGCGCGCCAGCCGAGCAGGGCCAGCAGCACCGCGACGATGCCGAAGCCGGCCAGGATCGACCACGGCAACAGCGGATCGAAGATGATGTTCGAGAGAGTCGTGGTCATCGGCGCAACCGCTGCATGATGTCCTGCAGGTGGACCGAATCGTCCTTGTAGTTTCCAGTCAGCGCGTACATCACGAGATTGACGCCGAAGCGAAACGCCATCTCGCGCTGGGTCTCGCCGCCAGGTGAAATCGGCAACAGGCCACGTCCGCGCTCATCGATAGCCCAGGCTCCCGCATAGTCGTTGCCGCCGATGATCATCGTGGCGACGCCGTCGTTGACCCTTCCGCCACCGGATTCGATCCAGAGCCGGCCACCGGCCCACCGGCCAGGAAACTCGGACAACAGATAGAACGCTTTCGAAAGAACGTGATCCTGTGGCGCCTGCGCCAACGGTGGAATCTCGATGCCGGACAGCAGCCGGCGCAGATCTGCGTTGCCGCCCACATTGCGCCCAAGCGTGATGTGCTGGTCGCGGGTATCGAGGAACAGGATCCCGCCCGTCTTGAGATAGCGGTCAATGGCGGCTGCAGCCTCGCGCGATGGCGTGCGCTGGCTGGAGGTGATCGGCCAATAGAGCAGGGGATAGAAGCGCAGCTCATCGCGCTCCAGATCGACAGCCGCGGGATCGGCCGGCTCGACCGACGTGCGCGCACGCAGAATTTCGCTCAATCCTTCCAGGCCGACGCGGCTGATCTCATCCACATCGGAATCGCCGGTCACTACGTAGGCGAGCCTGATCTCGAGCGTGGCACGCAGCGCCTGTTCGTCGGTGAACCGCTCCGCCGACTGGGGAGCGGCTGCAACGGATGGCGGACGCGCCGGTTGCGCTGCACGTGGCGGTGCGGGCTGCGTCGGCGCCGGCGTCTGGGCAACCGCTTCGCTGGCGTGAATCGCAAGGCAGCCGCCGATGCAGGCGATGACAAGCACCGCGGCGATCGCGCGGCGGCGCAAGTGAAATGCCGTACCCAGCAGGCCGCGCAGCCAGAACGACAGCAGCAGATCGAGCAGCAGGACGCTGAGCGCCGCGGCGAGGAACCAGCGGGACAGATCGATCTCGCCACCCTCGGAGAGGCGTTCGGTGATTGCCTGGCCGGGTATGGCGAGCGGTGCCAGCTTGTCGATGCGACCGCCGATATTGAAGGCCACCTGCGCCGCCTCATCGCCATAGAGGCCGGGCGGTGTCTGCGGAGTCGGGCGGAAGCTCTGCAACGCATCGGCTGGCAGGGTCTGTACGCCGGCACCGGCGGGTCCGAGACGGCCGAACCCGTCGAGTGCGCGCCAGGGCTTCAAGGCCTTTGCCGCCCCGTCGCCGGCAACGCCACGCGACAGGGCAACCAGCCGTTGCAACATGTCGACGAACAATCCCGAGACGGCGAGATTGCTCCAGGAGGTGTTGGCGGTGGTATGGATCAGCACCAGCCATCCCTGACCACGCGGCTCGGCGGTGATCAGAGGCGTTCCGTCCGACAAGCGGGCCCAGGTCTTGTCGGCGAGATCGGGCGCCGGCTCGGCGAGCACCTGCTGCGAGACACGCACATCGGGCGGCAGGCGCAGGCCATAGAACGGGCTGGAGACGGTGAACTCGGCAAGAACTGCCGGTTGACCCCAGCTCATCACGCCACCGATCGACCGATCGCCCAAGCGCAGTCGCACCGGGACCAGATCATCCCCGCCCGCGGCCAGGCGCGGTCCAGCAAAGCGCACGGCGACGCCACCCTTCTCGATCCAGCCTACGATTGCCTCGCGGTCGGCCGGGCTCGGCGCGGCGCCATCCGGGATGAGAAGAACTGCCGTCTGGCGACTAAGCGCGGTGGCGCGGTCACCGACACTGATGCTCACGAACGGTTCGAGGGCACGTTCGAGGTAATAGACCTCCTGCAGCAGCGGCTGTCCGGACGCCGTCGGCTGCTCGCCGATGATGCCGACGGGGCGACGGCGGAAGCGCTCGTCGAGCAACACAACGGCACCGGCGCTGCCCTGTCCTTCGATGTCGAGACGGGCAATTCGGTTTCGCAGCTCGTTCGGCGCGTCGATCTTCGCCTGAGCGTCCGTCGCCGTGGTGGCAAATTCAGTTTCTACCCGTGCAACGATACGGCCAAGCTCGTCGCTGGCCTGAACCGCGACCCGACGCGGACCATCGCCGGACGCACGCTGCAGGCGGATCTCGAGCTCGCGCCCTCCGGTGTTGGGTTGCATCAGCAGCATCGGTCCATGCACCGGATCGGGCACGATCACCTCGAGCGTACCGAGATCCTCGAGCTTCTGTGCAAGGGGCGCTGCACCTCGGCTGTCGAGGCCGTCGCTTATCCAGGCTGCATGCACGGGACCTGCGAGACCCAGGCGTTCGATATCGGCGATTGCCGCCCGGCGATCGGTCGACCATGGCTTGGGCCGCAAGGCACGAATCAGCGCCCGAGCCTCCTCGGCGCGCATTGCGCCACGCTGAACCTGGCTGTCATCCGGTGCGGCCGGTGCGGTCGTCACCAGATAGATCGGCCGTCCGGCACGCTCGGCGCGCTGAGTCAGCCGTTCCATATGCTGCTGACGGGTGGCCCAGCCTGGCGCTGAAGCCCAGCCATCGTCGAGCACCAGCAGCAGTGGACCGCTGCCGGCAAGATCGGATTGCGGATTGAGCAGTGGCTTGGCCAGCGCGAGTATCAGCGCCGCTACCAGCAGCAGCCGCAGCAGCAGGAGCCACCACGGCATTTTCACCGGTGTCTGCTCCTCCGGCACCAGGCCCAGCAGCAAACGAAGCGCGGGAAATGGCACCAGCCTCGGCAGAGGCGGCATCAGTCGCAGAAGCCACCAGATTACCGGCAGCACCACGAGCAAGCCGAGCATGGAGGGCGCAGCGAAGGCAAGGGCGCCGAAGCTCAGCATGCGAAGGGTCCGATCCTGGACCACGGGCTTGCAGCCCGCATCATCAGATGTCCCCAGCTGAAAGAAGACACAGAACAAGCGCGATGGCGCGCCTGCCGGTGTTCCATCCGAAGGGGCTCACGTTCAGCCGTCCGAGCGATATTCGGCCCCGCAATCATCGCTGCGCTCCACGCCAGCGGCCGAGGTCGCCCAAGGCCAGGTAGAGCGCCATCAAGGCCTGTTGTGGCGCACGGTCGCTGCGATGATGGTGGCTGCTCCAGCCGGCGGCGGCAGCGATCCGGTCGAGCCCTTCCTTCTGCGCCTGGAGGCGATGAGTGTAGGCCGTGCGCACCGCCTCGACACGGCGAACCGTGTGCTCGCCTTCTCTTTCCAGTCCTGCGAACTTGACGTGCCCGGCAAAGGGCAGCTCCTCCTCGGCGGGATCGAGCACCTGGAGCAAATGGCCGCGCACGCCAAGGCTCGCATAGTGCCTGACCAGCCGTTCGACTTCCTCGAGCGGATCCAGGAAGTCGCTGACCAGCACAAGATGCGCATGCGCCGGCAGCGGCAACAGCGCGGGTTGGCCCGGCAGCCGATCGCCGCCACGCGCAGTCTCCTCGGCCAGCGCAAAAGCGATGCGCCGCAGCACGGCTCGACCGGAGGTCGGCATCGCCGGCGAGCCAAGAAGCGCGATGCGTTCGCCCGCGTCCACCAGAAGATCGGCGAGTGCGAGCAACAGCAATTCGGCGCGCTCGGCCTTGGTGTCGCCGTCGCGCGCCGAACGCCAACGCATCGATGCAGAGGCATCGCGCCAGAGCCAGACACTGGCCGCGGCTTCCCATTCGGTTTCACGGACGTAGATCGCACGGCTCTTGGCACTCTGCCGCCAATCGATCCGGTTGACGGTGTCGCCGGAGCGATACTGCCGGAACTGCCAGAAAGCATCACCCTGGCCGACACGGCGCCGACCATGGACGCCCTGAATGACCGTGGCGGCGACGCGATGCGCCGCAACCAGCAGCGGCGGCAGAGTCGTCGCGAGCTGGGCCGCGCGTGCAAAAACCGGCGAATACTGTGTGGCCGGAACCACGGAGGGCGGTGATGCCATGACCGCAGTCGGTCGCTTCCCTATGCCAGTCGGCTGCACATCAGTGTGATGATCTGATCGATGGCAATTCCCTCCGCACGAGCGGAAAAATTCACTGCCATACGATGTCGGAGAACCGGACCTGCAAGCGCAAGCACATCATCGACACTCGGTGCGAGGCGGCCTTCGAGAACGGCGCGCGCGCGGCAGGTCAGCATCAAGGCCTGGCTGGCGCGGGGGCCGGGACCCCAGGCGATCAGGCGGTCAGTGTCGGCACCGGCACCCGTCCCCGGGCGCGCCGAGCGGGCGAGCTTGAGGATGGCCTCCACCACCTTGTCGGGCACCGGTAGCTGGCGCACGAGGCGCTGGATCGCCATCAGCTCCTGACCGGTAAGGATCTGCTCCACGCGGCGCTCGTCGGTGCCGGTGGTGGCAAACAGCATGCGGCGCTCCGCCCCCTGATCGGGATAGCTCACGTCGATCTGCAGCAGGAAGCGGTCGAGCTGGGCTTCGGGCAGCGGATAGGTGCCCTCCTGCTCCAGCGGGTTCTGTGTCGCCAGCACATGGAAGGGCGAGGGCACGTCGTGGCGCTGGCCGGCCACCGTGACGTGATGCTCCTGCATGGCCTGCAGCAGCGCCGACTGCGTCTTGGGGCTGGCGCGGTTGATCTCGTCCGCCATCAGCAATTGCGCGAAGATCGGACCCTTGATGAAGCGGAAGCTGCGCCGTCCACCGCTCGAGCTGTCCTCCAGCACCTCCGAACCGATGATGTCCGACGGCATGAGATCGGGCGTGAACTGGATGCGCTTGGCATCGAGCCCCAGCACCTTGCCCAGGGTCTCGACCAGCAGCGTCTTGGCAAGGCCGGGCACGCCAATCAGCAGTGCGTGTCCACCCGAGAGGATCGTTACCAGCGTACGCTCGATCACCTGCTCCTGTCCGAAGATGACCGCGGAGGCTGCCTTCTGGACCCGCTGGATGCGCTCGCCGGCCGCTTCGACGCGTGCGACGATGGTGTCGTCAGCTTGAGTGAGTGTTGTCATGATCTCCAAACTATACGCTGGGCTGCCCGGGAAGCGAAACAAGCGTCGCCAATCATGGTCACAATATGAACAGCTAGGAACTGGCTCCAAACCGTGCAATGGGCCAAAATAATAGGCTTAAGCGCTCGAGCATCCTCATCCGCCTTGCCGTCATCAAGGGATCGATCATGCCCACCGAAGATCGTATGCCGCCCATTGCGGCCGACAGGTTGACCGCCGAGCAGAGGAAGGCGGCAGAGGAGTTCGCCGCCGGCCGCGGCTACGGCGTGAGCGGGCCGTTCGCAGTGATGCTGCGCTCGCCGGAGGTCATGCTACGCGCCAAGGCCATGGGCGATTACTTACGTTTTCGTAATGTGCTTCCCAAACGCGTGAGCGAGATGGTGATCCTGATCACCGCGCGCGAGTGGACCCAGCAATACGAGTGGGCCTACCACTACAAGATCGCGGTCGAGGAGAAGCTGGACAAGGCCGTCATCGACGCGATCGCCGAGGGCCACCGCCCCTCCAATATGAAGGAGGA
>Ga0068860_100006403_pt1 | contig 11818 bp, 13 predicted proteins | sample KBSSwiS32_FD_66597 | JGI IMG/M metagenome (GOLD analysis project Ga0068860, IMG submission 66597) | Switchgrass rhizosphere microbial communities from Kellogg Biological Station, Michigan, USA - KBS Switchgrass S3-2 | ecosystem: Host-associated > Plants > Roots > Rhizosphere > Soil ... | reverse complement strand
CCGTCCTCTTCCAGCCAGGTGCGGAAGTAGCTGCGGATGTCGGGATCCGGCCGTTCGATCGGCGGCCCGACGCGGCCGGGCGTGTCGTTCAGCGCGTCGTACCAGAGCTGGTTGGCGCTGACGTGATGGTGATACATGCTCCACACCACGTCGCGCCCGTCGCGGCCGATGTAGACGTACTTGGCCTTGGGCGACATCACCAAGGCGTCGGTCGGCAGGTGGGTCTTGATGATCCGCCGGTGGGTCTGGGCGGCCAGCCTGTCCTTGGTGTCGGGCGGCATGAACCGCAGGTCCAGCCACGGGGAAATGTCGTGGATCGCGATGCTCGGATCGCCCTGGAAAACGAGCTGGCCGATGATCTGCTGCGTCCAGGTGGTGCCGGACTTGGCGTAGGTGCCGACGATGATGTCGTCGTCCCGGAACACGAAGTCGTTCCAGACCGTCGAGTTCATGTGGTGGTTGTGCAGCTCGCGGGTCTTGCGCGGCAGGGCGGGGGCGGCGTCGGTCATCTCGGGTCTCTCGGTCGAACGTCCCCGCCTGGGGTCAGGCGAGGACGATACGCTCCTCCTGGTCGGCGAACTGACCCCCCTTGCGGTAGACGTAGAGGTAGGTGGGCAGAACCGCCTCCAGCGTGGTCGGGGTGATTCCAAGCTCCGCCAGGCCCGGGCAGGCGCCGCTCGTCACATTGTCGGTCCGCAGCAGCGTCACCTGGTCGGTGGTCAGCGGCGGCGGCAATCCCAGGAAGGCCAGCAGGTCGCCGCCCGCGCCGATCAGGCCCGCCGCCGCGAAGGGCAGGGGGATCAGCGCCCGGCGCCGCCGGATCTCGGCCAGGGTCAGCTCCATCAGCTCGCGGAAGCTGAACCGCGCCGGCCCGCCCAGCTCGAAGGTCTGGGCGTCGCTGGCCGGGTCGGCCAGGATGCGCGCGATGGCGTTCGCCACGTCGCCCACGAACACCGGCTGGAACAGCGTCTTGCCGCCGCCGATCAGCGGCAGGGCCGGCGCCATGGCCGCCAGCCCGGCGAACCGGTTGAAGAAGTGGTCCTCTGGGCCGAACACGATCGAGGGGCGCACGATCACCGCGCTCGGGAAAGCCGCGCGGGCCTCGGCCTCGCCCATGGCCTTGGTCTGCGCATACTTGGACGGCGACTCCGGGTCCGCGCCCAGGGCGGACATCTGCACCAGGCGCTCGACGCCGGCCGCCTTGGCGATCCGTGCGACGTTCTGGGCGCCCATGGCGTGCACCGCCTGGAAGCCCTGCCGCCCGCTCTCGTAGAGCACCCCCACCAGGTTGATCGCCGCCGTGGCGCCTTCCAGGGCTCGGCTGATGGAGGCTTCGTTGCGGATATTGGCCTGCACGACGTCGACCTGCCCCACGTCGCCCTTCAGGCGCATGGTGTGGGCCAGGTGCGGCTGGCGCACGGCGACGCGGATCCGCCAGCCCTCTTTGGCCAGGGCCCGGACCACCTGGCTTCCGACGAAGCCCGACCCGCCGAAGATGGTCACGAGGTTCTGCATGGGCCGTTCCGGTCCTTCGCCTGACGTCTGGGTCAAGCCGATAGACGAAGCGCCGCGCCGCCGCAATGCGGGCCGCTGTTGACCCGGTTGGGGCGGCGCCATATGTAGCCGCCTCCCGATCCCAAGGGATCAGGCCCAGGTGGCGGAATTGGTAGACGCGCTGGCTTCAGGTGCCAGTGGCTTAACGGCCGTGAAGGTTCGAGTCCTTTCCTGGGCACCATCGTCTTCCCGCAGGCGCTGACCTTGGTCGGTCCCTAGCGGGGGGCGGCTTTTTTCAACAGCTCGACGATCCTGGCGCGGTACTCCGCCGGCGCGACCGCCATGTCGTCGCAATGCCCGCCCGCGGGAACCATCATAAGGGTCGCGTTGGGTCCGGCCACGCGGGCCAGCGTGCGCGCGTGCTCCGGCCAGGCCCAGGGGTCGCGCTCGCCGTGGATCAACAGGATGGGGCGCGGCGCGATGCGGTCGACCACGTCGAACGGCCGCTCGTAGTGCTGAAGCCCGATGCGCCAGCGCGTCACCGCCACCACCGCCCGCCCCCAGGCGTCGGCGACCCACGGCGCGCGCAGGCCGAAGCGCGCGAGCCGCCGGGTCGCGCCGTCGGCCTTGAAGGACTCGAAGCTGCCCAGCGTGCTTTCGGCGATGACCCCGTCGATGGCGGGGTCGCGGGCCGCGGCCAGCACCGCGGCGCTGGCGCCCAGCGAGCAGCCGAACACCACGATCTTGCGATAGCCGCGCCGGCGCAGGTCCTCCGCCGCCGCCACTGCGTCCTCCGATTCGCGCACCGCCAGGCCGATGCCGCGGCCCTTGCCGTCGCTGAGGCCATTCTCGCGCATGTCGATCATCGCCACGCCCGCGCCCTCGCCATGGAAGATCGGCAGTTGCCCCAGCGCGCCGCGGCGGTCGCCGCCGCGTCCGTGCAGGGCCACGACCCCCAGGTCCTTCGCATCGCCCGCCGCCGGAACCAGCCAGCCGCGCACGGTGCGCCCATCCGGCGCGGCGAAGGCGATCTCCTGGAAGTCCAACCCGGCCGCCGTCCGCGGCGTCTCCGTGTACGTGAAGGTCTTCGGGTCCGGCTGGGCGTAGCCCGCCGGACTGGTCAGGTTGTAGGTCTCGCGCCAGATCACCACGCCCAGGACGACGCCTGCGGCCAGGGCTGCGATGACCAATCCCAGAAGCATCGGCGCGGCGCGTAGGTTCATCGGTTTCAGGGAACCTTCACTGCCACGCCCGGCCGACGCGTGTCGAGCCGTCGGGCGACCAGTCGTAGCGCGCGCAGACGAGCACGCCCTGCGGCCTGCGCAGGCAGACGGCCCCCACGAACTCGGGGTGCGGCTGGAACGGCCAGAACCGCCAATCGCCCACCTCGCCCCCCAGCCAGTCGGCCTCGGTGAGAGCGATGGGCGCGTCCGGCGCGAAGTCGATGGTGAAGCTGTCGCTCGGCTGCGAGAACCCTGTGCCCAGCGCCTTCAGGAACGCCTCCTTCGCGGTCCAGCAGCGGTAGAAGGCCGCGACCTGCCGCTCCGGCGGGGTCGCTGCGAACACAGCGGCCTCCTGCGGCGAGAAGTGCGTCTGCGCCACGTCCGCATGGGCCTCGCCGAGCTTTTCCAGGTCGACGCCGACGGGGGACCCCGCCACCGCCAGGGCCGCATAGCCCTCGGCGTGCGTCAGGTTGAAGTGCGGCGCGTCCGCCGCCTCGAACGAAGGCTTCCCGTGCTCCGACAGCGAGAACCGCAGGGCGCTCGGCGCCCCGCCCACATATTGCGACAGGATGCTGCGCAGGCCCGCCCGCGCCGCCGTCCAGCGCTCCTGCAGGATGGGAAAGGCGAAGCGGTCGGCCCGCGCCTGTTCCTCCGCGGTCAGGATCTCCCGTAGCGCGGCGCGGCGCCCGGGCTCCACGTCGAGCGTCCAGAACCAGACGTCGATCTCATCGGCTCCAGTCTTGACCACCCTTCAATGCGCCTTTCGAACCGCCCGTCCCGAATGATGCCGTGGTGAAGGATCGCTTTGCAAATGGGGCTTGGACGCCCTAAACCGACGCACCGGCCCAAGGAGCGTCAGCCCGCGCGGCCGGCGGCCCCTGCCTGATTGCGATCGACGGAGCAAGCTTGGCCAACTTCCTACATGACGGCGACCTGCCCGACGGCGCGTTCGTGGGCGCGGCCTCCGTGGCGGTGGACTCCGAGACCATGGGCTTGCGCATCGGCCGCGACCCGCTGTGCGTCGTGCAGCTCTCCGACGGCCGCGGCGACGCCCACCTGGTGCAGCTTCGCCGCCCCGCCTACGACGCCCCGAACCTGAAGCGCCTTCTGGCCGACCCGGCGGTGCTGAAGATCTTCCATTTCGGCCGCTTCGACATCGGCATGTTCCACCGTCACCTGGGCGTGGTCACGGGTCCGGTCTATTGCACCAAGATCGCCTCGAAGCTGGCGCGCACCTACACCGACCGGCACGGGTTGAAGGACGTGGTCAAGGAGCTCTTGGGGATCGACCTGTCCAAGGCCCAGCAGAGCTCCGACTGGGGCGCGGCCAAGCTTTCCGACGAACAGTTGGCCTATGCGGCGACGGACGTGCTGCACCTCCACGCGCTCCGCGCCCATCTCGACGAGATGCTGGTCCGCGAGGGGCGCGACGGCCTCGCCCGCGCGTGTTTCGACTTCCTGCCCCACCGCGCCCTCCTGGACGTGGCCGGCTGGGAGGACGTCGACATTTTCGCCCACACCTGACCCGCATGGCTGCGCCGGCCGTCGCCGTCCTGTCTCCATCCCTGCGGCGCCGCGGTTTCGATCGCTGGCGCCGCCGCTCGCGCCTGATCCGCCGGCTGCGGGTCATCCTGCCCGCCTTGATCATCCTGATCTTCGGGGGCCTGGTGGGCGAGGTCGCGCGGCACAGCTTCACCGCCAAGGCGCAGCAGGACGAGGCTGAGGGGCCGATCAGGTTGTCGAACCCCCGTTTCGTCGGCCGCGACGGCCGCGGGCGCGGATTCGTGGTGACCGCCGACGCGGCGGTCCGCGACGAGCGGGACTTCCAGCGGGTCATCCTGCTGCGTCCGGCCCTGGTGATCGACGAGGGCGGGACGAGCCCGACCCGGCTCAGCTCGAAATCCGGCGTCTACCATGAGGGCACCGGAAAACTGCAGCTCAAGGGCGGCGTGCGGTTGGCCAGTCCGTCCACGGCCTTCGACACCGCCGCCTCGCTCTACGACACGAAGTCCGGCGAGCTGGTCGGTTCAGGCCCCATTCAGGGCTCAGGGTCCCTTGGAGAAATCAACGCGAAGTCCTATGGCGTGTACGACGAGGGCGGTCGCTTGGTGTTCAAGGGGGGCGTGCGCGCCCGAATCGATTCCGAATAGGCGTCTGGATGGTGATGACGAGGCAGGTGACCATGACCCGGGCGGCGGCGGCGCTGATCTCAGCGGTGCTGCTGGCGACGCCCGCGGCCGCGCAGTTCGCGCAGAAATCCGACGCGCCCGTCGACCTGACGGCCGACGAGCTCGAAGTCGTCAACGCCCAGTGCCTGGCGATCTGGCGCGGCTCGGCCGAGGCGCTGCAGGACACCTCGCGGCTGCGGGCCGACATCCTGAAGATCTATAACCGGCCCGGCGCGGCCAAGGCGGGTGGCAAGTCCGGCATGGGCGGCTCCAACTGCGGGCCGGGCGTCGAGAAGATCGAGGCCCAGGGCAACGTCTTCTACGTCACGCCCCAGCAGCGGGTGCGCGGCGACCTCGCCATCTACGAGAAGGTCAGCGACACCATCGTCATGACCGGCGACGTGGTGGCGGTGCAGGGCAAGAACGTGCTGCGCGGCGAACGGATGGTCATCCACGTGAAGTCCGGCGAGGCGCAGATGCAGACCAACGCCAAGGGCCGCAACACGCCCGGCCGGGTCCGCGGCGTCTTCTATCCCAGCGACAACAAACCGGCGGGCGATTCCGCCACGCCGCGGTGAAAACCCCTTGAAACCTGAAGCCATCGCCGCGGCGCGGCCGGTCGTCAAAGACGGGCTGGTGGTCGAGAACATCGGCAAGTCGTTCCGCGGCCGCGCCGTGGTCAAGGGCGTGTCGCTCACGCTCGGCCGCGGCGAAGTGGCCGGCCTGCTGGGTCCCAACGGCGCCGGCAAGACCACCACCTTCTACATGATCACCGGCCTGATCCCGGTGGACTACGGCTGCATCTTCCTCGACGGCGAGGACATCAGCGAGCAGCCCATGTACCAGCGCGCCCGCATGGGCGTGGGCTACCTGCCGCAAGAAACCTCGATCTTCCGGGGGATGACGGTGGAGCAGAACGTCATGGCGGTGGTGGAGCTGCGCGAGCGCAGTACGGCCCGCGCCAAGGACACCGTCACCGAGCTCCTGCAGGAGCTGCACATCGAGCACCTGCGCAAGGCCCCCGCCAATTCCCTCTCCGGCGGCGAACGGCGCCGCGTGGAGATCGCCCGCGCGCTCGCCAGCGAACCCTCCTTCATGCTGCTGGACGAGCCCTTCGCCGGCATCGACCCCCTGGCTATCGCCGACATCCGCGAGGTGATCTCCTACCTCAAGCAGCGCGGCATCGGCATCCTGATCACCGACCACAACGTGCGCGAGACCCTGGACATCATCGACCGCGCCTCAATCATCCACGCGGGCCAGCTTCTGTTCGAAGGCAAGCCCGACGAAGTCGTCGACGACCCCGAAGTCCGCCGCGTCTACCTCGGCGACCGGTTCGCCTGACACAGGCGGGGGACATGCACTTCAGTGCGTGTCCCCGATTCCAGAGGTTCCCTATTCCACCGCCAGGATGATGTGCGGCGCTTTGATCAGCGCCGTCACCTTGTCGCCGATCGTGATCTCCAGCGCCTTGGCGCTCTCCAGGGTGATCGAGGCGGTCAGCGTCTTGCCCGCGCCGATCTCCAGGGTCACCTCGGTGTTCACCGCCCCGTCCTCGCGGCCGGTGACCACGCCCTCGATCTGGTTGCGCGCCGAGGTGCGCAAGCCCTCGCCCTTGGCCAGGATCACGAAGCTCGCCTTGATCAGGGCGATGGCCGGCGCGCCCACCGTCAGGCCGAGGTCCTGGATGCTGCGCCAGGTGAGGATGGCGGTGATCTCCACCCCGCCCCCCAGGTCCAGGGTCACCTCGCCGTTCACCGCGCCGATGGTGACGTGACTGACTCTTCCCCGCAGGGCGTTGCGCGCGCTGGTCCGCATGCCGAGGCTCCAGAACAGGTCGCCGGCGGGCTGGCCGGCCAGGGTCGACTCGAGCTTGGCCAGGGCGGCGTCGATCTCGCCCTGCACCCGATGGAAGGCGTCCGCGACCGCCCGCCCGCGGGCGGTCACTCGCGCCGCGCCGCCGGCCCGTCCCCCGGGGGTCGCCTCCACCAGCGGCGTGTCGAACAGGTTGTTGAGCGCCTGCAGGGCGTCCCAGGCGCCCTTGTAGCTCAAGCCCAGCTTCTTCGCCGCGGCGCTGATCGACCCCAGCTCGTCCACCGCCTCCACCAGGGCGATGCGCTCCAGGCCGACACGCGGCAGGACGCCCCGTTTCAGCGTCAGCGACGCGCTCAGGTCGGGTTTCTCGGACATGTTCGGCCCCATCCTTGCCCGCCGGCTGTGCGCCGTCACCACGGCGGGTGCAAGCCGGCGCGCCTGCCTTGACTCGATATGTAGTGAAAGTACATATCGCTCCGCCGCGCGACCCCGGAGACCGACGATGATCACCCGACGTCTTCAAATGCTGCGCCTGGCGGGTTTGGCCGCGCTGGCCCTGCTGGCCGCCGGCCCGGCCCTGGCCGCCGACACCCAGGTGGCCGTGGCCGCCAACTTCACCGAACCGGCCAGGGAGATCGCCGCGGCCTTCAAGGCCGACACCGGCCATACCGCGATCCTGTCGTTCGGCTCGTCGGGCCAGTTCTACAACCAGATCGCCCGCGGCGCGCCCTACGAGGTCTTCCTCTCCGCCGACGCCGACCGACCCAGGCGCGCCGAGCAGGACGGGGTGGGCGTGCCGAAGACCCGCTTCACCTACGCCATCGGCCGCATCGTGCTCTATTCCAGGACGCCGGGCCTGGTGGACCAGGGCGGCGGCGTGCTCAAGGCCGGCAAGTTCGCCAAGCTCGCCATCGCCGACCCGGCCGCGGCCCCCTATGGCGCAGCCGCCATCCAGACGATGAAGAAGCTGGGCGTCTACGACCGGATGAAGCCCAAGCTGGTGATGGGCGCCAACATCACCCAGACCTACCAGTTCGTCGCCACCGGCGCGGCGGAAGTGGGCTTCGTGGCGCTCTCCCAGGTGATCATGGACCAGGGCGGCTCGCGCTGGGTGGTGCCGGCCGCCGACCACACGCCCATCGACCAGCAGGCCATCCTGCTCTATCCCGGCCTGAACAGCGCCGCCGCCAAGGCCTTCATGACCTACTTGAAGTCTCCCAAGGCGACCCGGATCATCAAGCGCTACGGCTACGAGGTGCGGTAGGTCTTGGGCGAGGTCATCTGGACGACGATCAGGCTGGCGGGTCTCACCACCGTCCTGCTGCTCGTCCTGGCCACGCCGCTCGCCTGGTGGCTGGCCCGGCGCCGCGCCTGGTGGAAGGAGATCGTCGCGGCGGTGGTCACCCTGCCGATCATCCTGCCGCCCACGGTGCTGGGCTTCTACATCCTGATCGCCGTGGCGCCCGCCAGCCCGCTGATGGCCCCGCTGCAACAGTGGTTCGGCATCCGCACGCTCGCCTTCACCTTCGAGGGCCTGGTCATCGCCTCGATGATCTATTCGCTGCCCTTCGCCGTGCAGCCGATCCGCAACGCCTTCGAGGCCATGGGCGAGCGGCCGATGGAGGTGGCCGCCACCCTGCGCGCCGGCCCGCTGGACGCCTTCTTCACCGTCGCCCTGCCGCTCGCCCGGCGCGGCTTCCTGGGCGCCGCCATCCTGGTCTTCGCCCACACCATCGGCGAGTTCGGCGTGGTGCTGATGATCGGCGGCTCCATCCCCGGCAAGACCGAGGTGGTGTCGATCCGCATCTACCAGCTCGTGGAATCCCTGAACTTCAAGGACGCCCACAAGCTGTCCGCCGGTCTCGTCGCCTTCGCCTTCGCCGTGCTGCTCGCCATGCTGCTGATCGACCGGCGCACCGACCGGCGGCCGCTGTGAAGGAGGGGGTCGAGGGCCAATTCGCCGGGACCGTCGGCGCGTTCCGCCTGGAGGTCGAGATCGCGCTCGCGCCCGGCGCCATCACCGGCCTCTCCGGCCCCTCCGGCTGCGGCAAGACCACCCTGATCCGCTGCCTCGCGGGACTGGCGCGCCTGCCCGGCCGCCTGTTGGTGGACGGCGAGGTCTGGCAGGACGAGCGCAGCTTCCGGCCCGCGCACCGCCGCCCCGTGGGCGTCGTCTTCCAGGAGGCCAGCCTGCTGTCGCACCTGTCCGTGCGCGGCAACCTCGACTACGGCGCCAGGCGCGCCGGCGGCGCCTCCGCCGCGGCTCGGGCCGACGTGGTCGACCTCCTGGGCCTCGGCCCCCTGATGGCCCGCGGGGTTCAGAACCTCTCCGGCGGCGAGCGCCAGCGGGTGGCGCTGGGCCGGGCGCTGCTGTCCCGTCCGCGCCTGCTCCTGATGGACGAGCCGCTCTCCAGCCTCGACGCCGCCAGCAAGGCCGAGATCCTGCCCTACCTGGAGCGCCTGCACCGGGCCCTGCCCATGCCGATGCTCTACGTCACCCACGACGACCGCGAGCTCGACCGCCTCGCCGACGTGGTGCTGCACATGCGCGAGGGCCGGATCGTCGACGCGCCGGCCGGCGCCCCCGACGACGCGGCGGCGCGCCTGGCCGCCCTGACCTCCGGCCAGCGCGACGCCCTGGCGCTCGCCGCCCTGCGCGCCGGGCTGGACCCCTAACCCTCGAACCCGCGCACCACGTCGACCACCGCGGCGCCATACCGCTCGATCTTGGCCTGGCCGACGCCGTTCACCGCGGCCAGCGCCTCCAGCCGCGCCGGCCGGCGCGCGGCGATCTCGTACAGCGTGCGGTCGTGGAAGATCACATAGGGCGGCAGGTGCTGGCGCTTGGCCTCCGAGGCCCGCCAGGCCCGCAGCGCCTCGAACAGCGGCTGGTCGGAGGGCGACAGCGCCGCGGCCGCCTCCCGCGTGCGCCGCCTCGGCCGCCCCGAGCGGGTGGAGGCGTCGAGCGCCTCGGGCGCCTTGCGCAGCGCCACCCGCCGCGCGCCGCGGTACACCTCGCGCACGGCGTCGGCGTCGCCCAGCCCGATCAGCGGGCGGTTGTCGTTGGGGTCCTCCTTCAGAAGGCCCTCGAAGATCAGTTGCTCCACGAGGTCGCGCCAGCCGGCGGGGCTGTACTCGCGCCCGATGCCGAAGGTGGACAGCCCCGCCTCGAAGCTCGACGGCTCCTTGGTCTTGCCCAGCAGGTGGTCCACCAGCCGCCCGCGCCCGAACCGCCCGCCCAGTCGGTGCACCGCCGACAGCGCCTTCTGCGCCGCCTCGGTGGCGTCGACGGCGACCGGCGGCGCCAGGCACACGTCGCACTGGCCGCAGGCTTCCACCTGGGCCTCGCCGAAGTAGCGGCGGACCGCGGCGGCCCGGCAGCTCGTCCCATTCAGCATGGCGTAGAGCTGGCGCGCCTTGCGCACCTGAACCTGCTTGACCTCGTCGTCCATGTCGCGGGTCTCGATGCGACGCAGCGCCCAGGACAGGTCCGCCGCGCCGTAGAGGGTGATCCCCTCCGCCGGGTCGCCGTCGCGCCCGGCCCGGCCGATCTCCTGCCAGTAGGCCTCGATGGCCGCCGGCGGGTCGGCGTGGATCACGTAGCGGACGTCCGGCTTGTCGACCCCCATGCCGAAGGCGATGGTCGCCACCATCACCGCGGCGTCCGCCTCGAGGAACGCCTCCAGCCGGTCGGCCCGCACGGTCTTGTCGAGTCCCGCGTGATAGGCCAGCGCCGGGGTCCCGGCGTCGCGCAGGGCCTGGGTCAGCGCGTCCACCCCGTCGCGCGAGCCGGCATAGATCACGCCAGAACGGTTGGGGCGCTCCGCCACCAGCTCCATCACCCGCTTGCGGCCGGCGCCGGTCTTGCGCTCGGCGGAAAGTTGCAGCTCGGGGCGCGCGAAACTGGCCACGAACTCGCGGGCGCCGTCCAGGTGCAGCTCGCCCTTGATGTCCTCTCGGGTGCGGGCGTCGGCGGTGGCGGTCACCGCCAGGCGCGGCACGTCGGGGAACACCTCCGCCAGCCGTCCCAGCATCCGGTATTCGGGCCGGAAGTCGTGGCCCCACTGGCTGACGCAGTGGGCCTCGTCGATGGCCACCAGCGCCACCGGCAGCCGCTGCAGCCGGTCCAGCATCGAGGGCGACATCAACCCCTCCGGCGACAGGTAGAGCAGGTCCAACTCGCCCGCCTCCAGCTTGCGCCAGGTCTCGGCCCGCTCGCGCGGGTCGACGTTGGAATCCAGCCGCGCCGCCGCCACGCCCGACTGCAGCAGCGCCGCCACCTGGTCGGTCATCAGCGCGATCAGCGGCGAGACCACCAGCCCGAAGCCGGGCCGCAACAGGCTGGGAATCTGGTAGCACAGGCTCTTGCCGCCGCCGGTCGGCAGCACCGCCATGGCGCTGCGGCCGGCCAGCACCTCGCCGATCACCTCGCCCTGCAGGCCGCGGAAATCGGCATGGCCGAAGGTGCGGCGCAGGACCTCCCGCGCCTCGTCGAGCGAAGCGGTCATGGGCGGGGTTATGGGGTGGTGCGGACTCCGGCGGAAGCCGTCCCGGCCGGTTTTTTCACCGCGCTATTTCGCCGCCGCCGCCGCCGCCGGTTCGGCGCAGCCCTTCAGCGTCTCGCCCGCGGCGATCACCTCGGCGCTCATCGGATAGGCCTTGTCGGACATGCCGTCGGAGCAGGGCGCCTTGCGCAGGCTGACCTTGAGCTGGTCGCCGCGCCACACCACCGCGTCGTCCTCCATCAGCGGCCCGGCGTTGGGGACGGTCTGCGCCGGCGGCCCCGGTCGCTCCAGGGTGAGCGCGTCCTTGCGGATCTTCACCGACCAGAATGGCTCGGTCCCGCGCACGTCGAGGTCCCCGGAGAACTCGGCCGGCGGCGCGGCCGGCAGGAGCTGCACCGGAGCGGCCGCGACGGTCGACGTCTGCGCTGGCGCGCTGGCCGGCTCGGTCGCCGGCGTTCCCTCGTCCGTCTTCGCCTGGCAGGCGCAGAGGGCGAGGGCGGCGATGAGGGCGGGCGTCGTCGGACGCATGGGCCGTCTCCTGGGTGTAGCGATCCTCCGATGCCAGCCTGCGGCCCTGGCCGAGTCAAGATCGTGCTCGCGACGGGCGACGGGG
>Ga0068860_100006397_pt1 | contig 11823 bp, 10 predicted proteins | sample KBSSwiS32_FD_66597 | JGI IMG/M metagenome (GOLD analysis project Ga0068860, IMG submission 66597) | Switchgrass rhizosphere microbial communities from Kellogg Biological Station, Michigan, USA - KBS Switchgrass S3-2 | ecosystem: Host-associated > Plants > Roots > Rhizosphere > Soil ... | reverse complement strand
GCCAGAGGTTCGCGCGGGTCACCCGGATGTCCTGGAAACCGGCGTCGACCAGCGAGAGGTCGGCGACGCGCACGTCGGACCGGCTCGACACCTCGTCCATGGCCCCAGCCTCGCACGGCGGGCGCGAGTGCCCGACCAGGAACGTCTAGCGTCGAGACCATGACCGAACCGAGCGACGTGTGGCCCGAGCCCCTCGAGGGTGCACCGCTCACCGGCCGGGCGAGCGCGGAGCTCGCGTTGGGCACGGCGGCCCGCGAGGCGTCCGACCTCGCCCGCTCCCTGGTCCCGACCGGCCCCGTCCGGATGTCCTACGCGGGGACCCTCGTCGCCGAGGCCCGGCAGCTGACCGCGCTGGCCGGGCGGGTCCTGGCCGCGGCCGTCGCCGTCGAACGCGCGGACGGGACACCGTGGGCCGACATCGCGACGGCGACCGGCGAGGAGACCGAGCAGGCCCGCTCGCGCTGGGAGCCGATGGTCCGGCACTGGGACGCGGCGATCGAGCAGGCCGCCGTCCCGGGTGGCCCGGAGGACGCGCCGGAACCGAGGGCGGCACTCGCCGAGCTCGACGCGTGGGTGGTCCGACACCGCGAGCCGTCCGACGCGGGCGCCGGGGACCGGCCCGTCTCCGCCGCCCTCGGGCGGATGGACCCGCACCACGAGCTCCTGCACCTCGCGGCCGTGCGGCGCCACCTCGCCGCCCTGCACGACGGGTCGTCGCCTCCCGCGCAGCTCCTGGACCTGGTCGAACGCGAGGCCCTGCTCGAGGAGCACCTCGCCGCGACCGCGGACCCGGCCGACCGCGCCGACCACGAGCAGGCGGCGGACAGGGCCCGCACCATGGCCGCGCACCTGCGCGCCCGCACCGACCGCGGCGACCGCCCGGCGGGCTGACCCTCCGACCCGGTGGGCGGGAGTTCCGGCGCGGTGCAGACCGCGACTCGTCCGAGGCCAGGAACGGGATCGTGTTCGCGACAGCCCCCGCCCGGGTCCAGGACGCGCCGCGCCGATGCCCGGCCTGTCCGGGCGCATTGCGGTGCGGCAGCCGCTGCGGCGCGGCTCCTGCACCGCGACTCAGATGCGGTAGCCGCGGAGCTTGGCGTAGAGGGCGGTGCGGGAGATGCCCAGCTCCTTGGCGACCGCGGACTTGTTCCCGCGGTGCTCCTGCAGCGCGGCCGCGATGACGGACGCCTCGGCGCGTTCCAGCGGCGTCAGGGTTCGGCGGGTGGCCGACTCCATCACCTCCGACGGCAGGTCGGTCGCCTGCACGACGCCCCCGCGGGCCCGGCGACCCGCGTCGCGCAGCACGCGGGCGAGCTCGCGGAGGTTGCCGGGCCAGGGGTGTCGGCGCAACGCGGCGAGGGCGTCGACGGCGAGGGTGAGGCGCTGCCCGGACAGCAGGTCCTGGGCGAGGGTGGCGATGGCCTCGGCCCGGCGGCGCAGCGGCGGGACGCCCACCGTGGCGGCGCCGAGCCGGTCGAGGAGCAGGGCCGCGGGCTCCGGAGGGCCCGCGCCGTCGGGAAGGGTCAGGGTGAGCGCGAGCGGGGGCGGGCTCGGCGCCCGGTCCAGCTCGGCGGCGATGGCCCGGGCGGACCGGGCGTCGAGAAGCTCGACGTGGGCGAGCACGACCGGCGGGCCGGACTCCGGCGGCAGCGCTGAGAGCACGTTTCGTGCGGTCTGTGCGGTCCCTGCGGTCCCTGCGGTCCCTGCGGTCGCTGCGGTCCCTGCGGTCCCTGCGGTCGCTGCGGTCCCTGCGGTCCCTGCGGTCGCTGCGGTCCCTGCGGTCCCTGCGGTCGCTGCGGTCGCTGCGGTCGCTGCGGGAGCGAGGGCGGCGCGGAGGCCGCCCACCCAGGTGCGCAGGCCGTCGACCGGGAGGGTGGCGGCGTCCAGGACGACCGCGTCCGGCCAGAACCCCCGCAGCAGGGTCAGCTTGCCCACCCCCGGCTCCCCGCGCACCGCCACCGACTCCCGCCCGACGAGCGCCGCCACCCGTTCCGCCGCGGCCGTCCACGGATCGGGAGCGCCGATGCTCCGGGCCCGGGGCGTCGCAGGGTCGGCGAGGGTGAGCAGCGCGCCGGTCGTCGTCGGGCCGTCGCGCAGCACGCTGACCTGCGCGTTCACCTGGGCACCGAGCTGCAGGGTCGCCCCCTCGGCGGGCAGCTCGCGCACCTCGTCCCACAGGTCGCGGTGGTCGAGGTCCAGCGCGGCCGCGGCGGCGTCGGTGATCAGGACGTCCTCGCCGATGATCACGACCGGGCCGGGGCCGCGGCGACGGGCGGCGAGGAACGCGTCGAGCAGCATCCGTTCCCGCGCGCTCGCGGCCTGCCACAACGCGGCCTGGATCTCCTCCACCAGCGTCCGCACGACGACGGCGAGCAGCGGGTTGGTGTGCTCGGCCCGGCAGGTCACGTTGACCGCGCCGACCGTGCGCCGCGTGACGGGATGGCGGATCGGCGCCGCCACGCACGTGACGTGGTGGAAGCGCTGCACGAAGTGCTCCGAGCCGCGGACCATCGCGATCCGACCGGTCTCCAGCGCGGTGCCGAGCCCGTTGGTGCCGATGAACTCCTCGTCGAAGCAGAACCCCTCGGAGACCGACAGGTCGTCGAGCGTGGTGCGCAGCGACGGCTCCGAGACCCAGCGCCACAGGACCGCGCCGCGCTCGTCGCTCAACGCCAGGCACGATCCGTCCCCGGTCAGCAGCTCGGCCATCCGGGCCAGGATCGGGACGGCGATGCGGGCGAGCCGGGTGTCCGGGTCCGCGTCGGTGAACGGGACGTCGACGTGCTCGGGGTCCACGCCGTTCCACCGCGAGCGCCGCCAGGAGGACAGCAGCTCGGGCCGCAGCTCGGCGGGGTCGTCCCCGGACTGGAACCGCTCCCACGTACTCGCTGTCATCGCCACCTCGCAGACCGCGCCGTCCGGACCCATCGTGGATCGCGGACGGCGCCGGGGTCCACTCCGCTTCGGGTCAGCCCTTCTCGGCGAGCTCCTTCTCGTAGCGCTTCGTCATGTGGTCGACGGCGTCGAGCTGGGACTGGGCGTGTCCCGCCCGCGTCGAGCTGGCCCGGTCCTTGGCGGCGAGGGTGCCCGCGGCCTGGCCCTGGAACTCCGGCATGACGTGCTGGGCGATCAGCTCCCAGGACTTCCTCGTGGCTTCGGGGTTCGCCCACTCGTGCCCGAGCAGCAGCATCGCCCCGAAGCCGCCCGACTGGTCCCACAGCTTCTGGACCTGCGCGCGGGCGTCCTCGACGGTGCCGATGGCACCGATTCCCGCCTCGTTGACGAAATCGATCATCTCGCGCAGGTTCGAGCCGTCCACGGCCATCTGCGGGAACGCCGCGACCTTCTGGAAGTACCGGATCCAGTGCTCCAGGCCGTACTCGACCTCCCGGTAGGCCTGCTCTCGGGTCTCCGCGATGTGCATGAGCCCGACGAGCCGCCACTTCGAGCGGTCCGGAGCGGGCTGGCCGTAGTGCGCGGCGCGCTCCTCGACGACGTTCCAGTGGTGGGCAAGGGCGTCGAACCCGTCCGGGCTCAGGGTGGCGCCGATCGACAGCAGGCCGATGCCGTGCTGCCCGGCCATCCGCGGACCGGTCGGGCTCGCGACGGCCGCGACGGCCACGTCGAACAGCGGGTCGGAGAAGGGGGCGAGCTGGAGCTGGGCGTCGACCAGCTCGTGGGTGCGGGTGGTCCGGGTGACGGTCTCGCCGCGCAGCAGCCGCATGATGATGTCGAGGTTCACCTCGAGCAGCTCGCGGGTGTCGGTGGGGTTGAGCCCGATCATCGACGAGTCGGTGGGCAGCGAGCCCGGACCGCAGCCGAGCATCGTGCGGCCGCGGGTGAGGTGGTCGAGCAGCACCATCCGGTCCGCCACCCACAGCGGGTTGTGGTAGGCGATCGACGTCACGCCGGTGCCCAGCTTGATGTGCCGGGTGCGCTCCGCCGCGGCGGCGATGAAGATCTCCGGCGACGCGATGATCTCGCTGCCCGCGGAGTGGTGCTCGCCGATCCACGCCTCGTCGTAGCCGAGCCTGTCGAGGTGCTCGACGAGCTCGAGGTCCCGCTGCAGGGCGAGGGTGGGGTTCTGGCCGGGGGCGTGGAACGGCGCGAGGAAGGTCCCGAAACGCAGTCTGCTCACAATGGCTCCATGATCGTCATTGATCCCGTCGCGGGGAGGCGCGGGCCATGTCCCCAGCATGACCCGCGTCACTCACCCGGGAGTGTGCGGAATCTGGACAGCTGTGACGCTCGGGGGCCCTCGTCCGATGTCGAGACATGACCCGTTGGTTCCGCGAGGGCGGTTGGTACCTCGTCCTGGATGTGGCGTCGTTGGGCATCGCCTCGCCGATCCCGTTCGCGCACGCGGCCGTCCGCCTCAGGCGGCCGCTGTACTTCCTCTGGCCGGTGCTCTACGCCGCGGCCGTGACCGCGCTGCTGGTCGCCGTCGAGCCGTCCGAGACACGGACGGACAACACCGTCGGCGGGCTGATCATCGGGCTGATGGTCGTGGCGTTCTGCCACCTGCTGTGGGTCCGTCGGCAGGTCTGGCCCGCCACCCCGGAGAAGCCCGCCGATCCCGCCCTGGCCGACGCGCTGGCGGCGCGGGAGAAGCGCGCGGAGTCCCGGCGGATCGTGGCGGAGGACCCGGCGTTGGCCCGCGACCTGCGGATCGGGCGTCCGGACCTGCGCCGAGGGTCGACTCCGCAGACTCCGTCTCCGCCCGACTACGACGACGGCGGGCTGGTCGACCTCGCCTCCGCCCCCGCCGCCCTCATCGCCGAGATCTGCGGGATCGACGTCGCGACGGCCGAGCGGATCGTCGAGACCCGGCAGGCGCGTCCGTACGACACCATCGACGACGTCTTCACCTGGGCGGACGTCCCCTACGCGCTCTGGGAGCGGGTCCGGGAGCGGGGTGTGGTGGTGCGCTGAGTGCCGCTTGTGTGGCACAAGCGTCGCTGAGTGGTGCTTGTGCCACACGAGCGCGGGACGTTCGACGGGCGGTGTCTCGATGATGGAGATATCGTCGACGCCATGGAACCGGTGCGGGTGGTCGGCGGCGGACCCGGCGGAATGCTGCTCGCCTACCTGTTGGCGCGGGCCGGGATCCCGGTGACCCTCCTGGAGGGCCATCGCGACTTCGACCGACGTTTCCGCGGCGACTCGCTGCATCCTTGGACGTTGGAGACCCTCGACCGTCTCGGCCTGGCCGACGACCTCCTCCGGCTGCCCCACTTCCCCGCCCGCTACTTCCGCTTCCACACCCCCGCGGGCACGCTCACCCCGACCGACTACGGCGCCCTGGACAGCCGGTTCCCCTACGTCGCGCTGATGCCGCAGGCGCGGTTCCTGGACTTCCTCGCCTCGAAGGCCGCCGAGCTGCCCACCTTCGAGCTGCGACTCGGGGCGCGGGTGACCGGGCTCGTCACGGAGGGCGGCGTCGTGACCGGGGTGCGGGTCAAGGACGAGGAGCTGCCCGCGAGCCTGGTCGTCGGGGCCGACGGCCGGTTCTCCAAGGTCCGCGCCCTGGCCGACCTGCCCGCACACTCGCTGGGCGCGCAGACCGACGTGCTCTGGTTCGCCCTCCCCCGCCGCCCGGACGACCCCCCGGAGGCGGACGTCGACCTCTACTTCGGCGCGGACCGCTACATCGGGCTGCTGGGCGGTCCGGAGGAGTGGCAGGTCGGATACTCCCTGCCCAAGGGCGGCTACCGGGCCGTGCGGGAGGCGGGCGTCGAGCCGATCCGGGCGTTCCTCCGCGAGCGCGTCCCCTGGCTCGCCGACCGCGCGGACCTGCTCACCGGCATCGACCAGACGACGCTGCTGTCCGTCGACATCGCCCGCGTCGAGCGGTGGCACCGGCCCGGCCTGCTGCTGATCGGCGACGCCGCCCACGTCATCTCCCCCGTCGGCGGCAACGGCATCCTGATGGCCCTGCAGGACGCGGTCGCGGCGGCGAACCGGCTGGTCCCGGCGCTGCGCAGCGGGCAGGTGCACGAGAGCGACCTGATGGCGATCCAGCAGGACCGCGAGCCGGCGATCCGCGAGGTGCAGGCCGCACAGGTCCGCACCGAGCAGCGGGTGCTGAAAGCACGGGAGCGGGACCGGACGATCGCGCCGCCGTGGTTCCTGCGCTGGGTCTTCCGTGTGCCGGGCGTCCGCAAGCGCTCCGCCCGCAAGAACGCGTACGGCCCGAACCCGCCCCACCTGTCGGCGCTCGACGACCTCTCGACCCCGGCCGAACGACCCTGAGGTTCGCGTCGGCTTAGGCTTTCGCGGTGCACAACACAGCCGAACCGCTCGCGACCGTGATCCGGTCGGGGTTCACGGAGTCCGTCCACCTCGGGCATCTCGCGGTGACCGACGGCCCCGGGCTCGGGGACCCGTCGACCGTCTTCCTCCCGCGCTCCTCGCTCAAGCCGGTTCAGGCCGCGGCGATGCTGCGGGCGGGGCTCGACCTCGACGGCGAGCTGCTCGCGCTCGCCGCCGCCTCGCACTCCGGGCTGCCCTTCCACCGCGCGGGCGCCCAGCGGATCCTCGCCGGGGCCGGGCTGACCGCCGACGCCCTCGACAACACCCCCGACCTGCCGCTCGACGGCGAGGGGCCGCGGGACCGGCTGTCCCAGAACTGTTCGGGCAAGCACGCCGCCATGGTCGCGACCTGCGTCGCGGCGGGCTGGGACGTCGAGGGCTACCGCGACCCGGCGCACCCGCTGCAGAAGGCGATCCGAACCCACGTCGAGGCCCTGACCGGCGACGAGGTCGCGCACGTCGCCGTCGACGGCTGCGGCGCTCCCCTGTTCTCCTGCACCGTCGCCGGGCTGGCGCGCGCCTTCGCCACCCTCGCCACGGCCGCCGCGGACACCCCCGAGGGCCGGGTCGCCGCCGCGATCCGCGCGTACCCCGAGTGGCTGGGCGGCCCCGGACGACCGGTGACCCGGTTCCTGCAGGCCGTGCCCGGGCTCGTCGCGAAGGACGGGGCGGAGGGCGTGTTCGCGGGGGCGCTGCCGGACGGGCGGGCGTTCGCCGTGACCGTGCTGGACGGGTCCGCACGGCCGGTGCCCGCCGTCGTCGCGCGGGTGCTGGCGGGGTGGGGGCACCCGGTCGAGGAGATCGGGCACACGGCGGTGCTGGGACACGGTGTCGAGGTGGGCGTGGTCCGGGCGTGCTGACCCTTTCGTGCCCGTTCGGGCGGGTCCGGCGCGCCCGTCGACGGGCCCGCGGCTAGGTTCGTGGCGTGCGCTCCCTGACGTTCGTCTGCGCTGCCCTGCTGGTCGTGGCCACCGCCTGCACGGCGGAGCCGACGCCGCCCGCCCCCGCCCCGCCCTCGGCGACGACGGAGAGCGCCCCCGCGGACCCGAACGCGGCGCTGGCCCCCGGGGAACCGCGGGTGCTCGCCTCCGGGCTGGAGGTGCCGTGGGGAATCGCGTTCCTGCCGGACGGGTCCGCGCTGGTCACCGAGCGGATCCCCGGCACGATCTCGCGGGTCGCGCCGGATGGGACCGTGACCCGGCTCGGGAAGGTCGAGGGCGTCACGCCGACCGGCGAGGGCGGGCTGCTCGGCGTCGCGCTGTCGCCGGACTACGCGACCGACCGCACGCTGTTCGTCATGTTCACGACCTCGAACGACAACCGGGTCATGAAGATCGTCGCGAACCCGGACGGCACGATCGACGGCTCGCGCGGCAACCAGCAGGAGGTCGTCACCGGGATCACCAAGGGCGGCAACCACGACGGCGGCAGGCTCGCCTTCGGCCCGGACGGCTACCTCTACGTCACCACGGGCGAGGCGGGCCGCGGCGAGCCCGCCCAGGACCGGGACGACCTCGGCGGCAAGATCCTGCGGGTGACCCGCGACGGGGACCCGGCGCCGGGCAACCCGTTCGGCACGCAGGTCTACACGCTGGGGCACCGCAACCCACAGGGGCTGGCGTGGACGCCGGACGGCACGCTGTACGCCGCCGAGTTCGGGCAGAACAACCTGGACGAGATCAACCGGCTCCAGCCGGGCGGGAACTACGGCTGGCCCGAGGTCGAGGGCATCGAGGGCCGGGACGGGTTCGTCGACCCGCTCGCCCAGCAGCCGGTCCGCAACGCGTCCTGGAGCGGCCTGGCCTACGCGGGCGGCTCGCTCTACGTCGGCGCGCTGCGCGGCGAGCGGCTGTTCCGCTACCCGGTCGCGCCCGACGGCACCCTCGGCGAGCCCCAGGTGCTGTTCGAGGACGAGTTCGGCCGCATCCGCACCGTCGCGACGGCCCCCGACGGCCGCTCCCTCTGGTTCACCACCAGCAACCGCGACGGCCGCGGCGACCCCAGGCCGGACGACGACAAGATCTACGTCCTCCCCCTCGACAACGCATGATCATGCAATAGCTGTCACCAGTGACAGCAACTGCATGATCATGCAGGGTGGGTGGGTGGAGACTGGTATCGCGGCCGGTGTGGTGCGCGGGTTCGAGAAGGACGGGGTCGCCCGGTACCTCGGCGTGCCGTACGCCGATCCGCCGGTCCGGTTCGCCCCACCCGCGCCGCGCACGCCGTGGGACGGGGTCCGGGACTGCACCAGCCCCGGGCCGAACGCCCCGCAGCCTGCGCGGACCTTCGGCCCGTTGGACATGACGCCGATCCTCGGGGCCCCGCGGCCGGGCGCGGACTACCTCACCGTGGACGTCTGGACGCCGGGAGGCACGGACCTGCCGGTGATGGTGTTCGTGCACGGCGGGGCGTTCGTCGCCGGGGAGCCCGGTGCGCCCGCGTACGACGGGACGGCGCTCGCGCAGGCGGGCGTCGTGCTGGTGTCGGTGACCTACCGGCTCGGGATCGAGGGGTTCCTGCCGCTGGCCGGGGGTGCGACCAACATCGGCCTGCGCGACCAGATCGCGGCGCTGGACTGGGTGCGGGACAACGCGGCGGCCTTCGGCGGCGATCCCGGCAACGTCACGGTCTTCGGCGAGTCGGCGGGCGCGGTGAGCGTCGGGTGCCTGCTCGGCTCGCCGCTCGCCCGCGGGTTGTTCCGGCGCGCGATCACGCAGAGCGGCAATGCGGAGATGGTGCACTCGCTGCCCGTCACCCAGGCGTTCGCCGGACGGGTGGCCGCAGCGCTGGGCGTGCCTGCGACCGCCGAGGGCTTCCGGTCCCGGACGGTCGAGGAGGCCCTGGCCGTCCAGGCCGGGATGATCGGGCCCGCGATCGGCGACATGCGGGAGCCGGACGGGTCCGACCCCGGCTTCGGGCTCGGCGCGTTCGCCCCCGTCGTCGGGGACGACGTGCTGCCGGAGCCGCCGATGGCCGCCCTCGCCGAGGTCGCCGTGCTGGTGGGCTGGAACAGCGAGGAGTTCCGCCTCTACACCGTCCCCCTCGGCACCATCGACGCGCTGACGGCCGAGACCGTAGGGGCCGCCCTCGGCGCGGTGCACCCGCAGGCCGCTGAGCTGCTCGCCGCCCAGGAGGGCACCCCCGGCGAGCGGTACACCGCCGCGCTCACCGAGCTGGTCTTCGCCGGGCCGAGCCGGCGGCTCGCGGCCGCGCTGCCCGGCCCCACGCACGTCTACGAGTTCACGTGGCGCTCCCCGTCCTTCGGCGGTCGGCTCGGCGCGTGCCATGGCCTGGAGCTGCCGTTCGTCTTCGGCACCCTCCCCAGCTGCACCGGACAGGATGCCCTCGCGGGCGAGGACCCGCCCGCCGCCCTGTCCACCGAGCTCGTCGCGGCGTGGACGTCCTTCGCCCGCACCGGCGACCCCGGCTGGGCCTGCGGGGAGCCGCGTCGCTTCGGCTGATTAGATCGGGCGCATGAGTGCGCGGGTCGGCAGGTACGTACGGATGGTCGCGACGCCGGGGGACGGGCCCGCGCTCGCCGCCGGGCTGCTGAAGGTGGCCGAGGGCATGCGCTCCGCGCCCGGGTGCGAGCTCTACATCGTCAACCGCACCCCGGACGAGGAGGACGCGGTCTGGGTCACCGAGGTGTGGGCGGACGAGGCCTCGAGCGACGCGGCGCTCAACCAGGACCTCGGCGAGGCGGGCCTGGGCGCCATCCTCCCCCTCCTCGCGGGCCCGCCGGAGTTCATCGAGCTCGCCCCCGTCGGCGGTCCCGGCCTCGACTGAGAGCAGGCCTCAGGGCGCCCGGTCCAGCGGGGTTGGGCCGTCGCCGAGCGGGATGAGTGGCCACGACCACGCTCCCGACGATCACCGCCACCCTCCGTGCCTCCCGACTCACCACGGCTCCAGCGTCGGCGGCCACACTGCGCGATCCCCGAGGTCGGCCCTTCTCCTGTCCATCGGTGAGGTGCCCGGGAGCAGCCGCAGCGGCGCCGCCGGTGCGCCGCGACGTAGCTCGCCGCTAACCCACGGCGCAGCTTCAGGCTTGGGCGCTCAGCGGGTGCGCTCGACTCGGCAGGTCCGCGACACCATGTCAGTCCCGGGCGGGAGGCCGCCGCGCTTCTGCGCCCAGGACGAGTCGCCCGCCTGGTCGGCGTCGTAGCTGTCCTGCAGCCAAGCCCCCGCGGCCGGATCGGCCTCGACGACGAACAGGTCCCGCACCGACCCGACCGGCGAGTCGAAGGTGAGCACGTAGGAGGCGAGCCCGGTGTCCGTGCGCACCGCCGCCTTGGCGTAGAACGGCAGACCCTCGGTGAACAGCCGGAGCATCAGCCAGTAGGTGTGCTGCGGGGCCGCAGGCTGGGCCACCTCGATGTCCACGCGGATGCTCTTCGGGATGCCGGGCTGCCCGTCGGCGCCCGTGACCCCGAGGAAGCGGACCGTGCCGCCCGTGCCGCCGAGGTCGCAGTTCACCCCGGTGGGCCCGGCGCGGACCTCTGCGCCGGGCAGGCTCAGCGGGGCGACGGTCTGCACCCGGGTGCCGCTGTCGCGCCCCAGGAACAGCCCGAACCCGGTGCCCGCCGCGAACAGCAGGACCCCCGCGACGGCGAGCAGGGCGATCCGGCGCCCCCGAGACGGAGCCGTCTGCGACTCCCCGATCGGCCCCGACTCCCCCGTCTGCGGCTCCCCGGTCTGGTGTGGCTCCCCCGTCAGCTCCGGCTCTTCCGTCAGCTCCGCCCAGGCCGCGCGCGCCTCCGCCCAGCGCGTCTCGAAGGGGGCGGGATCGACGTCATGCACCATGAGGAACGCCCGCACCGAGGGCCAGCGGGGCAGCGCGGTCCGCCCCTCTGCCGTCCGACGGGGGCTCAGCAGCCGCGAACAGGTCGCCGAGCTGACGGTCACCACGTCGACGCCCGCCGTCCGAGCTGCGACGATCGCGTCCTCCACCGCGCGGAGCCGTTCGAAACGTCCGTCGGTGTAGACCGTCCGCAGGTCGGTGACCACGTCGTGGACAGCCTTCGGGAGGCCCTCCTGCAACGGGTCGAGCCCCTTCCGCGGCATCCCACACACTCCCTGGTCGCTCCTTGTGCCAGGTCGCGGCAACGTTGCCGTTGATTACACATCGCAGGTCAGAGGGGTCGTATCGGTACACCGTGGCGGATGATCTCCCCAGGTACGGAGGGGGGCACGGGGGGATGGGGCAGCACACCGAACTGCGGCACGCGCGGCTCACGCTGCGCATCGAGGCACCGGTGGGGAGCGCGGTGCAGGTCGGGGAGCTCGCGGTCCCGTCGACGGCGGTCACGCCGGGCGGGCCGCCACCGCGCCCGGGCCCGTTGCGGGGCCGGGAACGGGAGCTGGGCCGGATCGCCCGGGCGGTCGAGGGGTCCGCCGGGGCGGTCCTGCTCACCGGGCGCCCGGGGTCCGGGCGCACCGCCACCGCCGTCGAGGCCGCGCACCGGTTGGCCCCGCTGTTCCCGGACGGGGTGCTCGTCGAGGAGCTGGCGG
>Ga0068860_100006391_pt1 | contig 11828 bp, 6 predicted proteins | sample KBSSwiS32_FD_66597 | JGI IMG/M metagenome (GOLD analysis project Ga0068860, IMG submission 66597) | Switchgrass rhizosphere microbial communities from Kellogg Biological Station, Michigan, USA - KBS Switchgrass S3-2 | ecosystem: Host-associated > Plants > Roots > Rhizosphere > Soil ... | reverse complement strand
CTCGCCGTTATCGGCATCGCCGCGTTCTTCGCGCTGCCGGTTCGGGAATTGCCGAATGTCGATCCGCCGCAAGTTTCAATCACCACGACTTATGTTGGCGCTTCGGCGGAAGTGATTGAAGAACGCATCACGCAGGTGATCGAGCAACAAGTCTCCGGCATCCAAGGCGTTGACCGGATCACCTCGTCGTCGCGCGACGGCGCTTCGCAGATCTCAATCCTCTTTACGCTCGACCGCAATCTCGACGAGGCGGCCAACGACGTGCGCGACGCGGTCTCGCGCGTCATCTCGCAATTGCCGGATGAAGCGGACGCGCCTCGCATCGCCAAGGCCAGCGCGGACTCCTCGCCGCTTATTTTCTTGACGCTGAGTTCGCCGACCCTGAGCCGGCTGCAGCTTTCCGACTACGCCAATCGCTACCTCGTGCAGCGGCTCTCGACCATTCCTGGCGTGGCGCAGGTGTTCCTGGCCGGCCAGCAGCTCTATTCGATGCGCATCTGGTTGAATTCAGATCAGATGGCGGCGCGCGGGATTACCGTCGCGGATGTCGAGAACGCGCTGCGCGCGCAGAACCTCGATCCGGCGGCCGGCGCGATCGAATCCAGCGCCAATGATTTTACGATCCGGGTGAACCGGCTCTATTCGACGCCGGAGCAATTTGCGCAACTGCCGGTCACGCCTGCCCGGTCCACCGCGCCAGCGGCGGGCGGTTCAGCCGATCAGACGCCCTATGTCGTGCGGCTGAGTGATATTGCGCGCGTAGAGGAGGGGCCCTCGGAGCGGCGCAGCTCGTTCCGCTCCAACGGCGCCGATCAGGTCGGCCTGGCGCTGACGCGGCAATCGCAAGCGAATGATCTTCAAATTTCCGAAGGCGTGCGCAGCGCCCTGGACGCGATCAATCCGACGCTTCCGGGCGGCGCACACCTTGCGGTGGTCGTCGATTATACGGTGTTCACGTCGCGCGCCATCAAGGAAGTCTGGATCACGATGGGGCTGTCGCTGGTGCTCGTCGGGCTCGTGAACATGTTGTTCCTCGGCGACTGGCGTGCGGCGGTGATTCCGGCGATCGTCGCGCCGCTATCGATCATTTCAACGTTCATGGTGCTCGCGCCGCTCGGTTTCTCGATCAACTTGCTGACGCTGCTCGCGTTGGTGCTGGCGATCGGCCTGGTGGTCGATGACGCCATTGTCGTCGTCGAAAACATTCAGCGCCGGGTCGACGAGGGCGAGCCCGCCTTGTTGGCGGCCGAGCGCGGGGCGCGGCAAGTGTTCTTCGCCGTGGTGGCGACAACCATCGTGCTGGTCTCGGTGTTTGCGCCGCTGATGTTCCTGCCCGGTTATATTGGCCGGTTGTTCGTGGAACTGGCGGTGGCGATCGCTTCGTCCGTCGTGTTCTCGGCGTTCCTGGCTTTGAGCCTGTCGCCGATGCTCGCGTCCAAATTGCTGCGCCCGGCCAAAGGCGCGGGCTGGATCAGCCGCAAGATTGACGGGGCGATGACGAGCTTGCGGTCGTCGTATCACGACACGCTCGACATCGCGTTGGGAAACCGGACGGCGAACTTCGTGGTCGGCGGCGTATTGGCCGGCCTCGCGGTGCTTGCCGTGGGCATGTTCATGATGTTGCCGCGCGAACTTGTGCCGGCGGAGGATCGCGGACGCGTCGATGTGAGCATCACCGCGCCGGAAGGTTCTGGCTATGACTACACGGTGCGCACCGCGCAGCGCGTTGAACCGATGCTGCAAGGCTTGCAGCGCGAAGGCATAGCGGACCGCTACAATCTCGCGATCCCCCGTTTCGGCAGTACGCAGTTCAATACGGCATCTGGCTCGCTGGTGCTGCGTGATTGGGATCAGCGTAGCGAAAGCGCGCAACAAGTCGCTGCGCGCCTCAACCGGCAGCTCAATGGCATTACCAGCGCGCGTGTGCTGGCCAGCGTGCGCGGGCCCTTCCAGCGCGGCGGCAGCGGCTCTGGTTCGAACGTCGACTTGATCGCGGAAGGCAATGACTATCCCGCCTTGGCGCGCTGGGTGGCGCCGATCCTCGCAGCAGCCGAAGGAAACCCCGGACTCGTGCGCCCGCGGCTTGACTATCAGCCGACTTCGCCGCGTCTCGCCGTCAATTTGAATCGCGACAAGGCTGCGCAGATGGGCGTCTCGGTCAGCGATATCGGCGACACGCTGCAAACCATGTTTGGCTCTCAACGCGTCACCACGTACGTGAAAGATGGCCAAGAGTACGACGTCATCCTGCAGACCGATCTGGCGCAACGCCGTTCGCTCGACGATTTGGAAAATCTTTATGTGCGCGGCAGCGCCGGTGCGCTGGTGCCGTTGGCGAGTGTCGTCAACACGCAAGTACGCGGCGATACGCCGAGCCGCAACCGCGTTGATCGCCAGCGCTCCATCACGCTGACGGCGGAGCTGGCGCCGGGCTACACCGTCGCGCAAGCCGTCGACTTTTATCGCCAGCAGGCCACGTTGCACGCAACCCCGGGCATCAACATCGATTGGGGCGGGCAGGCGCGTGACTATCTGCAGGCGTCAGGCGGCGTGGGACTGGCATTTGGTTTTGCGCTGGTGCTGGTGTTTCTCGTGCTAGCCGCGCAGTTCGAAAGCTGGCTCAACCCACTGATCATCATGCTGACGGTGCCAATCGCCGTGCTTGGCGGCTTGTTCGGGTTGCTGATGGCTGGCTCGACGGTGAACACGTACAGCCAGATCGGCTTGATCATTCTGGTCGGTATCGCCGCAAAGAACGGTATCTTGATCGTCGAGTTCGCCAATCAACTGCGCGATGAGGGCATGTCGGTCACGGACGCGGTGAAGGAAGCGGCGTCGCTGCGCTTGCGGCCGATTATCATGACCTCGATCGCGGCGGCGTGCGGATCGTTGCCGCTGGTGTTCGCGACCGGTCCGGGCGCTGGCAGCCGGCAAACCATCGGTGTCGTCATTGCGTTCGGCGCTGTGTTCGCGACGATGCTGACGCTCTTCGTGCTGCCGGTGCTCTACGCGATGGTGGCGAAATACACGCGCTCGCCGCATTGGACCGCCAAGAAGATCGAGACATTCGAGGCCGAAGAGCGTGGCGGCACAGCGCCGGCGCAGGCCGAATAGCACCACATCGCGACAGGAAGCCCTGGAAGAGGCGGCGCGAGCGCACTAGGTTCGCGGCACGCATCCAGGACAACGTTCATGGCCGAAATTGCCCAGGCGCAATTGCGCAAGTTCACCGATCAGATCTGGCAAGACGAGATCGTGCCGACCTTGGTCGAGTACATCCGCATTCCGAACAAGTCGCCGTCGTTCGAGCCGGATTGGGAAAAGCTCGGGCACATGGACAAGGCGGTCGATCTGCTCGCCGGTTGGGCCAAGCCGAAGGTGGCGGCGCTGGGCGGCACGCTTTCGGTTGAGCGCTTGAAGGGGCGGACACCGCTCATCTTCATCGATATCCCCGGCGCCAAGAGCGGCGACACTGTTCTGCTCTATGGGCACCTGGATAAACAACCGGAGATGACGGGTTGGGCAGACGGCAAAGGCCCATGGATCCCGGTGATCGAAGGCGACAAACTTTATGGCCGTGGCGGCGCCGATGACGGCTACGCGATTTTTGGGTCGCTGGCGGCGTTGCTGGCGCTGAAGGATCAAAACGTCCCGCATGCGCGCGCGGTGATTGTGATTGAAGCGTCCGAAGAGTCCGGTTCGCCGGACTTGCCCTTTTACATGGAAGCATTGGCGGATCGGATTGGATCGCCATCCCTAGTCGTGTGCCTCGATAGTGGCTGTGGCGATTATGATCGGCTGTGGTTGACCTCATCGCTGCGTGGCTTGATCGGCGGGACGTTGCGCGTGGATGTGCTGACCGAAGGCGTGCACTCGGGCGATGCGTCCGGCGTGGTGCCGTCGAGCTTCCGGATTTTGCGGCAATTGCTGGCGCGCCTGGAGGACATCAAAACCGGCGAGGTCATCGTCAAGGAATTGCACGGCGACATTCCCGCTGACCGCATTGCGCAAGCCAAGGTCGCGGCGAAAGCGCTGGGCGATCAGGTCTATGCCAAGTTTCCGTTCGTGAAGGGCATGCATCCCGCAAGCGACGATCTGGTTGAATTGGTGCTCAATCGCACCTGGCGTCCGGCGCTTTCCGTGGTGGGCTTGGAGGGTGCGCCACCGCCATCGAATGCTGGCAACGTGTTGCGCCCGTTCACGGCGGCCAAGCTCTCCATGCGCCTGCCGCCGACGCTGGACGCGGAGGACGCGGCAAAGCGTATGACGAAGATCCTGACCGACGATCCGCCGTATGGCGCCAAGGTGTCGTTCAGCTTCGAAGAACCGGGCACGGGATGGAACGCACCCAAGACTGCAGCGTGGCTCGAGTCCGCGTTGGAAGACGCCTCGCACACATCGTGGGGTCAGCCGATGGCGATGATGGGTGAGGGCGGCTCGATCCCGTTCATGGCCATGCTCGGCGCCAAATTCCCGCAAGCGCAGTTTGTGGTGACGGGTGTGCTTGGTCCGAACTCAAACGCGCACGGGCCGAATGAATTCCTGCACATCCCGACCGGCAAGCGGGTGACTGAAGTGGTCGCGCGCGTGATGGCGGCGCACTACGAGGCGAAATAGCGCCTAGCCGGCGTGCTTTTGGGTGAGCGGCGTGATGGTGGCGCTCGTTGCGGCCGGCTGCGGGCGCTTGCGTGCGTAGCGCATCACGGTGGCAGCGAGTACGTCGCGATCGGCCGGCTTCACCATATGCTCAGCCGCGCCTAGCGCCATCGCGTGCGCGCGATCTTCGTTCACCGACAGGACAACAACGGGAATGTCTTGCGTCTTGGGATCGTGCTTCAGGCTCTGTAGCACGCGCCAGCCCGAACGGTCGGGGAGAAAGATGTCGAGCAGAACCAGGGCCGGCGCTTTGCTCCGCGCAAGCGCCAGACCAGCTTCGCCCCCACCGACGCCTTGCACCGCAAAGCCCGCACGTGTGAGGGCGCGTGCAGCCAATTCGCGCGCGTCCGGTTCGTCTTCGATGACGATGACCAAAGGAGCATCTTCCGAGCCTTGTACGGCGTCCACGGCAGCGGCGGCGCCCAAGGCGCTGGCGGCGTCCGCAAAGTTCGCTGGCACATGCAGTGTGAAAGAAGAGCCTTCGCCCAGCTTGCTGCGCACGGTCACGTCGCCGCCTAGGAGTTGCGCCAGACGCCGCGTGATGGTGAGGCCAAGGCCGGTGCCGCCATATTGCTGGGTGATCGAAGGATCGGCTTGCACGAAGGGTTGGAAGAGCCGTGACAAGTGCTCGTTCGACATGCCGATGCCGGTGTCGCGCACGGTGATGAACAACTGCTCGACGCCGTTATAGGGCTTGCGGTCGAGTGCGATCTCGACATTGCCGTTGCGCGTGAACTTGCAGGCGTTTGACAACAGATTTAGCACGCATTGGCGGATCTTGAGTGCGTCCGTGTGAGCGTTGCCGGGGGGCGACACGCCAACGACGCGGATGGCGTTGCCGTTCTGCTCGGCCATCGGTCGAACGGTTTCGATCAAGTCTCCGAGCATCTCGGCGGGATCGAAGCTCGATGGCGCGACGTCGACTCGGCCGGCTTCGATCTTCGAGAGATCGAGAATCTCGTTGATGAGGCTGAGCAGGTGTTTGGCGGCGGCAAGGATGCGGTTGAGATCCTGCACGGCGGCTTTGTTGTCTTCGTCGGCAGCGTCTTCTTGCAGCATCTCGGCGTAACCGATGACTGCATTGAGAGGCGTGCGAAGTTCGTGGCTCATATTGGCCAGAAATTGCGACTTGGCGAGATTGGCGCTCTCGGCCGCGTGACGCGCGTGCGCGAGATCGTCGACGCCGGCCTCGATGGCAGAGGCGCGTTCTACGAGCAGCCGCAGCATCTGCGGCAAGTCCGAGGCGCCAGCGTCGATATCGATGTCCGACGAGAGTTCGTTGCAGAGCGTGCGCAGCGTTTCGGTTTGCGCGGCCAATGCACTCGCGACCGCATCGCCTGAGCCGACTTCGCCTGTCTGAGCGGCAGGCGGCACGATCTGTGTGATGCAGGTGAGACGCATGGCGGCGCCATCCGGCGTCGCGCGCATGAAACCTTGATGGCGGACGCGAACCGTCTCGCCGTTTCCCGTCATGACATCGTGCTCGAGCGCGATGCTGCGCACGCCTGTATGTTCTGGGGAGAAGGCTGCGCGCACCATGGCGCGATCCGCCGGCACGGCGAAGCAAGCGCCGGCGATGATGTCGTCAAACGAAACCGGGCGACCAAGCAGGCCCGCCAGACGATGGCCGCCCGCCAATTGACGGCGCGAAAAATCCAGTTCCCAAGCCGCGGAATGATCGTCGCCGAAGCTCATGTTGAGCTGCCGCACCCATTCACCGTCTTGTGCGCGCTCATGCGCGGCGCGGTTGGCGTGTTGGAGTGCCGCCGCGAATGCATAGCCCGCCACGAGCAGGCACGCGAAGGTCGCAGCAGCAGCGTTGACGGCGGCGCTTTCCAATAGAAAGAGCAAGGCAAGCACTCCATAGGGCGTGCAAGCGATGATCGTGTTCAGCCGGCCGCGGCGCCCGCTGAATGCAGCATTCGTCGACAGCATGACGAGGAGTGTGATCGCCAACGCGGGGCCGAGCTCAGCGCGTGAATACCACGCCATCGCTGGCGCGGCTGCGAGGATCGATGCGGCCGCTATGTCGAGACCTAGGTGCGCGGCGCGTGCTTCCTGGCGGGGAAGTGCTGCCAGCCGTTCGCGCAACACGCGGCACGACTCGTCGATCAGCAGAGCAATGCCAAGCCAAATGGTCGCGAGCGCAAGGCCAACGGCAGCGGCGGCCATCAATGCAACAAAGCCAATCAAGTACAAGCGCGCGCGCGGACCGTTGTAGATTTCGGCGGCCGCTTTCTCAATCGTGGCACGGTTGATGAAGTGTTGCACGGCCCGCATTCCAATGGCTAATTTCGCTTAAGCCTAGCGAGATGTTGTAAAGTAAGCGTTGGTGTAGGCGGCAAACGTGCTGGTTTGAGACAGCTTTCTGATGTTTTTACACGCGAAAGCGCTGCAACAATGAACAAAGGTTTTCTACGTGAGTAACGTTCAATGAACTTCCGTTCCGACAACAACGCCGCTATCGCGCCGGAAATTTTGCAGGCGATCGTCGATGTCAATGCACGCGCGGCGGCACGCGCATACGGTGATGACGAATGGTCGAAGCAGCTCGATGCGCGCTTCAGCGAGGTGTTTGAGCACGATGTGCGCGTTTTCACCGTCGCGTCGGGAACGGCGGCGAACGCGATTGCGCTAGCGAGCGCGGCGCCGCCCTGGGGCGCAGTGCTGTGTCATCGCGAAGCGCACATTGAGCGCGACGAATGCGGCGCGGTGGAATTCTATGCTGGCGGCGCCAAACTCACGCTGCTTGACGGCGCCGACGCGAAGGTGACGCCGCAGGCGCTCGAAGCGGCTTTTGCGAACAATGGCGGCGACATTCATTCGCCGCAGCTGGCGGCTCTATCGATTTCACAGGCTACTGAACGGGGGACCATTTACACGCCAGATGAGGTTGCCGCGCTGGGCGCCGTTGCACGCGAGCGAGAATGGGCCTTCCATGTTGATGGGGCGCGGTTTGGCAACGCCGTCGCCGCGCTGGGGTGCTTACCTGCGGATATCACCTGGCGCGCCGGCGTCGATCTCCTGTCTTTCGGGGCGACCAAGAATGGGGCTCTGGCGGCGGAAGCCATCGTGACGTTCGACCCAAAATTTGCCGACGCCATAGAGCGCCGCCGCAAGCGGGGCGGACACCTGATGTGCAAAGGCCGTTACCCAGCCGCACAGTTGTTGGCTTACCTGGAGCACGGCCTTTGGTTGAAGCTGGCGGCGCACGCCAATGATTTGGCGAAGCAGCTCGGCGAAGCGGCGGGGGCGCATCTGTCGGCCCCCGTGCAGACCAATCAGGTCTTCATCAAACCCGGAGCCGGCAATATCGGCAAGCTGCGTGAAAGGGGTGTTGAGTTTTACGATTGGGGCGCGAAGGGATCAGGTGAGGCGCGCTTGGTGCTGTCGTGGAATCAGAGCGAAGCCGACGTTGAAGCGATGCGAGGCTTGCTCGCATCGCTTCGTTAGCCGTTACGGACGACGGTCGCCGTAATTGTCGTATTCGATGGTCATCGTGCGCGGAGACGTTGGCGACATTCCGACGATGCGGAAAGATCCGCGCCGCCCGTCGCTCGTCTGGTAGCAAACAAAGTAGCCCACCATCAGAACCGAGACGCCGATGCGCTCATTGGAGAGAGAGCGCCGGCAGCCGTCCGCGCTGCGGCGATCACCCAACGCGATCCGCGCACCGTTTTGCGGCACGAGATAAAGTTGAGCTGCGGTGACCGCTTCGAACCAAACATCCGCGTCACGGCCGCTGCCGACGCGGCCGCGATCGAGATCGAACATGTAGGTTTGCGGGATTGCTAACCGGCCGTCATCGCTGCCGTCGCCGGGACCACCTGGGCCGCCAGGTCCGCCCGGACCGCCTGGTCCACCCGGACCGCCTGGTGGGAACGGGCCAAGCCGCGTGCAATCGAAGCCGCCGCGGCGCGCGACGCAACGCTGAAAGCGCGGCGCGTTGGTTTGCACGGAGCCGGCATCACCGTATTGGCAAACAAGAGCGGGACGTCCGCCGATATCTTGGACGCGTGTGTCGGTCAGACGATTGCGGATCGGCGTTGTCCACCAATCGCGCGGCAGCGGATTGGTGATCGTGCGTGTGGCGTCAGGCAACGGACACTCAATGCGTGTCTGCGCCGACGCCGGCGCACTGTTGAAAAGAAAAAAAGCGAAAACAGCGGCTAAGCCGCCGAAGATGATGCGCATTGGCTCTCCCCAGCTTGTAACTAGGCGCGTCCTCGCAGCGCCACCTTGGGCGCCCAAACGTGGCGTTTCGCGGGCGCCGGGGCAGAATATCGTCTCCGGAGCGAAACGCCATGGGCGGTTTTCGTCCATTTGTGGGGACGGAACAAAAGTTCGGCGAAGGCGATCCAGGCGGCGACTGTGGAGAGGGGCCAGTAGAACGGCATCGTGAGCGCCGCCCGCAGGTGGCTCCAATTTCGTGAGAGGGCGCTGGCGCTGAGCGACGCCAACATCGCCACGGTGTAGCCGCTCAACGCCAACACGATGTCTATCGGTTCAAGCAGACGATACGGCGTCAGCAACGCAGCCATGACGACGAGCGCCAGCGGCCCATGCGCGAACGAGGCAATGATGCCTCCGCCCAACAACAGCTGCATCGACGCAAAAGCGCTCAGACCCATTTCGCGCGCGGTGCGGATTGGATTGCGCATGAGCACGAGCCAAGTTTGCATATGACCTTTGATCCAACGCACGCGTTGCCGGCGCCAGGTGCGGAAATCAATCGGCGCTTCTTCCCACGTGGGTGGACCGATCATGCCGCTGTGATAGCCGTCGCGCGCGAGCCTGTAGCCAAGGTCAGCATCTTCGGTGACGTTGTTGGGATCCCAACCGCCGCTTGCGCGCAGGACGTCGGTGCGAAAGTGATTGCTTGAGCCTCCCAAAGGCAATGGCCATTGCAGGCGCGCAAGCAGGGGAAGGATTTCGTTGAACTGGATGGCGTACTCAGCCGCGAATTGACGCGCGATCCAAGCGGCATCCGCGTTGTCGATCACTAAGGGCGCCTGCACGCACGCGAGCTTTTCGCCGCCATCTTCAAAGGCAGCGAGCGCCGCGCGCAATTGCTGTGGGTGCGGGCGATCCTCCGCGTCGTAGACAGCGACGTACTCACCATGGGCGAGAGCGAGACCAGCATTGAGGGCTTTGGGTTTGGTGCGGGGCGCAGATGCAGGGATCGTTAGGATCTCGATGTGAGACTCGCGCACAGCAGCCAAGGCTGCCGCATGCGTATCAGCGTCGTCGCTTTCGATGAGCAATTTCACGTCAAGCGCCTCGCGCGGATAATCGAGACGTTCAATCGAAGCCACCAAATCCGCGACCACAGTTGCCTCGCGATAAAGCGGACAGAGAATTGTGTAGGTTGGCCAGCGCGCTGGGTCGGCGATGCGCGTAAGTGTGGGCTCCAGCATTGAAGCGGCTACCAGGCGCCATGCTATCGCCGCCGTGAAGAGGACCAACGCCGCGATGTGCAACGAAAACAGTGTTGTTTTTGGCGCGTGGGCGAAAGTCCAAAACAAGCCTGCGAGGAGCAGCGCGATTGCAATGATCTGGGTGAAGTAGAAGGCACGGCGCGCAGATCGTTGTGCGTGTTTGCGATGAAATCCGAAGCGCGCAGCATCCAATGCTGTCGCGTCAAGCGACCGGGCCGGCCATTCCTGGCCGGCGGAAGAATCCGCCCCGTCCAACCCCCACCCCCGTCACTCGCGTGGGAGGGGAGTTATCCACAGCTAACCAGAGGCTGCAAGAGACAACTAGACGCTACAGGATGGAATCTCGCGCTGCGCGCTGCGCGGCCTGCGGGCTCGAAGTGAGCGCCGCCTGTAGGCGACGCGCCGTGTCTTGCCCCAGGCCTTCAAGCGCGTCGCTCGGTGCGGCGGCAATCACCTCGCGCAAGAGCCGATTGGCGCGGGCGCCGTAGGCGACCGGGTCGAGCCCGAGTAACGCGACCGCGAAATGTAGCGGGATCAACGTGTCGCCCGGCGAGAGCGCGCGTGCGCGTTCAAATTCCGTAAGCCCAACGCCAGTGCGGGCGTCATACATCAACGCGCCCATCTGTCCGCCGCGACGGATGACTTCCAAATTCCAGGCGCCAAGCATGGCGTGCGCATGGGCGTTGGTAGGTTCAATCGCCAGTGCCTCATTAATCAGGCGCTTGCCCCGCGACGCATAACGGCTTGCGAATGCACGCGCCAGCGAAGCGCGGCGCCCCTCCATTCCATACACCAGCGCCAATTGAAGACGGGCATCGACGGAGCGCGGATCGAGCGAGAGAGCCTCGCGCGCGCTGCCTTCGGCGCGCGCCAGCAACGCATCAATAGCGCTGCTCGAGCGGGCCGCCGCGCATGCCGCGACTAGGGCGCGTGACGCAAAGGCGCGGCTCGAGGCTGAAGGCTGGGTGTCGGCGAGGTCCGCGGCGGCCACAAACTCGCCCGCCGCATAGAGGCGGAGCGCAGCACTCGGCGGTTCCGCCATCGCAACGGGCGCCGCGGCGAAGCAGGCTAAAAGCGCAAAGAACAAGACCGTCCGGCGCATCGCGGAAACCCTGAACCGAAGCCACATGAGCGTAAAGCGCCACACACCGCACTCGGGTTCACTCTTTCGTTGATTTCATCCGCGCGCTGGGACGGTATGAGGGCGGAACGAGGGTGGGCATGGAACGAAACGCTTTCGAACGATTGCTGCAGCGCATCGCAACCGAGGCCGCCGACTATCGGGCCGGTGACAGAGAGCGGCCGCATCGCCCTGAGATTTCTTACAAGCAAGCGCTCGCACGCTTCGATGCGCCGACACCGGAGAAGGGCGCCCCGCAGGAAGCCTTGATTGAAGAGCTGATTGAGAAGGTTCCTGCGGGGCTCGCAGCCATCACGGGGCCCCGGTTCTTTGGCTGGGTGATTGGAGCCAGTGAACCGGCGGGCGTTGCAGCCGACTGGCTGACAAGTGCTTGGGCGCAAAACACGGGCAACGCGCAGGCGACGCCGTCAGCATGCGCGGTCGAGGAAATTTCCGGACGCTGGTTGCTCGATCTCTTGGAATTGCCGCACGAGTCTTCCGTTGGTTTTGTCACCGGCGCGACTATGGCGAATTTCACGTGCCTCGCAGCGGCGCGCAGCGAAGTGCTGCGCCGCGTCGGCTGGGACGTGGAGGGCAAAGGTCTGTTCGGCGCG
>Ga0068860_100006390_pt1 | contig 11828 bp, 7 predicted proteins | sample KBSSwiS32_FD_66597 | JGI IMG/M metagenome (GOLD analysis project Ga0068860, IMG submission 66597) | Switchgrass rhizosphere microbial communities from Kellogg Biological Station, Michigan, USA - KBS Switchgrass S3-2 | ecosystem: Host-associated > Plants > Roots > Rhizosphere > Soil ... | reverse complement strand
ATGCTTTGCCGCAACGAAGCGAGTTGCCACGGAAACGGTGCGAACAAGAGGTAGATCAGTCCAACCGGAATCGTCGAGAGTGCACCCTCGGTCGTCGAAACGTCCACTTCCTGTCCGAAGCCCGATCCCGCGCGCGCGAGGTCTGTTCGGCTTCTGCTCAGCGCTTCGAAGTTACCGTAACGATTGAATTGTGAAGTGGCGTAGCGAGTCACACCGAGATACGTGAGCGACACACCCACCAGCAGAATGACAATGAACTGCCGCAGGAAGTTTGTCGGCGTGATCTTCTGGAGTCCGAGGATAAATCCGCCCGCTATCGCGGCGGTGATCATGTAGAACACGTAGAACCGCAAGCTGAGAATCGAAAACAACGCCACCACGAGAATCAGCCCATACTTCAGCGACAACTTTTCATTCAGGCGCAGACTCGCAAATATCGCAAGTACGAGGAAGAAAACTATGGGAGCATCCTTCAAACCCTGGGCGGACCATAGAACAAGCGAGGGGAAAAACGCGACGTAGATAGCCGCTATCTTTGCGACCCGCGTGTTTTGAAAAACATGCTGGGCGCAACTGAAAATCAGGACCGCCGTGGCCGCGCCGATAACCGAATTCACAAACTGGATTGCGAGTGTGTTGCGTCCGATGACCGAATACACGACCGCAACCATGTTGACCATGCCCCAGGCAGATGCCTGGCCGTTCATAAATCCATCGCTGATGGCTTTGAAGTACTTATCACCATACCACGCCTTCATTTGGGCATAGCCAAAGAAGTCGTAAGTCATGGCGTCGCCGCCGAAAAACTCCTGCACGTTGTACATGAAGATGAAAGTGGCGATGAAAATTCGCGCCAGCAAGGCCCAACCAAAGAGTTGCAGCAGGAAGGAACCGTGCTCTTTGTTTCGGTAGGCGAAATAGCCGATTACGCCTGCCAGCAGCGTGCACACGAGCACCGCCTGCGCCGCGTCGTACGTCGAGAAGGTTTCATAGTCGGGAAACGCGGAAACGATCGGGGGCACCGTGAAGACAATCACGCTGCAAATGAAGAGATACCAGAGGATTAAAATTACCTTCATATGGAACTCAATGATAGTTCCAGAGTTCAGCCTTTAGGCTGCGGCTCGGGTTGCAGGCGAGCAAGCTAAAGCTTGAACTCTGAACTATTCGTGACGCTTCTATGCGCCTTGTTCGTTGCGCAGCACGAGATGGTTCTCCAGCACCAGCACGTCAAAGCTCGCGCGACTAAACGTCTTGATTGCGTCCTGTGGAGAGAGAACGATCGGCTCCTGGATGTTGAACGAAGTATTGAGCAGGAGCGGCACGTCCGTTAACTTTTCAAACTCGCGAATCAACTGCCAGTAACGAGGATTAATGTGCTTACTGACGGTTTGCGGACGCGCAGTGCCGTCCACATGAACGACCGCCGGTAAGTTGGAGCGTTTTTCGTCGATGACGTTTAGCACCGTGATCATGAACGGATCGTAATGAGGATGCCCAAACAATCCTTCGGCAGCCTCTTCCAGCATCGACGGCGCCAGCGGCCGAAACCATTCACGCAGCTTCACCTTTTTATTCAATAACTCGCGCATGTCGGATCGACGGGGATCGGCCAGGAAGCTGCGATTGCCGAGCGCACGCGGCCCAAACTCCATGCGGCCCTGAAACCAACCGACGATCGCGCCGTCAGCCAACAGCGCCGCAACCCTCGGCAGCATCTCTTCATCAGGCAGTGTGTGAAACTTCAATCCTGCTGCCTGCAAAGCCGCCGCACAATCTTCACTGCTGAATCCGGGACCGTAATAAGCGTGCTCCATGCGAAATTTTCGCGGCTGATTTAAGCGACTGTGCCAAACCAGCAGTGCTGCTCCCAGCGAGCACCCGGCATCGCCGGCGGCCGGCTGGATAAAGAAACGTTTGAACGGCGTTTCGGTCATGATGCGCCCGTTCATTACCGAATTGAAAGCGACACCTCCAGCCATGCAAAGGTTCTCGCTGCCGGTGTGTTCGTAAAGACCTGAAAGCAAGTGGAGAGCTGTGTCTTCCAAAACTCGTTGTGCGCTGGCAGCAATGTTCCAGTGTTTTTCAGACAGTTCGTCGTCTTTTGTGCGCGCCGGCCCGAGCTCTTTCGTCAGTGCTTCGCTGAACTGATAGTACTTGGCTAGATGGTGGTCGAGAACGCGGATGTCGAGCCGGAAATCGTGATTGCCGTTGACTGTCAGCACTCGCTTGGCGAAGAAATCGTAGTATTCAGGTTTGCCGTATCCTGCCAAACCCATCACTTTCCACTCGTCGCCTTCGAACATGTCAAAGCCGAGATAGTTCGTGACCGCCGAATAAAACTGACCGAGTGAGTGCGGTAGCTTGATGCGCTTGAACGGGTGAATGTTTCGATCGTCGCCGCGCGAAAAGAGCGTCGTGGTGTCTTCGCCCGTGCCGTCCCAGGTCATGATGGCGGCCTTATCGAAACCCGAAACAAAGAATGCGCTGGCAGCGTGGCACTGGTGATGTTCGAGAAAGTGAAACTTGAAATTGCTGTCGCCGAAGTGTTCCCGGATACGGCGTGGATGCCGCAACATGCCGAGATAACTCTCACCGACCTGAGCGACGCCTCGATCCACGCGCGCCTTAAACATGTCGCGCGAAATGACCGCGGACTTTAGCGCCTGCATCGCCTTGTGCCGCAGCACCCAGGGCTTCCAATACAAACCGATATGAGCGACGTCGGCGATGCTGATGCCGGCCTCGTCGAGGCAATACTGCATCGCGTTGTAGGGAAAGCCGCTGTGATGTTTCCGTCGAGAAAAACGCTCTTCCTCAGCCGCAGCGACAATTTCACCGTCTTTTATGAGTGACGCGGCAGAATCGCCGAGGGTGGTTAAGCCAAGGATGTACATAATGAACGGACAAATATGCCACAAAGAAGCGCAAAAAGCACAAAAGCCGCAGATCTGCGCCGACCTGCGTTTTATCTGCGGCTTGCGACACTCTTTAATGCTTCGGCCAACGTCGGAACGTGCGCCTCAATGCTGTAATGATCGACCGCGTAGGTGCGTCCGGATTCGCCCATGCGCTGTCTCAACGTTCGTTCACTCAAAAGCCGTGACAGGTGTGTGTACCACTCGTCCTCGGTGCGTGCGACAAAATGAGTTTGGTTGGTCTGAGCGATGTCCTGACAAACCCCAACCGGGCTAACGACAAACGGAATGCCCACGGCCATGTACTGAATCGCCTTAAAACACGATTTACCAATCGACCATTCGTCTTCAATAATCGGGTAGATGCCAATGTCGAGTGACTGAAAATCCGCGATCTCCCGATCCAGCTTCCACGGCAAATTCTCAATCTGCACTCCCGGGATTCGGACGTCGTCTTCCCCGGTTCCAACCAGGCGCAGACGAAACGGATGTTCGCGCGCCAGGCGCTCGAGCACGGGAAAGATTGTCTTCACGTAAGGAAACGTCGAATGCGTGCCGACCCAACCGATTACGGGCATGTCTTCGTCCGGTCGTTGCGTTAACGGCCGAAACTGACTTGTGTCGACAACGGTCGGAATCACCACCGCCTCGCGGCCTTTGCCTTCCACATACGCAGCAATCTCGCGGTTACCGCAGATAACCAGACGTGACCAACGGATCAGATCGTTAGTCTTGCCGAACCACTTGAACGCGCTGCCGAGCCGTCCATAAGTCGGGCTCTTGTAAGCAACGTACGTCGCGTCGTCGAGATCGAGAACCATCGGACAGTGGTCCAGGTTGATCGCCAGCCATTCGACGACCGGCGGTCCAAACATCATCGCCTCGCGTTGCACGAACAGCACGTCAGCCTTTCGCGCACGCCACAACTCACGCACCCGTCGAACCGACGCCAGCGCCAGTCCCGCTGCGGTGCGTGGCCATTGCGATCGTTTGTACAGCGACCCGTGCAGTCGAGAATCGAGGAAAGGATAGACGGAGAGTTCGATGCCCTGCCTGGCGAGAGGCTCGATGAACTGGATCATTCGGAACCGAGTTGCGGCTGCCTCAACCGGGTATGTAGCCAGTCCTAAGACTCTCATGAGGCATAACTGACCGGAGTTTCAGGCTTCTGCCCGGTTCCCAACCAACCGAAATTGGCAATCACTTGAGACTGCTTCAGTCCCGCACTACTCAACCACGCCTCGACCTCGGTTCTTGTGTAGCGGTTTTCGATGGGCGCTGAAAAGCGGTCCAACTGATCGTTCACACAAACACGGAACGGCAGCACTGCATACTGTTTCATCGGCATGTTCCCGGCGTATGGGCGCAGGGCCGGAACGCTTTGCATGATGCGGTACGGCCACACGAAAAACAGAAACGCTGCCGCTGCGCTCGGATAAGCGAGCGCGTGCACGGCCCAGTGAGGCAGTTTCGTCGTCAAGCTGCGCGTCGAGTTGACAGCATTGAGCAACAGCGACTTGATCGAGCGTCGCTCTGGCTGCCAGTAGAGATAGATCTGGATCTCGCCGCCCGGTTTCAGATAGCGCAACAAATTCTGAAAAGCGATCTCGGGATCCGGAAGATGATGCAAGACGCCGATGGAATAGACGAAATCAAAACTCTCCGGCGCAAACGGCGGATGGTGCAGATCCGCCTGAACCACGTGCACGTTCTCTAACGACGCCGTATTTTTCCGAGCGACTTCGACTGCGGGACCGAGATCGATGGCCCACACCTCACGTGCGTATTTGCCGGCGTAGTACGCGAATCGCCCGTTGCCGCAGCCTGCGTCGAGAACCTTCTTGCCTTTGAAAAACTCAGGGCGGTGCGGCTGCATATAGTCGAGAAACTGTTTCTCCCATTCGGCGTACATCTCGGGAAAACGCTGCCACTCGTAACCAAAGCTCAGCGCGGTCTTTGCCTGTTTGGCGTCGAATGCGTCGGCGGCGCCGTTTGCCTGGAGAGCGCTGCGGATCGCAGGTAAGAGCATGCGCGGAATGCCGTTTTCGATGGGAAACGACAGACCACATGAGACACAGGTCAGCTCATTCGACAGATCTCCTCCGCAACCCGGGCAGCGCAAAAAATTTTCTAGTTGCTCGTCCACAAGAATCAGGTTATCCACGATTTACAAGATCAGGCAGGATTAACATGTAAATCTTGTCTAATCCTGTACATCCTGTAAAAGCCTTCCATACAGCCGGGCGTATCTCCCGGCCCCTATCGTCTCAAGATCAAATATTTCTTCAGCGGCTACGCGCGCTTTATTTTTAATTTCCGGATCATCGACCACCCCCCGGATTGCATTCCAGGCGCTGTCAAAATCCTGCTCGCTGAAATTCTCGATCAAGACGGCCGCTTCGGTCTCATCCGCAAGTCGATCCGAATCGCCGATGCCCGAGTTAATCACGATCGGAAGTCCACACGCGAGATACTCGGCATTCTTCGTCGGCGACGAAGCAAGCTTTGAAAGACAACGTTTGATGAACGAGATACCAGCGTCACCCGCATTCAAGTACGCCGGCATCTCCTTTGGGGTAACCGTACAAACAGAAAAATGCCCTGCACCAAGTCCACGCGCGCTCATCAATTGTCGCACGCGTTCGTGGCTTCCCCTCGTCAGCCAGAGCAGATGCGCATCAGGCTGTTTCCGCACCACGCTCGCAAAAAAATCAACCATCTCTTCGGTGAGATACCAGCCATCGAGCGAACCACTGTAAACAAACGTGAAGCGATCGTTCAGTTGCAACTGCGCGCGTAACTTCGCACGCTGCTCCGCGTCGTATCGAAATAACGACAAGTCGACACAGCACGGTATCACTTCGTGCTGCACCGCACGACCTTTCAATCCATCCCATTCTTTGATGATGGGCCAGATACGCTCAGTCAACGTAACCACGCCGTCAGTGGCAGCAAAAATCCGCCGCTCCGCCGCTTTTGTAATCCGGTATCGCAGACCGCCTGCGGGCCAGTGCTGGGAATCGACGTATTCTTCAGCCATCAGCCCGCGCACGTCGAAGATCATTTTGATCCCAAACTTTCGCTTTAACGCAAGCGCGATCGTTGCGGGAATATGCGAGCGCGCATGCACTAACTCGATCCTGTTTTGTCGAACCAGTTGGCTGGCATGACGAATCCCGACCCGCACGTCATAAAAAGTCGCCGGCAGCGATGGCCGCTGGTGATACCGCAGCCAGTGCCACTCGATCCCCGCTCGGTCCAGCTCACGTTTGAGCTCGTCACACTCGCGCCGCCCTTCGGGAGTGAAAGCGTTACTCCGTTCAAAGCTGAGCAGCGTGAATTTCACACCTCGTTTGGCCAGTTCGCGCAGGTACGGAAGCACCTGCGTCTGACCTAACGGTTCAAGCATGCCGTTGTACGAGATGAACAGAACACGGCGGGCCTCAAGCGACATAATGGCGCAAACTCTCAAGAATATTCAGCAAGTCGTTTGTACCTTATGTGCTTCTTTGTGGCCTGCCTTCTCGAGTTCTCCGGCAATCCAGTGGTAGGTGCGAGTCAAACCTTCTTCCAGCGAAATCGTGGGCTCCCAATTCAAAACCTCGCGCAAGCGAGTGTTGTCACTGTTGCGGCCCCTCACACCCTGCGGCTTGCTTACGTCGTAACGTTTGCGAATTTTCTTGCCGGCGATGTTTGCAACTATGTCGACCAGCTCGTTAACCGAGATCATACGGTCCTGGCCGAGATTGAGGGGCTCGCGGTGATCGCTGCGCATCAGCCGGTGAATGCCTTCGACGCAATCCTCGATATAACAGTATGACCGGCGCTGCTCACCGTCGCCCCAGACTTCGATCTCGTCGCCGTCGCCGGCGAGCGCGACCTTACGGCAGATCGCAGCCGGTGACTTCTCTCGGCCACCATCGTAGGTTCCCAGGGGGCCGAAGATGTTGTGAAACCTGACGACACGCGTATCGACCCCGAAGTCTTCGCTGTAGTGACGGCAGATTCTTTCCATGTAAAGCTTTTCCCAACCGTAACCGTCTTCAGCGTCGGCAGGATATGCGTCCGTCTCTTTCAATGGCGCGACATCGATCTCGTTTTGCAGGTAACCCGGGTATATGCAGGCGCTCGACGTGTAGAGATACCGCTTAACACCGTTACTTCGTGCCGCTTCGATCGTGTTTAGATTGATCAGCGTGTTGTCGCGGACGATCACCGCCTTGTTCGTCTCGATGAAACCGATCCCGCCCATGTTTGCTGCCAGGCCGTAGACTTCATCTATCTCGCGCGTCGCACGAAGGCAGTTGTCGGCCACGGTCAGGTCCAGCAGCAGAAACTCATCGGCGCGCGTCGGTGCAAACTCCGGAGTCTTGATATCGACGCCTCTGACCCGGTAGCCGCGCTCGACGAGGTAATTGGTCAGATGGTGACCGATGAAACCGCCGGCGCCGGTCACCAACACTCTTTGCTGTTGTGGCATTCGGAGTTGTCCTACGGTCTAAAGTCCTGGATTGCGTTCACCACGTATTCCTGTTGTTCGAGGGTGAGCTCAGGATAGAGCGGCAGCGCAAACGTCTCGCGCGCAGCTTTCTCGGCTTCGGGAAACGCGCCTTCTTTGTAGCCCAGGTACGCGAAGCACTCCTGCAGGTGCAGCGGAATCGGGTAATAAATCTTCGTCGCGACGCCGCGCGCTTTCAGGTGTTCCATCAGTGCATCGCGATGCTCTGGAACACGGAGCACATACTGATGAAAGATGTGGCGGCCGTCAGGCCTGATGAATGGAGGAACGACCCTGAAGCTGAGCTTCGCTCCTTCAAGCAGGTGAGAATAAACTGCCGCCTTCCGGGCGCGCGCGTCTGACCAGCCGTCGAGGTGAGGCAACTTTGCACGCAGCACCGCAGCCTGAATCGCGTCGATGCGGCTGTTGATACCGACTTCGATGTGTTGATATTCAGTCAGGCCGCCATGCACGCGCAGCCGTCTGACACGCGCAGCGAAATCGGCGTCGCTGGTAGTTATGATTCCCGCGTCGCCTGCGGCGCCCAGGTTCTTGCTCGGATAGAAGCTGAAACAACCGGCGATACCCATCGAACCCGCGCGCCGCCCACGATCTTCCGCACCGATAGCCTGGGCCGCATCTTCGAGGACGATCAAATTCTTTGCGTGGCACAACGCCAACACGCGATCCATTTCGGCGCACTGGCCATACAAATGAACCGGGATGACAACACGCGTGCGTGAAGTAATCGCCGTCGCGATATGGTCTATGTTGAGGTTGTAGGTAACCGGATCTATGTCGATAAAGATGGGGCGTGCACCGAGCCGCGCGATAGCGCTGGCAGTAGCGAAGAAACTGAATGGCGTGGTGATGACCTCGTCGTCACGGCCGACGTTCAATGCCATCAGCGCCAGCAGCAAGGCGTCAGAACCTGAAGCGCATCCGATGGCTTCGGTTGTTTGACAGTAGGCAGCAACTTCCTTCTCGAGGGCTGCTACTTCCGGACCCATGACAAATTGCTGCGTCTCGAAAACGCGGTCGACTGCCTGGCGCACTGTCTCACGTATCGAGTGATACTGCGCCTGCAAATCAATTAATGGAACGTTCATAAGTTTTCAGCCACAAAAAAGCACAAAAGTCCGGCCTGACTTTTGTGCCTTTTGTGGTTAAAGATCGTTGCGTTATGCAGTTTCTCCCGCACCTTGCTCAGCGTCTGCGTCTGACTCGTAGTAGTGTGAGTAATAACGAGAGTAGTAGTAGTCGTGCGTCTCAACCTTCACGTTATTCAACACCACACCAAAGATGTGTGCTCCGACGTCGAGCAGTTGCTGCTTCGCACGGCGCACAACGGCTCGCGAGCTTCGTCCTCCGTGCACCACCAGGATTACGCCGTCGACCATCGTCGAAAGGATCGACGCGTCAGTGAATGAAATCGCCGGCGGCGAGTCGATGACGATGTGCGCGTATTTCTCACTCAACAGGCCCAGCAGCTTTCGCATCTCCTCGGAACCCAGCAACTCAGCCGGATTCGGAGGCACCGGACCAGAGGTCAGCACTTTCAGATTAGGTTCCCGGTCACATTGCTGAACCAGCGCGTCGATATTCTTCTCGCCTGAAAGCCAGGTTGTGAGTCCCTTCGTGTTCGGGAGACCAAACTGCGCATGCAGTCGCGGGCGGCGCAAGTCGCAGTCGATCATCAATACCTGGGCTCCAGTCTGCGCGAGCATGAAGGCCGTATTGATGCCGGTAGTGGTCTTTCCTTCAGCAGGCTGGCTCGACGTAATCAAAATCGTCCTGGGCGGTTTTCCTGCAGACGACAACAGCAACGACGTTCGCAGGTGCCGATACGATTCAGTGATCGGTGAACGGGCATCGGTGATCATTGCCAACGCGGTGGTCGTGGACGGCGGAGCGTTAGGCTGGCCACCACGCAAGGGCAAGCGGCGATCGCGGCCCGAAGGAATCAAAGCCAGCGCCGGCAGGCGGATGTAACGATCGACGTCCTCCACAGATTTGACCGTGTCGTCGAGGAAGTCGAGCAGGAAAGCGAGGCCGATACCGCCGGCCAGTGAAAGCAAAAGCGCTATCACGATATTGCGCAGGCGCGGCGGACCAACGGGAGCCTTCGGCAACCTGCTGTAGGTAGCGATAGTCACTTCCGTACCGCTGTTTCCATTAGACAAATTGAGTTCACGCTGCCGCTGCGACAGCGTCATGAACAACTGCTTGTTGGTCTCCAACTGCTGCGTGAGGGCCATTAAGTCGATCGTGTCGCGCGTGACCTGTGTAGTGGTTGCTTTTTGGTCGTCATACGAACGTTGCAGTAAGTTCTCGCGTGAGACAGCGGCCTCATACCGGCGTTGAATAGAGGTGACAATTTCTTTGGGCGCTTTATTCAGCTCTTCCTCGAGTGCTGTGATCTGTGCGTCGAGTTTCTTCACCGCCGGCCATTCCTTGGTGTAAATAACCAGCAGCGCCTCACGCTGTTCCTGGAGAGCCGAGATACGATCGCGCAACTTTTCGACGCGTGCGGAAGCATTTACGTCAGGAATCGAGAAAGGATCTGCCTCCTTTTTCGCAGCTTCGAGCTGCGCTTTTAATTGCTTTGTGTCGCTCTGCGCTTGTAACAACTGGCCGCTGAGTGTCGCAAGTCGCTGCGCTTCGAGATTTCCCGCGTCTCCGGTTGTTAGCGGCAGATTGTGCGCCTTTGCATAATTCCACCTTGTTTCCTCGTCCTTCTTGATCTGCGTTTGCAGTCTGGCAATTTCATTGGCGAGGAGAACTTCAGCTTTATTCGATCCTTCGCTGGCCAGTGCCAGGTTGTAGTTCTTGAAAACATCAGCCAGTCCGTTGGCGATCTTCTGGGCCAATTCCGGATCTGAGTGGCGGTAGATAATTTTTACGAGATTAGTATTGGGAACGGGCTCAATTGTTTCGCCGCCAATGACCGCATCTTCGTACGCTTCGAGTTTCTCGATCTCCTCAGGTGACAAAGTGTCGCTCGGAGTCTCAGTTTCCGTGGTAACCTCCAAACCTTGTGGAACCGCTGAACGCTGTTCATTGGTTTTGGGTTTGGAGAAGATGCGGCGCAGAGACTCAAAGAAGCCGCCTTGCGACTGGCCACCAAAGAACGCTGAGTTGTGCTGTAGGTCGAGATTAAGAACAACCTGGCGCGCGAGCGCGGGATTCTGTAGCAGCTTTAGCTGCGTGCCCCAAAAATTGGGATCGGCCTGACCGTTAATAACGAGTTTGTCAGTCTGGAGGATGTTGGGGGCTTTTTGCTGAATTCTGATGGTCGTTTCACCTTCATATATGGAAGGTGCGCGGAACGACTGGATTGCAACCAGCGAGGTGACTACCAGCACCAGACTCAGGATTAGCCACTTGCGCTTAAGGATGACAAAAAGATAGTTCTTGAAGCTGGCGGGGTCATCGGCGGCAACACCGTAAGGCTTGCTTTGGACCAGATCTGAAAGCGGCCGATCGAGGCCACGATCCAGACCCGCGACGGGAATCAATCGATTGTCTTGCATAGCCATAAATTCAGTCCCCTCATCTCAAAAGTACAGTGGACAGGAATAATAACAAAGTGTCCGAATCTCGCAAGGCTGAACGGGCCAGGGCAAGTCCAGAAGTTTGCTTTTTATCCACAGATTACACAGATTCTATTAATCTGTGTAATCTGTGGACTGCTTTTGGTACACCGAAATGACTTCAGCAGCAGATCGAAATTACGTTTCGCGCATACTTGAAGTGCTCAGGATGGAAGCGAATGCTTTGACCGTCTCAACTGAGCGCTTAGAGCCTCTACAACTGGAGCGGGCCATCAACTTGCTGGCAAATTGCAGCGGCAAAGTGGTCGTCGCGGGCGTGGGTAAGTCAGGTCTGGTCGCACGCAAAATTGCCAGCACGCTGACCAGCACCGGAACGGCGGCGGTTTATCTCCACCCCGCCGATGCGCTGCACGGGGATCTAGGTCTCGTCGCTCCAAAAGATGTGGTGGTGGTGCTCAGCAACAGCGGTGAAACCGACGAGTTAATTGCGATGCTGCCGCACTTGAAGCACAGGAACGTTCCGATAATCGCGATTGTTGGCACGTTGAACTCCACGCTGGCCCGCAATGCAGAGGCCGTGCTGGATGCGTCAGTTGAGCAGGAAGCGTGTCCGCTGAATCTGGCGCCGATAACCAGCACACTCGTTGCACTTGCTATCGGCGACGCGGTCGCGGCAATTCTGATGGAGATTAAGGGAATCACGTCTCAGGATTTTGCTTCGAACCATCCAGCCGGACAGCTCGGGAAGCGCCTTACACTAAGAGTGAGCGACCTGATGCACGGCGGCCAGAACAATGCAGTCGTACCGCCGAGTGCGACCTGGACGACGATAGCGCGTGCAATTAGCAAGGGAGCCCT
>Ga0068860_100006386_pt1 | contig 11833 bp, 10 predicted proteins | sample KBSSwiS32_FD_66597 | JGI IMG/M metagenome (GOLD analysis project Ga0068860, IMG submission 66597) | Switchgrass rhizosphere microbial communities from Kellogg Biological Station, Michigan, USA - KBS Switchgrass S3-2 | ecosystem: Host-associated > Plants > Roots > Rhizosphere > Soil ... | reverse complement strand
ACCCGTTGTCCCGCTGAAAAGCCGGCCTTTCTCTTCTTATACTCTGGTCGCGATTGGTATTAATTTCAAATCGTCGTTCCCTGGAATCCGTCCTTGCATTCAGGTCATCGGCATTCTCATAATATTTTAAAAAATGATCAAATTCAAGTGCTGCAACTCTTTTCAAAACCTCTTCCTTGCTTACGTCTGCAAATTTCTTTTGAAGATCGGGCATATAGGTTTCATATTCGCCATGTGAAGTATCAGCTTCCATGAGTTTATCCATAAAATAGAAAAACTGTTTACGACACACATCCTTTCCGCCGGGTATATCAAGGCGGTGAAAGCGGGCATTGGTCATTTTTTCAAGCTGACGTATTTTAAAAACTTCCCTGCTATGACAAATTGAAATACAAATCCCGCTTTTTCCTGCGCGGGCAGTACGTCCGCTTCTGTGCGTATACACTTCAATATCGTCGGGCAATTCAAAATTAACTACATGCGTGATACCCTCGACATCAATACCTCTTGCCGCCACATCTGTCGCAATTAATATTTGGAGACTTTTCTGGCGAAAGCGCTGCATTACCTTATCTCTCTGCTGCTGTGTAAGGTCACCATGCAGAGCTTCGATATCATAACCTTCTTTTACAAGCCTTTCTGTAACTTCCTGGGCATCTGCTTTTGTACGTGTAAAAATAATTCCATACATCCCCGGGTTAAAATCAACCAGTCTTTTAAGAGTTTCATAACGCGACTGGGCGGATGTAATAAAATACTGGTGATCGATATTTACATTAGCAGTATTTTTTTTGCCCACCGTTACTTCCTGGGGATTATCCATAAAGTTTTTAGAAATAGCCTTTACTGCGGCAGGCATGGTGGCGCTGAACATCCAGGTGCTTTCGCGGTTAACTGTATTTTTCAAAACAAAATCGATGTCGTCTCTGAATCCCATATTCAACATTTCATCAGCCTCATCAAGCACCATATATTTTACTTTTTGAAGATCAATAGCCTTTCTCTCTATCATATCAATGAGCCGGCCCGGGGTAGCCACTACTATATGAACGCCTTTTTTCAACGCCCGAATCTGCATTACGATAGAAGCACCGCCATAGACGGGCTCCGCAATAATATTGCGACAGTATTTTTTGTATTCCTGCAAATCGTTACATATCTGTAAACACAGTTCCCGGGTTGGACATACAATCAGCGCCTGAGGATATTTATTTGCCGCATCAACCAATTGCAGTAAAGGAAGCCCAAATGCAGCGGTTTTACCGGTGCCCGTTTGAGCGAGGCCCACAAAATCTGTTGTACCGGACAATAAAACAGGAATAGCCTTCAATTGTATAGGGGTAGGTGTATCAAATCCAAGATCAGTAACTGCCTTCACCAGGTTTTCATTTAACCCAAGGCCTTCAAATGCATTCATTTAGTTATTTTTATTTCAGGCGCAAAGGTATGTTATTAGGCTGACAGTAATTAATTGCACAGTCGTCATGCATACACCATAATACAGACCGGATGTTAAATAGCAGGGATCGATTAAGATTATTTCGATTTTTGAATCTATAACCGGGCAAAATATTGAAAAAAAATCATTAATTTCCCATAACTTGAATTGCTTTTGTTAACTAACTAATATGCGGACACTATTATTTTTTTTCCTTGCAGGTCTACTGGTATTTTCAAAATCTTTCGGGCAAACAAATCCTTCTGATAAACAAATAATGGATTCTTTATTGCAAAACGATGAATTACTAAAATTGATTAGTGGCCTTGACAGGCGTGCAAGTTATTTCAGAATTAATATTGGGGCAGGCAACAAGTTGTACAGTAACCCGGATAACGCGGCGGAATCTTTGCAAAGCAGCAACCAGCTTATTATTTCCCCAACAGTAGCTTATTACCATAAAAGTGGATTGGGAATTTCTTTTAGTGGCTATCTCCTTAAGGAAAACAATAAAACAGATTTTTACCAATATTCATTGTCTCCATTTTATAACCATACTAAAGGGAAAGTTGCGGACGCAGCATTGTCTTACACACATTATTTTGAAAAAGATATATATAGTTCCAGTACATCTCCCATTCAAAATGATTTTTTTGGTACGCTCATTTTTAAAAAACCGTGGTTTAAGCCCGGTGTTTCCGTAGGATATTCTTTCGGTACCTATCATGAAATCATAAACATTGATACTATTGTAAGGATTGCAAACCAACGACTTCATATAAAGTATATTGATACGACTACCATCAAACTTTCTTCTTTTTCTGTTATAGGTACTGTTGAACATTCATTTGGATTTTATAAGATATTTTCAAAAAAAGACGGGCTTGCTTTTACTCCCAGGTTTTCTTTTATCACAGGAATAAATAGTTACCAGGTAAGCCATAAAAGCACTGTTACAAATTATAATTCTTTCACAAAAAAAAGTCTAAGAAGAGTCAGGCATTTTGAGTCATCAGAGACAGTTAACGACAAGTACGAAGCCCAGTCACTTGGCCTTGATCTTGACCTGAATTATATGGTTGGCATATTTTATTTCGAACCTGAACTCTATCTTGATTATTATTTGCCTCAAACAACTGACAAGAGGTTTTCCCAAATTTTCAATGTTAATATTGGTATAACATTTTGATACATATAGTTGGCATATAAATTGAAAAGTATAACTTTAGATACCTTAAAATACTTTATATGAAAACTAAATTCCTTCCACTGGCACTATTATTTTTTATTGGCTCGACAGTCTTTTCCCAAACTTTTAAATTAGGCATTAAAGGAGGTGCTAATCTTGGTAAAATATCCGGTAAATCTTTTAAAGATGAATATAATCTTGGATATCATATCGGGGGTTTTGCAACGATTGGCCTCGGGGATAAATTTGCAATCCAACCTGAAGTCGTATTCAACCAGGTAAATACGGATACTTCGACCAACTTTAGCGAGATATACCAGTTTAATCATATTAATAACATAAAGCTTCACTATTTAAGCATTCCTATTTTGCTCAATTACAATATTAATAGATTTATTACACTGCAGGCGGGTCCGCAGTTTGGTATTTTACTTAATCAAAACAGGAACTTATTACAAAATGGAGGTGATGCTTTTAAATCAGGAGATTTTGCCTTAGCGGGCGGTGTGCAGTTAAACCTGCTGAAAGTGAGGGTTTATGGGCGGTTCGTTGGTGGCCAGACAAATATCAATAATCTTGGAGATGCTGATACCTGGAAAACATCAGCGATTCAATTGGGTGTTGGCATAGCTTTATAAACCTTTATAAATCATTTACCGCACTTTTTCAATATTGCCGGAGCTGTTTAACTTTATAATAGAAGATGGCTCATATCTCGCTATTTCATTTTGACGGTGTTGAACTATATAGTCAACACCGTTTTTAATTACTTCATTAATGTCGTTAAAATTTCCCGGGTATTTATCACCTGAAATATTTGCCGATGTCGAAACTAAGGGCCCGCCCATTTGCCCGATAAGCATTTGACAAAATTCATCTTTTACAATTCGTATCGCAATGGTTCCATCTGCATTAATAAGTTCATGGGGTAAATTAATTGCATTTTCAAAAATTGCCGTTGTTGGTTTCGTTTCCTTTGAAATAAACTCAATAATTTTTACTGATGGATTGAAAACATAATTTTGGATTTCACTTAGCAAAGCCAGTAATATAATCATCGATTTCTTTTCTTCCCTTTTTTTAAGAAGATAGATTTTTTTTATAGCAACTTCGTTGGTAGCGTCACAGCCTATTCCCCAGATGGCATCTGTTGGATATAGGATGATACCAGACTTATGTAGAACATTTATTGAATTGATAATGTCGTTTTCAAAGTTTTTATTTCTTAACAACAAAGGGGAATTTAGTTTATGGAACAATCAATTTGTTTTACCACGCAGGCGCGACAGGCAGGGCACATTTCAAATTGTCGCCGGTTGGTGGAGACACCAACCGGGGCAGCCCACCGTGGGCGGTGTCTCCACCAACCACAATCAGCATGCACTTTCTACAGGAGCCATGTTCCTATGCTACTCTATGGTAAAGTAAAGTAAAAGAAAAGAATTGAACCTGCGAATTATAAAGAAAGTGTCAATAATAATTGTGCAGTTTCAATAGTCCGGGCACATTTAAAATGCCCCAGCGGGCAGGCTCTTAACCCATGAAGCGAACAGGGCCTGCATTCGAGTTTTTCTTTTGTCTCCGCAACAAAGGATCTGGATGATAGCGGGTAAAATCCAAATGAAGGAACTGTTGAACAAAAAATTGCTGTAACCGGGGCATCCATTGCCGAAGCAAAATGTAAAGGCGCTGAATCATTAGTATAATTCATTACAGCATTTTTCATTAATGCAGCGGACGAAAGAAAACTTAATTTCCCTGCAAGCACTTCAGTTTTCTCATTGGCCGCAACGGTTATTATTTTTTCACAGAGTATTGCGTCTTCTTTTCCGCCCAATAAATAAATGTTGTATTCTGCCGGGATACTATCAATCAGGTCAACCCACTTATCAAATGGATATTGCTTGGTAAACCATACACTCGCGGGCGTCATGCATACATACGACTGTAATGTGTACTTTTTTATTTCATCATAATCTTTTGTGGAAGGGTAGAGGCGCGGCCCTATAAATGTATCATCTGTAAGATGCTTTATTAATTCATTATTTCTATCTACTTCATGGATACCATTTACAAGCCGGTGCTTTATTTTTTTTGTAAATAGAAAACTGAAAGGATTTTTATCAAAGCCAATTTTTTCTTTCGCCCCTGAAAATGCCGTCAATAAACCGGTGGCAGCAAACCTTTGCATGTTAATGATTGTATCATAATTGTTTCCACGGATTTTTTTCAAAAGTCCAAAAAGGTTTTTCCTTTTATTTTCTTTCTTATTCCATATAAGTACTTCATGCAAAAAAGGATGATTGTACAACAACCCTTCATTTCCTTTTCTCACTAAAAAGTCAATTTGTGCACCTGGAAAAAACCGGTGCAGTTTTTCAATCAATGCTGTTGCCAGTACCACATCACCCGTAAATGCAGTTTGTATCAAAAGAAATTTTTGCATAAGAGGTAAAGTTATCTCTAAATCAGTTGACCATTTTTTGTTTTTACATATTATGTTTGCAAAAAAATTATGGATCTGCAACAATTAATTACGGAGGCCTGGTTAAACCGCGGGCTTCTTACCGATGAAACTTATACCGATGCGGTGAAAAATGTAATCGAAAAAGTTGATGAGGGAAAACTGCGTACAGCCGTGCCCGTAGGAAATGGATGGCAGGTCAATGAATGGGTAAAGCAGGCCATAGTGTTATATTTCGGGATACAGCAAATGCAGACATATACATTGCCGCCGTTTGAGTTTTACGATAAAATGAAATTAAAAAGCAATTATAAAGATTTAGGAGTGCGGGCTGTTCCACACGCTGTTGCCCGGTACGGGGCTTTCCTTGGCAGAAACGTGGTGCTCATGCCGAGTTATGTAAACATTGGCGCCTATGTAGACGACGGAACCATGGTAGATACCTGGGCAACAGTAGGGAGCTGTGCTCAAATTGGAAAAAACGTGCACCTTAGCGGGGGAGTGGGTATTGGCGGCGTACTGGAACCTTTGCAGGCCAGCCCGGTTATAATTGAAGATGGATGTTTTATCGGAAGCCGCAGTATTATTGTTGAAGGTGTGCGGGTGGAAAAGGAAGCAGTGCTGGGTGCCAATGTTGTACTTACTCAATCAACTAAAATTATTGATGTAAGTGGAAAAGAGCCGGTGGAATACAGGGGGATTGTGCCAGCCCGCAGTGTAGTGATTCCCGGTAGTTACATGAAAAAATTTCCTGCGGGTGATTACAATGTGAGTTGCGCGCTCATTATAGGAAAACGGAAAGAGAGTACCGATAAAAAAACAAGTTTAAATGATGCGCTCAGGGATTTCAATGTGAGTGCTTAAATCCCTTTGGTCAATAGTCATTCAATCAATTGCCAGACTATTCACTATTCACTACTGACGATTGACTGTTCTCAGTGACGCATGTATTTCCTGTTTTCCGAAAACTGCTTCAATATTTTTTATTGTTTTTTTTAGGTTGATACCTTTACCGAGCACACCGGTAAAAATATCTCCCTGCTGTTTTATCCTTTCCATAGCATTAAAAATGGTAAAATCTTTCATCTTCAATCCCTTTGTTACCTCATGCCAATGCAACGGCATGCTTACCGTAGCATCTGGTTTAGGCCTCAAAGAATAGGGCGCAGCAAGGGTCGCTTGTGGACGGTTCTGTAAAAAGTCAAGGTATAACTTCCCTTTCCTGTTTTCCACAATGCGCTCAATGCTTGTGAAGGCCGGAATCTTTTCATTTATAATTTTGACAAGCACCCGGCCAAATTCTTTGCTTTGTTCATAAGTGTACCTGGCCCCAAGCGGTATATAAATGTGCAGTCCTGTAGCGCCGGAGGTTTTACAATTTGCCGCCACACCAACGGCATCAAGTACTTCCTTCGTTGTTTGTGCTGCAATAATAACCTGCTCAAAAGTTGTTTTATCACCAGGGTCGAGGTCAATGATACACCAGTCGGGATAATCGGGTTTTTGTACTCTGCTACTCCAGGGGTGCATCTCGAGCCCCCCAAGAGACGCGATCAGAAGCAGGCTGGCTTCATTGGTACATACGAGGAAATTACGGTCACCGCCACGATCGCTGCTATAGGGAAATTGTTTTGTCCAATCGGGAACTTTGCCGGTAACATCTTTCTGGTAAAAATATTGACCCTCTATTCCGTTAGGATAACGAATAAGTGTTTGCGGACGATCTTTCATATACGGCAGCATATATGGCGCAACGAGATAATAATAATTCACTACATCCCGTTTGGTCACTTTTTTTTTCGGGTAATAGATTTTATTAAGGTTATTGAAATTGATATCGTGCCCATCTATATTACGGGTTTGTGATTTATCTTTTGGATTAAGGAGTGTCTTTCGCTCAGTATTTTCAGAAGCATGAAGAAGCCTCGCCGTAAGGCTTTTATTACCCGCTGCATTACTGATGCGTTTGGCCGGAGTTTTTTTGACTCCAGCATTTTTTTGAGATTTTCCGGATGACTTCTTTGAAGTAGCGGAAGGCTGATGTATAATTTCCATGGTATGTTTTTCTGTTTCTTTTATAACTTCTGTTACATTTTTATCTGTCCTCATCCCTTCGAAAGATGGATGGCGCATAACCCCATCAGAGGTCAGTTCCGCATAGCTAACTTCACAAACTATCCCGGGCTTAAGCCAGGTGGCCGTTGCATTTGGAGGATTTGGGCGAAAACGTGAGGGCTTATTTATATCCGGAACAAAGGCAAAAGGGCATTTAGTAGTTATAAGTGGCTTAAATTTTTGCATCATATCTTTTTGCAGTTTCTGTGAAAAGCCTGTTCCTATTTTACCTGTGTATTGAAGTTTCCCGTTTTTGTAAAAGCCGACCAGTAAGGCGCTAAAAGGTTTGTTGCTGCCCTCATTATTGGTATAGCCACCAATCACGACTTCCTGTCTTTTGCCGGTTTTTATTTTCAACCATTCTTTAGAACGTTCTCCCGGGAAGTATTTGCTTACAGCCTTTTTCGCAATAATGCCTTCAAGATTAATCTTTTTTGCTACCTCAAAAAATTCGGTTGCACCGGCGTCAAAACTTTCGCTGAGCCTTATATTATTCATTGAAGGAGCAATGTTGCGGAGTACTTTTTTTCGTTCGGTAAGCGGCACCTGGGTAAGATCATAACCATCCAACCATAAAACATCAAACATGTAAAATATCAAATCACCATCCGCCTCACTACGCCAGTTTTGAAGGTTGCTGAAGCTGGATATGCCTTTATCATTGGCGACAATTATTTCCCCATCAATAATCGCATTTATTTTCCATTGCGTCAATGCATGATGAATGGGATAAAACTTTTCGTCAAATGATTTATTATTCCTTGATCGCATCTCTGCAGTGCCGCTTTTCAAATAAACTATTGCACGGTAACCATCCCATTTTACTTCGTATAGCCAGCCTGTTTCATCAAAAGGCTTATCTACCAATGTCGCAAGCATGGGTTTTATGTCATGTGGCATTGAAGTTTTCTTTTTTAATTTTTCAAAAGAAGGAAGTATTGTTTTTGAGGGCATATCATCTATATGTAAAATATGTGCCAGATCAGCAGGACCCTTTTGTTGCTTTCATCAGGGTGAGAAAATCCTTTGTTGGGGCTGCCGGAATACTGGCATGTTCCTTTGCAAGTCTTTCCGGCTCCATCATTTAACTTATTTATGAAGCATCAAGGCCTTTGAGGTATTTCTGACCCCGGCAGGGATATTGAAAATTTTTAAAGTTATGTGTAATAATTTACTCACGTTCTTTTATGTGTGGAATTTTGTGGAGGGAGCGTCAACCATAAATAATTATTCACAAGCCAGGCACCATTAAAAACAGGCTGGTGAATCTATTCTTTCGATCCCGAAAAGCTGGCATATTTATTATGAAATTGTTACTGAAAATATTTTTATAACTATTAAATGAAAAACAATGAAATCTACAACCTCAAAATCTAATGGATCTCAAACGGGGAGCAAGGCCGCTTCTAAAAGTACCCAGAAAAGCAGTTCAAAAGCATCCCAGGGACTACGGGACCTTTTTGAAGACGAATTAAAAGATATTTACTGGGCTGAAAAAGCTTTGACAAAAGCAATTCCAAAGATGATTAAAAACGCAACGGCAGATGAACTGGTTAGTGCATTAAACGATCATCTCGAGGTTACTAAAGGTCACGTTGACAGGCTGGAAGAAAGTTTTAATATTTTAGGCAAACCGGCACGCGCCAAAAAGTGCGAGGCTATGGCAGGACTTGTAAAAGAAGCTGAAGAAATAATGGAAGATACAGAAGAAGGTGTTGTACGTGATGCGGGCATTATTTCTGCCGCACAAAAGGTTGAACACTACGAAATAGCCAGCTATGGTACTTTGTGTGCTTTTGCTAAGACGCTGGGTGAAGATGAGGTCATTTCGCTTTTACAACAAACTTTAGAAGAAGAAAAGGAAGCTGATCAGAAATTAACACAGATAGCCGAATCTTCAATTAATGCAGAAGCTGTACAGGAATAATTTTCTTAAATGATAACCTAAAACGGGTCTTATAAGGCCCGTTTGTTTACTAACTTACCCCACCTCCCCGCCAGCCGGCGGGGACTTTTAATTCTCAGGCATTCCATCTTTTTTCCAGTTTACAAAAACCATAATGGTCGAATCCGGAAGCCTGTCATGCTTGAAAGGCATGAATCCTTTCTCTCCGGGCTGCTTTTGTATCCGTGCTATTATTTCATCAATATTTAATTTTACTGAATCATAATTATCAAACGCTTTTTTGGTTCCCTTCGGTGGAAAGTGGCAGGGAGAACAATTGCCCACGATAGTGGCTTGTATACCTGACAGATAGGTAATTTTGGGAGTTACCACTGCACTTTGCGATTTTTTAGTTGTTGAGCAAAACTGCAATGCCATTGGCAGCGCTAATGCAAGTACAATACATAATTTCTTCATACTACAAATTTTAGATTTTTAAAAATCAACGGTTAAAAATTAAGGACCCTGAAAAACTCTGTCCATGGACCTATTGCATTTTTATATTGCTTGGCCATTACCCTGGTAATCTGTGAAATATGGGTAAGGTCGTGAATTACCCACGTAGCAAGCAAATTTTTCATGGTTACTTCCCCTAACTGGGGATGCATGCCTTTTTTATCAAGGTCCGCATTTTCCAAATACAAAGATCTCAGCCAGGTTATATTTTCATTTCTTAAAGCTTCGAACTCCTGCAATAGCTGGGAAATTGTTTTACCATTGCTTTCTTTATACATAGCAAAGCGGTCAAACAACTCAAAGGTTTTTGTATTGCCATATTTTATTATAAGCTGTATTCTCGGCCGCCAATCTGTTTTTTCGCCATGAATCAGGTGGCCTATTACATCAAATGGACTAAATGTTTCAGGACCTTCATTACTCATAACCCAATCGCTGTCCAGGTCACCGAGCAATGTTTTGAGAACAACGGGTGTTCTTTCCAAAACTTCGAGCGATTTTTTATGGTCATATTGCATCTAAAGAAAAAATTTAACTATTTTATAAAAATCAACGTATCCTTCCATCCCTGTTGCTTAACAACAGAACCTTAAAGATCATGAAAAAATACTGATTCTTTAGCTGCACCAAAATATTTTAGCCAAAAGTACTTTTGGCCATAACGACAGATTTAAAGATTTTTGAAATTATATTTGCAATCCAGCCCGGGTGGCGAAATTGGTAGACGCACTGTGTTCAGGTCGCAGCGTTCGCAAGGATGTGCTGGTTCGAATCCAGTCCCGGGCACTAACCGGACAACCGAAATTTTACCGTTTTGTCCGGTTTAATTTTCCCTGAAAGCGTGTAGTAAAAATCCATCTATTAAGTCAGGCCCAACTTTTGTTGCTTCGCTATATTCAGAACACAAAATAGTCGCTAATATCCTTTTCAAAGTGATATGGCGGTTTTTTGTATTGCTTTAAAGCAGCATCATAATTTATCATTAAACAGGTTTTTTTTAGACTATGTTTTCGATAAAAGAAACATTTCAATGAAAGTAAAAAATAGACAATAAATAAATTGGATGTGTGAGGTATTGCCGCTATTTTAGTGTAAAGCAGTTTGTTAAACTTGATCTATGAAATTCGAGTTATGAATGATGGTATTTTAAATTTAATTATAAATATCCTCTTATTAGCAATTGCTGTTTATGCAATTCTGGATGTGATTTATGAAAAAAATACTGAAGGGTTTTTTTTTCAGAAGATTAATATAAGAGGGTATATTTTAATAACCTGCGCATTTCTTGTTATAGTTGTTAACTTTTATAAAGATGGGCGAACGGAGAGGGAAATAGAAAATTACAACAGCGCTAAGTTGAATTTTGATGCCCAGCTACAAAGGTCTCAAAAAGAATTACAAATTTCACAAGACAAATTATATTCACTTCAGTCATCCACGAAAGATATCATTTTGAAATTGATAGACAGCGGTTATATAAATCGTACAAAAGGATCAGATATTGCGCTTGAAGACTATAATCTACAAATCGGTGATTCTTTGCGTAAAGTTATTGATCGCATAAACCGTAATACTGTCAACCCCCGATTGTCTTTAGCTCATTCAAATGCCGGATCAGGGCGTTCTGTATATCTTGATAAGGTAAAAAATTCCCATGTATTAAAAATAAAATTGGTTTCCCGGGGCGCAACTTCATATAACGCTAAATTATATAGCTATCTTGTTAACACAAATTTTACCAATTATTCTATTATTCAGTCCGATACTCTTTTCAGAGGTGACACACTTATTGCTCCGGATATAACGAAGACCGTAAATATTTACCTTACACCTGAGGCAATTAAAAAAAATAATTTAATGGTTGTACTTATGGGAACTTTCACTAAAGATGTTGAAGGAAAGCATTTAATATCGTATCATCAATCTTTCAAGTTTGATTTCAAAAAAAATAAATACAGGGGCGGGGTTTCAAATTTTGAATACCAGGATTTTGTAAAATATTTAAAAGATATTAAAAATATAGAAGACGATAATTTTGATACTTCATTAAACTAAAAAGTAAATCATTACCGATCACTGCACCATAAGTTCAACTATCAGCTTTGTTCCGGCCTTGAGATATTAAATCTGGCTATTGTAATCGGCTTTTGTTACGCTGGCGAAGCAGGGAAGCCCGCATGGGCAGAAACCCAAACGTTAGCGGTCGTAAAATGCTACACAATATTT
>Ga0068860_100006381_pt1 | contig 11838 bp, 9 predicted proteins | sample KBSSwiS32_FD_66597 | JGI IMG/M metagenome (GOLD analysis project Ga0068860, IMG submission 66597) | Switchgrass rhizosphere microbial communities from Kellogg Biological Station, Michigan, USA - KBS Switchgrass S3-2 | ecosystem: Host-associated > Plants > Roots > Rhizosphere > Soil ... | reverse complement strand
CCGTCAACTACAGCCTGTTCACCGGCGACCTCCGCAGCGCCGCCCGCGAGCTCGGCGAGCACGTCGAGAAGCTGCGCGAGGCGACCGGGGCGGACCGGATCCACGTCGTCGGGCACTCCCTGGGCGGCGTGATCGCCCGGTACTACGTCCAGCGGCTCGGCGGCGCCGAGTTCGTGGACACGCTCGTCACCCTCGGCAGCCCCCACACCGGCACCAACACCGCGTACCTGCTGCCGACCCCGCTCGCCCGGCAGCTGCGCCCCGGCTCGGACGTCATGGCCGAGCTGGCCGAGCCCGCGCCGGGCTGCCCGACCCGGTTCGTCGTCGTCTGGAGCCGGATCGACGAGATGATCGTCCCGCAGCGCAACGCCCGGCTGCGGCACCCGGACCTGCTCGTCGAGGAGCTGGAGCGCAGCGACGTCGGCCACCTCGCGCTGCCCGTCGACCCGCGCGTGGTGCACGGCGTCTGCGCCCGGCTCGCACACGGAGAGTTGCCACTGCACCTCCTCCACCAGCAGCGGAGCCGCCGCGAAGCCGTGGATGCCACAGAGAGTGAGCGTTCGACCGGAGCCGGCTGACCGGATGGGCGAGTCCGCCGACACACCCCGCCCCCGGGTTGGACTCGCTGCGGGGCGGGCGCTAGGTTTGCTCCGTTCGTGTCACAGCGCGATCACGACGGCAGGCGCCGACCCCGAATCGGCGCCGCCCGGGCCCACCCAGCCCACGCCGTCGCGCGTCCGGCACGGGCCCGACAAGAAGGGCAGGTCGTGGCGCGCCACCGCTCCCCAAGCGGCGCCCCCGGACCGGTCCCGCAGGCGACCGCATACCCCCGTGCGGCCCGACCGGCGGGAGGACACCGGCTCCCGGCGCCCCCCGCATCGTCGTTGCGCGTCCGCGTGACCGTCGCCGCCTGTGCGGGCGGCGCACTCGTCGCGGCGGGCCAGACGATGCTCACCGCCCTCGGCGGCCCGGCCGTCGCTACCGACCCCTACGAGCGGCTCGCCGCCAACGCGATGCTCCCGGTCGTCGACGACCCCGTCGCCGCCACCGAGGCCACGGACCGGACCGTCGCCGCCACCCAGGCCGCCCCGATCGGCGCCGACCAGCTCACCGCCGCCACCCCGCAGGCCCTCCCGGTGCTCGACGAGCGCTCCGAGGTGGACGTCGCCAACCTCGCCAAGGCGATGGACATCGGCGAGGAGCTCGCCCAGACGGCCACGCTGATCAAGCAGGCGCTCGCGGACGGCGCCCCCCAGGCCGTGCTGAACGACGGCGAGGCGTTCGTCCTGCCGACCGCGGGCCGCTTCACCTCCGGCTTCGGCGCCCGCTGGGGCGTCACGCACTACGGGATCGACCTCGCCGCCCCCATCGGCACCCGGGTCTTCGCCTTCACCGACGGCGTCGTGGAGGAGTCCGGCCCGGCCAGCGGCTTCGGGATGTGGGTCGTGCTGCGCCACCCGGACGGCACCCGGTCCGTCTACGGGCACATCAACCGTTCGTTCGTCACCGTCGGCCAGGCCGTGCGGGCGGGCCAGGAGATCGCCGAGGTCGGCAACCGCGGCCAGTCCACCGGCCCGCACCTGCACTTCGAGATCTGGGACGTGGGCGAGAACAAGCTCAACCCGCTGCCCTACCTCAACCGGATGGGCCTGTCCGTGACCGGCGACGGCGAAGGCGCACCCGGCACCCTCGCCTGACACACCCGCTTCACCGGGGCGGCGGGAACCCGGTCACAGCTTCTGCAGCGGCACCCCGCCGATGAGCATGAGCCGCACCGTGCCCGCGCTGCCGAAGTCGATCGTGAACGTGGCGCGGTTGCCCACCCCGTCGCTCGCGACGACCGTGCCCAGCCCGTACTTGTCGTGGTTGACCCGGTCCCCCACCTCGAGGTGGATCTCCGCGTTCGAGGACAGCCCGGTGCGGGCGGGGCCGCGCCAGTCCCCCCGGTCTCCGCTGCCTGCGGCCTGCGGGCGGCGGCCGAAGCCGAACCGACCCACCGGCGCCGACGGCCGCTCCGGCTCCGAACGCGCCCAGTCGACGAGCTCGGCGGGCACCTCGTCCAGGAAGCGCGAGGCCGGGTTGGTGCTGGGCTGCCCGAAGGCGGACCGCACGATCGCCCGGGACAGGAACAGCCGCTGCCGGGCCCGGGTGATGCCGACGTAGGCGAGCCGCCGCTCCTCGGCCATCTCGTCCGGGTCCCCGAGGGTCCGCATGTGCGGGAAGATCCCGTCCTCCCAGCCGGTGAGGAACACGACCGGGAACTCCAGGCCCTTCGCGGTGTGCAGGGTCATCAGCGTGACCATGCCCTGGTCGTCGTCCGGGATGGAGTCCGCGTCGGCGACGAGGGCGACCCGCTCCAGGAACGCGGCCAGGCTCCCCGGCTCCGGCGCCCCGGCCTCGACGTCCGAGTCGTCCAGGTCCGCGACGGCGGCGTCCCCGGCGAACTCCCGCGCGACGGTGACGAGCTCGGCGAGGTTCTCCAACCGGGTCCCGTCCTGCGGGTCCTCGCTGGCCTCGAGGGCCTCGGTGTAGCCGGAGCGGCCGTAGACGTTCTCCAGGATCTCGGCGGTCTCGTCCCCGCGCTCGACGCCCTCGCGCAGCTCGTCCAGCATCCGCTGGAAGGCCGCGATGTTCCGCTGGCTCCGGGTGGCCAGCGCGGGCAGCTTCTCCGGCTCCTCGGCCGCGACGCGCAGGGCCTGGCTGAACGAGATCCGCTCCCGCTCGGCGTAGTCCGCGACGAGGCTCTCGGCCCGGTCCCCGATGCCGCGCTTGGGCACGTTGAGGATCCGCCGCAGGCTGACCGTGTCCTCCGGGTTGGACAGCACCCGCAGGTAGGCCAGCGCGTCCCGGATCTCCTTGCGCTCGTAGAACCGCACGCCGCCGACGACCTTGTACGGCAGCCCGATCCGCAGGAACACGTCCTCGAACACCCGGGACTGCGCGTTCGTCCGGTAGAAGACGGCGATGTCGGAGTTGCGGAAGTCTCCGGAATCGACCAGCTTGTCGATCTCCTGCCCGACGAAGCTCGCCTCGTCGTGCTCGTTGTCCGCGACGTATCCGACGATCTTGTCGCCGTCGCCCTGCTCGGACCACAGCCGCTTGTCCCGACGGTTCGGGTTCCGCTCGATCACCCGGTTCGCCGCGGTGAGGATGGTCTGCGTGGAGCGGTAGTTCTGCTCCAGCAGGATCGTCGTGGCGTCGGGGAAGTCCTGCTCGAACTCCACGATGTTGCGGATGTTCGCGCCGCGGAAGGCGTAGATCGACTGGTCCGAGTCGCCGACGACGCAGAGCTCAGCGGGGCGCGCACCGTCGGTCGCGGGCGCCACCAGCTCGCGGACCAGCACGTACTGCGCGTGGTTGGTGTCCTGGTACTCGTCCACCAGGACGTGCCGGAAGCGCCGCCGGTAGTACTCGGCGACGGCGGGCATGCGCTGCAGCAGCGACACCGTCTCCATGATCAGGTCGTCGAAGTCGAAGGCGTTCGCCTGCCGCAGTCGCTCCTGGTAGGTCGCGTAGACCTGGGCGATCCGCCGCTCGTGCTCGTTGCTCGCCCGGCCCGCGAAGTCCTCAGCGGAGATCAGCTCGTTCTTGAGGTTCGAGATCTGCGCGGCGACGGCGCGCGGCGCGAACTTCTTCGGGTCCAGCTCCTGGTCCCGGGAGACGATCCCGATCAGCCTGCGGGTGTCGTCGGCGTCGTACACCGAGAAGGCGCTGCGGACGCCCAGGTGCTTGGCCTCGCGGCGCAGGATCCGCACGCACATGGAGTGGAACGTGGAGACCCACATCGCCATGGAGCGGCGCCCGACGAGCGCGTCCACCCGCTCCTTCATCTCGGCCGCGGCCTTGTTGGTGAACGTGATCGACATGATCTCGCCGGGATGCACGCTCCGCTCGGCCAGCAGCCAGCCGATCCGGTGGGTGAGCACCCGGGTCTTCCCGGAGCCCGCCCCCGCGACGATGAGCAGCGGCGAGCCCGCATGCGTGACGGCCTCGCGCTGTTTGGGGTTCAGCCCCTCGAGCAGCGCGGCGCCACGCTTCGTCTTCGGCTCGACGGTCTGGGCGGGGAGTTCGAACAGAGCGCTCATCGTGTCGAACACGGTACCGCCGCGCACCGACGGTTGTGGCACACTGTCCCCCGTGCACCGCGAGCAGCGATTTCCGTACGGGTTCCGGATTCCGGCCCCCGTCGTCTAGCGCTGCAGACCACGACCCCGGAGTCCACTCGGACCCGGGGTTCTCTCATGCCCGGCCGGTGGACTCCTCGCCAGAAGGAGTAGACCGATGCCCGTGTCCGATGTTCAGGGAACCGACCTCCCCTCCGAGGCCGAGATCGCCGACCTGCGGGTCGAGATCGACCGTCTCGACTCCGAGATCCTGCGGCTGGTGAAGCGCCGCAGCGAGGTCTCACAGCGGATCGGCGCCGCCCGGATGGCGGCGGGCGGCCCGCGGATCGTCTACAGCCGGGAGATGACGGTGCTGCAGCGCTTCCGCGACCTCGGCCCCGAGGGGCGCGAGCTCGGCATGCTGCTGCTGCGGCTCGGCCGCGGACGGCTGGGCGCACTCAGCGCGGACCGGTCCGACCGGCGCTGACCCGGCACTGAACCGGCGCTGAACCGGCGCTGACCCGTGCCGGCCGCTCCTGCCGAGGCCGTTCTGAGCCTCTTCTGAGATCCGACCGGGTATTCGGGGGGAATCCCCCGCACGGCGCAGCGGCGGCGTGGCACTGTGGAGGCATGGGGATCGTCTTCACACTGGTCGCGCTCGTCGGGCTGCTGGCCGCTCTCGGACATGTCGGGTACGTGGCGATGTTGAACAACGCCGCGAAGAAGAAGGGGGCCGCGGGATCCGAGATCGCGGCCTACTCGCGGAGCAGGCTCCCGGTGGCGGGCGGCGCCGCGGGCGTGTCACTGCTCGGCCTGCTGCTCACCAGCGGCGGCACCACCGCGTCGATCATCGGCGTGATCCTCGCCCTCGGTGGCGGGTTCGTGGGCTACCGCGGCCTGCAGCAGGAGCGGTCGAAGTACCCGACCGGCGGCTGAAAGCCACCCAACCGTGACGTGACGCGGTGTGATGCCCCGCACCGTGTCGGTCACGCGGAGTGAGAGCACCACGGGCCCTCGCCTAGCGCTGTGAGCTGCGAAAACAGGAGATCCACAGCGGTGTCGACGACAAGCGGGGCGACCAACGGTCCCTGAGGTTCGGCGAGCGGGATTCACCCGATCGACTCACCCGCGGTGAGCGGGCGAATGACACTTGGTGAACGCCTCGTGACTCCGGTACACCTGTTCGGGTCGCTTCCCGCGCCCCGAAGGAGGTCGTCCGCCCGTGGCTCCGAACGAACACCGAGTCGGCAACCCGTTGCCGCCGGCGAACCCCATCACCGTGGCTGAGCTGCTGCGCCGCAACGTGCCTGCGCAGCGTCTCGCCGGCGAGGGGCCCGGTGTTCGAGCTGAGGGTCCGGCGGAGGCCGACAGCCGTCCGCTCCCCCGCGTCCCCGCACCCCGACCCTCGGTCGAGGACGCGGACCCCGCCCGTGCCGAGTACGAGGACGCTGCGTCCGTCGCGGTCTCCGCGGCCTCCGTCGTTCCCACGCACGCCGCTCCCGAGCCCGGCGAGCCGCAGCCCCGGAACATCGTGTCCGTGGGCGCCCTGCTCCGCCGCGAGGGCCGCGCCCCGCACGCCCTGGACCGGCCGATCCAGCCGCGCCCCGCGCAGCTGGGCCGGCGCAGCCCGGCCGCCGCGCGCCGCGCCGCGATCACCGCCGGGGCCCTGGTGGCCACCGGGTCGGTGCTCGCCGCGGTCGTGGTCACGCAGGCGTCGAACGGCAGCTCCGGGGCAGGTGGCGCGAGCGAGGGCAGCTTCCCCGGGATGCGCCTGCCGGACGGCTCCACCGCGCGGGCCGCCGGGGCGCTCGACGCAGGCGTCTCCGCCCCCACCAGCTGGATGAACGTCGCCTTCCCCGAGGCGCTGCTCTCCCCCGGCACCACCGCCGCCGCACTGGGCGGCGCCGCTCCGGCGGCCGCGGCCCCGTTCGTCGGGCCCGTCGCCGGTGGCCCCGCTCTCGCCGCACCCGCGGTCGGCGGAGCGGGTGGCCCCGGCGGTGCGGGTGGTGCCGGTGGCGCCGCACCGGCCCCGAACGTGCTGGCCCCGCTGCTGCCCACGGGCGGTGGCTCGGGCGCCCCGTCGGGCGGGTCGACGGGGGGCGGCAGCGTGCTCGAGACCGTCGGCAACGGCCTGGGTGGCGCCGTCGGCGCCCTCGGCGGCGGGGTGACCGCGCCGGTCGTCCAGGGCGTGGTCGCGCCCGTCACCGGTGCTGTGGGCAACGGGGTCGTGGCCCCGGTCACCGAGGCCGCGGGCGGCGTGGTCCGCCCCGTCACCGGGCTGGTCGGCGGCGTCGTGGGCGGCGTGGACTCCGCGGCCGCTCCCCTCGCCCCGGTCGCGAACACCGCCACGGGCGCGGTCGGCGGGGTCACCCGCGCCGCCGCTCCGCTGCTCGCCCCGGTCACCGGCACGGTCGCGCAGGCCGTCGAGGCGGTCACGCCCGCGGTCGCCCCGGTCGCGACCGTCGCCACCGGCACCGTCGGCGCGGTCGGCGGGACCGCCGCGCGGGCCGTCACCCCAGTGGTCGCGCCGGTCGCGGAGGCCCTCGCCCCGGTCACCACCCCGGTGGTGCGCAACGTCGTGGCCCCGGTGACGGAGAACGTCGTCGCCCCGGTCACCGAGGCCGTCAAGCCCGCGGTGACGCCGCTGGCGGACGTGCTGGAGCCGGTGACCACCCCGGTCCTGAAGGCCGCCGCCCCGCTGACCAAGCCCCTGCTGGCGGCCACCGCGCCGATCACGGGCCCGGTGCTCGAGGCGGCCGCGCCGATCACGAGCCTGCTGGACACCTCCGGCGCCCTGAGCGGGTCGGGCGGTTCGGGGTCGAGCGCCTCCCAGAGCGACACCGCAGGCGACACCACGAGCAACACGGAGAGCGACACCGAGAGCGACGGTGACTCGGGCTCCGCGAACTCCGACAGCTCGGCGGGCTCCGACGGCCCGGGCTCGCAGGCCGCCTCCACCCTCCGCTCCGTGAGCGAGGGCGCGAGTGAGGCGGTGTCCCCGGTCACCGACACGCTGGCCCCGGTGACGAACTCCGTCGGCGGGCTCCTCGGCGGGAGGTAGTCGCGGGCCTGGCGGCCGTCAGACCCAGTCGGGCGGCCGTCAGACCAGACGGCGGTCGCTGGCCCAGCGGGAGAGCTCGTAGCGGTTCGAGAGCTGCGTCTTGCGCAGCACGCTGGACACGTGGGTCTCGACCGTCTTCACCGAGATGAACAGCTCGCCCGCGATCTCCTTGTAGGCGTACCCGCGGGCGAGCAGCCGCAGCACGTCCCGCTCCCGCTTGGTCAGCAGGTCCAGCTCCGGGTCGACGGCGGGCGCGGCCCCGGGGCGGTCGGAGAACGCGTCGAGCACGAAGCCGGCCAGGCGGGGCGAGAACACGGCGTCGCCCACCTTCACCCGACGCACGGCGTCCCCCAGCTCGCGGGCCGAGATCGTCTTCGTGACGTAGCCACGGGCCCCGCCGCGGATCACGGCGATGACGTCCTCGGCGGCGTCGGACACGCTCAGGGCGAGGAACACGACGTCCGGCTGCTCCTTGCGGACGCGGGCGAGCACGGCCGCGCCGCCGCCGTCCGGCATGTGCACGTCGAGCAGGACGACCTCCGGCTCGAGGTGCGCGATCCCGGCGACCGCCTCGTCCACCGACCCGGCCTCCCCGACGATCTCCAGGGGTGGGTCCCCGGCGGCACCGCGCTCCAGCTCGGCGCGCACCCCCGCGCGGAACAACCCGTGGTCGTCCACCAGGAAGACCGTGATCGGGGTCGTCTCGGGCTTCGTCATGCCTTCTGCTCCTCGTCCGAGAACGTCATCGCCAGGTGCACCTCGGTGCCCTCACCGGGTGTGCTGCGCAACCGGACCGTACCGCCGTGGCGGTCCATCCGGCCGCGCACGGAGTCCGCGAGCCCGTGGCGGTCGTCCGGCACCGCGTCGGGGTCGAAGCCCTTGCCCCGGTCCTTCACGAAGACGTTGACCTCACCGTCGGCGCCGGCTTCCTCCACCTCGGCGTAGACGCTGACCTCCTCGACGCCCGCGTGCTTGGCCGCGTTGACCATGGCCTCGCGGGAGGCGAGGACCAGCGCGCGCAGCGAGTCGTCCAGGGTCCGGTCGCCGACGATCACCGGGTTCACCGTGATCGCGTAGGTGTCCTCGACCTCGGCCGCGGCGGTCTGCAGAGCGGACGACAGCGACTCGTCGATCGCCGGATCGGCGCCGCGGCCGTAGCCCCGCGGCCCGTAGAGCCAGTGCCGCAGCTCGCGCTCCTGGCCACGGGCCAGCCGCTGCACCTCGCGCGGGTCGGTGGACTGCTTCTGGATCAGCGCCAGGGTCTGCAGCACCGAGTCGTGCAGGTGGGCGGCGATCTCGGCGCGCTCCTCGGTCACGATCCGCTCCCTGCGCTCCTCGCCGAAGTCCCGGGCCAGCCGCACCCACCAGGGCACGGTCAGCACCCCGACGCCGACGATCGTGGCCAGCACCGCCAGCACGCCGAACTGGATCTGGCCGAGGTTCAGGTTGCCGAGCAGGAACACGGTGATGCCCGCGGCGACGAAGATCCCGCCCGCCACGATCCGCAGGACGGCGGTCCGGCCGCCGCCGAGGATCCCGGTGCGCGCACCCGTCGTCCAGCGGCGGCGCTGGGCCTCGTCCGCCTCGCGCCAGACGACCGCGGCACCGATCGCCGCGACGCCCAGTGGGCCGACGACCCAGCCGATCACCTGGTTCTGCAGCGCGGCGCCGACCAGCGCGATGCCGACGCCGAGCGCGGCCAGGCCCATCGCCTGCTGGCGCTCCTTCGCCGACACCTCGCGGGTGACGTCCGAGGCCTCCTGGCGCACGAACACCCACAGCAGCCCGTACGCGAGCACCCCGGCCCCGTTGGCCGCCGCGAGCAGGACGAACGCGGCGCGCACCCACAGGACGTCGATCCCCAGGTGGTCGGCGACGCCGCCCGCCACGCCCGCGACGAGCCTGCCGGACCGCCGCCGCACCAGGGGCGACCGGTCGCGGGTCTCCACCGAGCTGGTCATGGCTCCATGGTCACACGGGTTCGCCCGGGGGACACCGGGGTCGTTCCCCGGGGACTCTCGGGGTCGTCCCCGATACCGTGGAGGTGCGCACGCGGGAAGGGTCTCCACCATGAGGAACAGCAGCACCGCCGACGTCGGGACGACGTTGCGGGACATGTGGGAGACCCGTCCCGCCCGCCCGCGCCACGACCGCAAGGTCGCGGGCGTCGCCGCCGCGATCGCGCGCCGGTACGACATCGACCCGGTCCTGGTGCGCGTCGGGTTCGCCGTCGCCGCCGTGTACGGGGTCGGGATCGCGCTCTACGTCGCGGGCTGGCTGTTGCTGCCCGCCGCGGACGAGCAGGACCCGCTCGACGGCGCGGGTCCGCGTCCGGCCTCGGGCGGGGTCCATCCCGTCGCCTGGGTCGGTCTCGGTGTGCTCGTGCTGGCCACCGGCGGGGTCTTCTGGGGGGACGACGGCGGGTTCGTCCTGCCGGTCCTCGCGGTCCTCGTGCTGCTGTTCTTCCTGCACCGCAGCCGCGGGTCCGCACCGACGAGCCTGCAGGGCGACGGCGGCGCCGCAGGCCCGGCAGCCCACGGTGAACCCGGCGACAGCGGCGCGGACGGCACCACATCCGTCCCCGACCAGGACCGCGCGGACGGCGCGGACGGCGCCCCGACCACCCGGCTCTCGACCTCCGCCGCGGCGACCGGCGGCGACCCCCTGCCCGCCGATCTCCTGGACCGCGGCACCCCGCCCGGCTGGGACCCGCTCGGCGCCGCCCCCTTCGCCTGGGACCTGCCCGAGCCCGCACAGCCCGAACCCGAGCCCGCCCCGGTCCGCCGACGCTCCCGGATCACCCCGGTCACGCTGGCGCTCGCGCTGGTCGGCGGCGGCGCCGCAGGGGCCATCGTGCTGCTCACCGCAGGCATCGCGGGTCTGCCGATCGTGTTCGCCACGGCGCTGGCCATCGTCGGGCTCGGCCTGGTCGTCGGCGCGTTCGCCCGCAGCGGCCGCGGCCTGATCCCCTTCGCGCTGATCCTGGGCCTGCTGACCTGGGGTTCGGTGGCGGCGCGGGAGCCGCTGCAGCACATCTCCGCGGGCGGGGTCGGCGACATCACCGTCGCCCCGACCAGCGCCGCGGCGCTGCTCCCGAGCTACGAGCGCGGCGCGGGGACCATCTCGCTGGACCTGTCCCGGCTCGACACGACCGTCCCGCCCGGCACGGACGCGACGCCGATCCGGACCGCGGCCACCGTCGGGCTGGGCGCCATCGAGGTCACGGTCCCGCCGAACGCGGACGTGACGGTGCGGGCGGCGGCCGAGCTCGGCGACGTCACGTTCGGGACCGCCGAGCAGAGCAGCAGCAACCAGGGCGGACCCGACGCCGCGCTCACCGTGGTCGACGATCTCGGTGCCGACGGCGTCCGCTCCGGCCGACCGATCGAGCTCGACCTGCGGGCGGGCCTGGGCAGCGTGGAGGTGCGCCGTGGCTGACCCCGTCTCGACCTCGGAACCGACGTCCGGAGCCACCCGCAGGCAGGCCCGGCGGATGCCGGACCTGCTGACCCTGCTGCTGGGGCTGGTCAGCCTGGGCGTCGCCGTCTCGGGCTTCGTCGGCCGGACCCCGGACACGCTGGGCCTCGACGGCCGGTGGCTGCTCGCAGGCGGCGCGATCGCCCTGGGCCTGGTCCTGCTGGCCGCGAGCGTCCGCCGCAAGCCCTGACCCCGCCCCCGCCCCCGCCATGGGGAGCGAACGGCACTTTCGCTCACTAGGTTTGAGCGAAAGTGCCGTTCGCTACTCCCACTCGATGGTGCCCGGCGGCTTGCTCGTGACGTCCAGGACCACGCGGTTCACCTCGGCCACCTCGTTGGTGATCCGGGTGGAGATCCGCTCCAGCACCTCGTAGGGCAGCCGGGTCCAGTCCGCGGTCATCGCGTCCTCGGAGCTGACCGGCCGCAGGACGATCGGGTGGCCGTAGGTGCGGCCGTCGCCCTGCACACCCACGGACCGCACGTCCGCCAGCAGGACGACCGGGCACTGCCAGATCGAGCGGTCCAGACCGGCCGCGGTGAGCTCCTCGCGGGCGATCGCGTCCGCCTGGCGCAGCGTCTCGAGCCGCGGCCGGTCGACCGCGCCGATGATCCGGATGCCCAGGCCGGGACCGGGGAACGGCTGGCGCTGCACGATCACCTCGGGCAGCCCGAGCTCGGCGCCGACCGCGCGGACCTCGTCCTTGAACAGCGCCCGCAGCGGCTCGACCAGCGCGAACTCGATGTCGTCCGGCAGCCCGCCGACGTTGTGGTGCGACTTGATCGTGGCGGTGCCGGTGCCCCCGCCGGACTCGACGACGTCCGGGTACAGCGTCCCCTGCACCAGGAAGTCGACCGTGTGGTCAGCAGGGTGGTCGGCCGCCTTCTCGGCGATCACGTCCGCGGTCGCCGCCTCGAAGACCCGGATGAACTCGCGCCCGATGATCTTGCGCTTCTCCTCGGGGTCGGTGACCCCGGCCAGCGCGGCGAGGAAGCGCTCCTCCACGTCCACGGTGTGCAGCTTCGCCCCGGTCGCGGCGACGAAGTCCTTCTCGACCTGCTCGCGCTCACCGGCCCGCAGCAGCCCGTGGTCGACGAACACACAGGTCAGCCGGTCCCCGATGGCCCGCTGCACGAGCGCCGCGGCCACCGCGGAGTCGACGCCGCCAGACAGCGCGCACAGCGCCCGGCCCTCGCCGA
>Ga0068860_100006374_pt1 | contig 11844 bp, 5 predicted proteins | sample KBSSwiS32_FD_66597 | JGI IMG/M metagenome (GOLD analysis project Ga0068860, IMG submission 66597) | Switchgrass rhizosphere microbial communities from Kellogg Biological Station, Michigan, USA - KBS Switchgrass S3-2 | ecosystem: Host-associated > Plants > Roots > Rhizosphere > Soil ... | reverse complement strand
TTCCCGGCCTGCATTCCTTTGGGCAGGAACTTTCCTTTCGCAGCAACGCCATGGCCGAGACCTCCGCGCGAGGGAGGCCTACGATGGGCGAAAGATTTGACGCCTTCATGAGTAAATTTTGGGAACCTCCTAACAATTCTGGAGGACTTAGGCCCGCAACGGTCGGCGCTTACGGAACTCATCCCCTCGAAGGACGCGCCTCGGAAGGAATCGGACGAGAAGCTCGAGATTTGAATAGTTTTATGATCGGGGGAGGGGATGCCAATTCGAGCCGCACGCCCGTGCGAGGCATGCTCAGCATCAAGGCCTTGGAAGAACAAGCCGCCGACGATTTTCGCATGCGCCAGGCGCTTGCGGGCAATTTACCCTTTCGGAGTAACGGCGAAAGGGATTCGTTTGAACCGGAGATCGAGCCGGAGCAATTGCTTCTCCGGATGGCGGAGGCCCCTCAAGCGGAGGTTCGACATTTTCTTGGGAAGGTCACGGCCAATACCGGAAAAATCAACGACGAACAATTCGGACATAGCCTCGCTTTAGCTCTGCAAGAGCGGATGAAGGTGATCTTCGCGCCCGAAAACGGGATCGCGCCCCGGGTCGAGGGCGCGGAGAGAAAAGTGATGGCGGAATTGCCCGAGGATATTCAAGAAACCTTGCGATCCGCCGATGAAATGGTCGGCGTGGTCGAGTACCTAAGTCGTTCTCACCAGCAAGCGGTCATCGATTCCTTCGGCTATTCGATGAATTCGGATTTGCATCGCTATCCCGAACTTCAAGATATTTTGGTTCGCTATTTGGGACCGCATTTCAACCAGCCTTCTGGAAACGTCGCCAAGGGAGAGGAAGTCATCGGTCCCCACCAGGCCATTTTGTCGATCGGATCCGGGGATATGATGGGACTCTTGGCCTTGTTCCGCCATCGGATTGCACCGGGCGAGTTCGTCCGAGTTGCACCCGAGTTTGACCCGAGAAAACCTCCCGAAATCAAGCCATTCTCCTGGCGCACCAGGATCTTCGCTATCGCCCGTCAGCAGCCGGTGGCCGATGAAATCAATTCTCGCGGCACTTACAGCGAAAAATTGAAGGTTCAAATCAATTACGCGGAAGATCGAAAGATCGAAGCGGTGGGTCCCCAGGGCTGGGGAAACTTAAACCAAGATCTTTTGAAGCGCACGGTGCAATTCCAAATGATCAATGTGCGCAGTGAAAATTTGGCGGAGATCTTGACTCCCGATTACATCCGAGGCCTTCCGCAAAACGCCGTGCTCTTTGAAGTGATGGGAGCCTTTCTTGGCCCCAAAAATCGCGGTCCTTATCAGCCGGGCACCAACGAACCCCGGACGCTTTTGCCCTATCAATTGATCAATATGGCCTTGCGCGCCCATGGCCGAACGGACGTCACGGTGGTCAGCGGCGGAGGCTTTGTCCCGGGACGCCATGTTTGGGACGGAAAACCTGTCGACATGGTCTTTGCAGGTCCCGAAAGCGAGAGAGTCAAGCGACTGAGCCCCGTGGCCGACTGGGTTGCGGAGATCATGGCGGGAGCCGGTCGAGACAACGGCTACATCCGCGCGTCGACGACCTGGCACCAACATTCGACCGAGTTGGGCAAGGCGATGAAAAACGTCACGACGCTTTTGGCAGGCCTCAAGGCCGGCCGCATGGCTAGACTTGCTTTGTCAGGGAGGGATTATCTCTCCCAAATCGAAGGCAGCTCGGAAGATTTCGCGATTCCCTATTGGTGGCCCTACGCCTTGAGAACCACCTTGGGCAGGAACAAACTGGTGGAGGGGCTGCGCAAGCTCGTCGAATCGGATCCTAATGCCTATTTTTCGGCGCATTTTCAGAATCCGTTTTTTACCCTGATGGAAGGATTGCTCACCTTCAACGACACGCAGATCAAACCGGAACGCGCGGGTTATAAAATTGAGGTGAGAAACGACTATTGGAATTGCTCCGACCTCAAGATGGATGAGGTCCTACGGGTCGTCCAAGCGGCGAGCAAATTGGACGTGCAAAACCGCGAGGTGCTGCATTCTTTCCTCAAACGAGAAGTGATCGACAATCCTAATGGCATCGCCGCGACCCGCAACCCCAAGCGCGGCATCGCCCAGGCGATCGTGGAGATGTGGCGCGACATGGGTTCGCCGTATCGCGACTACGAGATCGTTCCCAAGATGACGGCCGAGGGCGTCACCAGCCTCGAGCCGATGCTGGACCTCTATAATTTTAGACTTCACCCGATCGAACGTCGTCGCTTTCAAGACGACCGGCTCTATGAGCTCTATGACGCCTTCTTTCCCGAAATGCCGATCGCACGCCCGCTGCGGATCGGAGACGAGATTCGCGGCGCCTTGCGTGGTGATATTTCCTTTATCGATACCAACCGCTTGCGACGGGCCCTGGAAGGCCGAACGCAGGAGGCGGTGGATCTTCTCGAAGGCCGAATTCGCCTGATGAATGCGATTGCAAGGTCGGAACGCGAGTCGCGCAAACGCGATTATCCTTTGCAGCGTGAAATCGTGACCCGCTTGATCGCCGCGATGGAAGAGGGTGGCAATCCGGTGCGCGTGGACACGAGCCCGCTCATCCGCGAACCCTATCGCAGCCTTTTCGTGATTCGCATGAAAGATGAAGGGGACAAGATCGACAGCCACCGCGCTTACATCCGAGTCGGCGGGCCCAAGATCATGGATCGTCTGACTCAATTAGGATTATTTCTGCGACACTTTCCCACCAATCAAAGAGTCCATGTCGAAGTCGAAGTGGCGCCGGAATGGAAAGATCGCGGCGATCGCCTGGCGAGTATGGACGAAATCGAGAGGACCGCCACGGATATCCTTTCTAGCCATTTGCAGGGCAACAATGCGCAAATCACCTTGGAGGTCAACAGCAAGAAGATCGAACCGAGGCAGGTATTACGCATGCCCTTGGATCGGGACACCTATTACGAGGGGCTCGCCCCTCTCATCACCCGCCTACAGGCATCGACCCCAGGCAGCGAAGTCAGCGTCAAGAGCATACGAGACGAACGGATCGCCTTAAACGACACCTACGACACCTTCTTAAGGCAGAATCCAGGATGGCCGATGCTTTTGGGGTATGTGGGTGGACCTCTCAATAGCGCGCTCAAGGCTAGTTTCACACGTCCAGAAAAACAAACCGTGATCGGCATTTACCAAGATGCGGAAATGGTGGGGGCATTCTCGGTATTTCGCGGCAGCGACAACAAGCCGATGGTGTTGAACCATCATTTTCTGCGGGAGATGCAGCAAACTCCGATCGATGAGGCGAGGTATGGCGAGATCGATTCGACTCATTATTATCAAGGGCTGCCCCTCCAACAATTTCTCCACGATTATGAGGCGCATTCTTTGCAATCGGGACGAGCACATTTACAATACCGCGTGATCCCCATTCGTTCTCTTCCGGTGGAGGAGGCCGTCTCTGGAAGGTTCGAGGCGATTTCACCAACCATTCTGACGATTTTCTTGAGAACGCCAATCCCTCTAAGAGACCAGTACCTGGCAGAGGTGGCACCTTATTACACGAGGCCTTTTTCGGAAATGATTGAACCAGTGGAGAGGATCACGCGACGCTATCTCACGGATTTTGAAACCCAATATGACCGGATCATCCAGGGAACTTTGAGTCATATCGAGCTATCGAAAGGACGGCTCGATGGGACTCTCTATGCCTCTCACGCCAACCGCGGAACCTTGATCAAGCCTCTTCCCATTCCCTAAAAATATTTGCGCTCTAGTGATGATGGTGGATTTTCGACGCGCCTTGCGCCTTTAAGATTTCCTCCGCGTGATGGGCGATATCCTTATTTTCAGCGTGGACCAAAATGAGAATCTGACCGGTGCGCATGGCATTGTCATAGACCTGAGCCTCGTTTTCAGAAAATCCGGCGCCGAGGAAGGCCCCTAAAAATCCACCGCTTCCGGCCAAGAGCGCCACCACAGGGCCCGCGGCGAGAAAACCTCCGCCCCCGTCCAGTACCGCGGCGACCGCGGTCAAGGTCATGGCAACCGCCCCGGCTAGCGCTCCCACCTTTCCTGCGCGAATGGATTCTCTGTGCATCGGCATGCCGGCGATGAGTTCGACAAGCTCCTCCTTTTCATAGGCCTCTTCGCTGGTGATCAAGCTGATGTCCGTCGTGCTCAGGTGTAAATCGTCCAACGAGCGCAAGGCTGCCTGAGCCACGGTCGCATTTTTGAAAAGCGCTAAAACGGTGGTTTCGTGCGGGTGGGTCTTCATGGGAACCTCCTTAATTGAAGCAATAAATATTCTAGGTTTTTCACGGAGGATAGGCAAGCGCCTTGGAGGCCCATCTTTAAGGGGCTTTTACGGCGGTTGACGCGATGAGCGATATTGCGTACCAAACGCCCTATGCAAAAACTCTACATCGTCGATGGTTCCTCCTATATTTTTCGGGCTTATTTCGCGATTCGCTCCTTAAGCAATTCGAAGGGGCTTCCCACCAATGCGGTCTATGGCTTCACGCAAATGCTACTCAAGCTGATCAAGGACGAGGCTCCCGACCATCTGGTGATGATCTTCGACTCGAAGGAGCCGAGTTTTCGCAAAAAAGAGTACCAAGAATACAAGGCCAACCGAGAGGTGCCGCCCGACGATTTGATTCCGCAGTTCGACTATATCAAGAAGGTCGTGAAGGCGCTCAACATCCCGCAATTGGAGGTGCCCGGTTTTGAGGCGGACGACATCATCGCGACGATCGCAAGGCGTATGGTGCCAAAGGATATCGAAGTCATCATCGTCACCGGCGACAAAGACTTGATGCAGTTGGTCGGACCCGGTGTGTTTTTATTGGATACGATGAAGGATAAAAAGATCGGGGTCGAAGGCGTCCAAGAAAAATTTGGCGTCGCTCCCGACCGAGTCATCGATGTCCTGGGACTTATGGGCGACAGCAGCGACAATATCCCGGGAGTCCCTGGGATCGGCCCGAAGACGGCGACTCAGTTGATCCAACAGTTTGGCTCCTTGGATGGAGTCTACGAAAATCTCTCTCAGGTGAAGGGCAAAAAGGGGGAAGACCTCAAGACCTACCGCGACCAGGCCTATCTTTCGAAGCGTTTGGCGACTTTGCATGATGAGGTGCCGCTCAAGCTTGGGTTTGAGGATTTTATTTGCCAAGGGCCGAATCAGGAAGCATGTGTCCAACTCTTCCAAGAGTTGGAATTTCACCAACTGAGCGAGGCCTACGGTAAGCCAAAAGCGACCCTAGCCTTCGATCAATATGTCTTGGTCAACGACAAGAAGAAGTTCGAGGAGTTTCTCGAGGCCCTGCGCTCTGCAAAGCGATTTGCCTTCGACACGGAGACGGATTCTTTGGATGCTTTGCACGCCAATTTGGTGGGACTTTCTTTCGCACTCAAGGCTGGCCAGGCCTATTATATTCCAGTTGGCCATAAGGTCGACGAGCCTCAGCTTAAGGTCGAAGAGGTTTTGGAGAAACTCAAAGGGATTTTCGAAGATCCAAAGATTTCCAAAGTCGCACAGAACTACAAATACGACGCCCAGGTCCTCAAAAATTACGGGGTTGGGGTGAGTGGTTTGGTATGCGACACGATGTTGGCTTCCTATCTGCTCGATCCCAGCACTAGCCACAAACTCGACAATCTTTCCGTGCGCTATTTGGACCACAAGATGATTTCTTTCGAGGAGGTGACGGGCAAGGCGAAGGATTTTTCCCTCGTGTCCCTCCAGGACGCCTGCCGTTATAGCGCCGAAGACTCGGACGTGACTTTCCAGTTGGCAGAATTGTTCCTGCCGCAGTTGCAAGAACAGGGATTCACCAAGCTGATGGACGAAGTGGAGATCCCGCTCTGCGAAGTCTTGCTCAAGGTGGAACGGAACGGTATCAAGATTGATCGTCCTTTTTTGGAAGAGCTCCAACGCGAATTCACCGCCCGCATCGGATTGCAGGAAGGCAAGATCCAAGAGCTCGCGGGCGAGCCCTTCAATATCCAGTCGACCAAGCAGCTCGCGACGATTCTCTTCGAAAAGCTCAAACTTCCCCCGCTCAAAAAAACCAAGACCGGTTATTCGACGGATGTGGATGTCTTGACCGAACTCGCGAAATCGCATGCCTTGCCTCGGGAGATTTTGGAGTTTAGGACGCTCGCCAAGCTCAAATCGACCTATGTCGACGCCTTGCTTGCCATTGCGGATCCCAAGACCGACCGTGTCCACACCAGTTTCAATCAAACCATCGCGGAAACGGGGAGGCTCTCGAGCAGCGATCCCAACCTGCAAAACATCCCGATTCGCAGCGAGGAGGGAGCCAAGATCCGCAAGGCCTTCATCGCCGATGCGGGTTTCACCTTGCTCAGCGCGGACTATTCCCAGATCGAGCTCAGGGTCTTGGCCCACCTTTCGGACGACCCGGTGCTGCTAGAGGCCTTTGCCCACGACCTGGACATCCACCGTTTGACCGCCGCGAGTCTTTTCGAAGTCCCGGAGGAGCAGGTTACGAGTGCAATGCGGTCTAGCGGCAAGACGGTGAACTTTGGAGTGGTCTATGGGCAGACTCCTTTCGGTCTCTCCGGACAATTGGGGGTGAGCCAGCAAGTTGCGAAGAAATACATCGAACAGTATTTTGAAAAATACGCGGGAGTGCGTGCCTTTCGCGAAAAGGTCCTCGCGGAGGCGCGTGAGCGCAAGGAAGTGCGCACCTTGATGGGTAGGCGTCGCTTCGTCCCGGAGATCGACAGTAAAAACACGATGGCGCGGAACTTCGCGGAGCGCATCGCCTTCAACACCGTGATCCAAGGCACCGCCGCGGATTTGATCAAGGCGGCGATGGTGAGCCTGGATCGGGAGATGTCCTCCCTAAAAGTGAAATCGAGGATGCTCCTGCAAGTCCATGACGAGTTGGTCTTCGAAATTGCGGAAGGGGAGAAGGAGCAAATGGAGGACTTGATCCGCCGCCATATGGAAGGTGTCGTTGCCTTCAAGGTTCGTTTGCAGGTGGAGATGGGGTTTGGGCCAAACTGGGGCGCGGCGCATTAACAGGTCCAAAATCCACGCTTTGCTCTTATCCATGTGGATGAAGTGGACCAGGTTTTGCGACCTTTAATAAATATAAAAATTGTCTCGATAAGATTTTATTTGAGCGCTTTTAAGTCTTTCTTGAATTACTTGAATGTACGCGGAATCTTTAATGGGATCAAAGTATTGGAGCATTTCGTGCCAAACCAACAATGCGTTGTCGGACGACGCAGTTGGAAAATTGTGCAATCGAAGATCCAAAGCAAATGCATCCTCTAATAGTGATTGATACATTTTCTGCACTTGTTCCTGCGTTGCGCGGAGGGATTTGGCGCGAACAAGCTTGGTTTTTATTCGAACCTTTTCAACATCACCATCATAGAAAGAGTCGTCGTCCGGATTTGTCGGAGCCATCGCCAATATTTTATCATAGAGACCGATGGCAACATCAAGACTTTGGTCTTGTTTTTCCGTAAATGCAGCGCTCGAGTTGCCATCCCCGGGAAGAATCCCCACGAGGTAGGGTCCTCGGTTATTCTTTAATTTTTGCACCATTACTGAGTTTGATTTCTTGAGGTATAGACCCAAAAGTAAATCGGCCTTTTTCTCTATATCTCCAGTTTTAGCGGGATTATCGGCGGAATCCCAGGCACGCAGCAATTCATCTGCATTCATTTCTTCAATCATTTCAAATCGAGGCTTTAAATTAGATCTCGCGCCGACAATCGGCAGTAACATCATCCAGGCGGATAGGGAATTGCGCTCGTCATAGCCTTCCAAGGATTTGGCATTTGCTAAATATTTGGGGTAAAGGGCTTCGGCCTTTTTCTCCTGACCGCTTTGACGATAACACCAAATTAAGCCGCGATAGGCAGCAAGTTTTCGCTGGGAAGGATAATCGGGCAATCCTCCAATATAGGGCTCACGAGGTAGCTTAATAATTTCTGAAAAATAATGGATCGCCTTTTTTAAATAAGCGTCCGCCTCATATTGTGAAGCATCGCGTTGAGTAGAGAGTAATTTTTCTTCCGACGGATCCCCTTGCGTCCAAGGGTAAGTGTCCACGCCATCCCAAGTTTCGACGGGGAGAGTGCGGATCTTGCGCGCATACGCAATTTGATTGATGCGTGCTAGTAAAAGAAGTTTCTGTGAATCCTTCGATTTGTCGCCTTCAAATTTTTTCTCAAGGTCAGCCACCGGAACTTCGCGAATGCCTTCCAATGTCTCGGGAGGAAAAAAGGTTTTGAATTCAACTCGGCGATTGCGGGCTCGTCCTTCTTCCGACTCGTTGTTAGCAATCGGTCTATTAGCTCCGTACGATTCCACCAATAAACGGCCTGGAACGACGCCCAAACTTATTAAATAATCCTTCACGACCTGGGCACGCCGACGTGAGAGACTGCCTGTCTTACGATTGTTTTCAATCGCGTCCGAATGACCTTGGATTACAAACTGTGTATTTGGATTATTTTTAAGTATGTCTGCGACTTCCTTTAATAACGGTATTGAAACATCCCTTATTTCGGCACTGCCGGCAGGGAAGTGAATGACTTGATCCGCTGTGACTGTACGGATTGAAAGACTCCGCGCTGATCTCGGTATCAAGGCAGATCCCAAAAAAAGAACCCCAAAAAGCAACGAGGAAAATTTGAAAAATCGAGACATTTTCTTATTATACAAGCATAGCTCCTACCAAGGTCTAGGAATTGTTTAAGAGAATCTTTTCTAGAGCTCTTGTCTACAACCTCTCACTGGTAAGATCAGACGCCACGAAAACTCATCCATACCATCAAGATCATGATTGAAGTGACGGTGACGGGGATTCCGTATTTCGCGAAGCTGCGAAAGCCCACTTTCACCCCGTAAGCCCGCGCTTGTTCGACGACGATCAAGTTCGCGATGCTTCCGATCACGAGCAAATTCCCGGCAAAACTATTGGAGAGGCAGAGCACGTAGGCAAGGTTGGAGTTTTGCAAAGGCACCACTTTTACCAAGAGCATCACCGTGGCGGCGTTGCTCATCAGGTTGCTCAAAAAAACCGTTACAGCCGAGAGCCAGCGGGGATTTTCCAGATGGAGTCCCATGGCGTTCATCCATTGCAGAAAATGTCCTGGGAATGATGTCCTTTCGATGCCTCCCACCACGATGAAAAGACCGACGAAAAGGGTCAGGATAGAATAGTCTGCCTTGGCCAGTAGTTCCGAACTTTCGATCTTGTGGCTCAAAAGCAAAAACCCCGCCGCGGTGATCATGACCAAGGGACGGGATAGTCCTGTGAAGAATAGGGCGACGACGACCCCAACAACCACAAGTCCCTTAATGGTTTCTATGCGGTCGAGCGGTGGAAATTTTTCCTCCGAGGATGGTTCGGTCACTGTTTTCTGAAGGTCCTTATTCCCAATCAACCATACCAAGGCGAATGCAGCCAAAAGCGCGAGCAATACGGGTGGAAAGCACCAAATTAGGTAGGATGTGAAGCTTAAGTTCGCTTCGGTGGCGACTAAGATATTTTGCGGATTTCCCAGAGGTGTCGCGGCGGCTCCAATGTTGGAGGAAAGGGCGAGACCCATCAGAAAGGGAATGGGATTCATTTTTTTCCTGAGCAAGGACAAGGTCAAGACGGGGGTGAAAGCCAAGACGACGACGTCGTTGATGAGGAAGGCGCTGAGCAAGCCCGAGCAGAGCATCAGGAGGAGCAAAAAGCGCCCTGGGTGATTGAGTTGCGATGATATTTTCTCCGCGATGAAGGTGTAAAAACCAGAGAGCCAGAGTTGTCCGGACAAGATCATCAATCCATACAGCGTGATGATCGTGGCAAAGTTGATGGAGGCCAAGGCATCGTCGGGCGAAATCGAGCGGGAGACCACCATGGCGATCGCGCCAAGCAGGGCAATGCCGGTGCGGTTGATTTTGAAGGAAAAGATGTGTCCTGCAGCTAGCCCCAAATAGGTGAGACTGAAGATCAATAGTGGGGCGTAGGATTGGTGCATAGGTTAAGTGCGCGGTAGTATTAATTGAGATTTCAGTTTTGTGCACCCCTACATCGCTTTTTTCGACAATATTTCAAATAATATTTTAGAATAGGAAGTCCGGTTCGCCGATTAATCACTTGGAAAGAACTTCATTATATTCCTATCCTTTTGCTCAGAATGAGCCGGCCGGGAGAATTCAGGATTAGAAGATTGCTGTATTGCTAGTGAATTTTAACGAAGCTGTTGGCAAGGAAAATATTAAAACTCTCAAACATTAGGCGCGTTAGTTTAGCCCCTCTTTTCAAGGTGAAGCTTATGCGCGAAAGAAAGTAGTTCGTTCATCGGAAGTCTTTCATACAAGGACTCATCTTCCGCCGATAAATTAAGGAGCTCCTTTATCTCAGTAAAAGGTAATTTTTCTGGTTGAATGCGGTTTCTCAAACGCTTGATTTTTAGCCTATCTTTTTTTCGTAGTTGGTCGTTTTCGGAATCTTCATTGAGAAAGGATTCCCAGAAATCCTTATATCTCGCGATATCCTCAAAAATCATTTCTTTGTATTTGGCCCCTTCGCCTTCAAAGGTATGAACAATCCTTTTCTGATAAAAAATTTCGCCAAACTTCATATTCTGCGGAGGCCGGGATGACCTAAACTCAGCGTCGGTCAATGCAGAAAATACCGCTGTAAAATTAGGACCCGATTTTTCAGCCAAAGGCACTGTTCGAAGAAGTTTTGTCATTCGATTGAGCAAAACGTAGAAACTCCAATGAAAATAAAGAGAACGGTAGGCATGGTAAAGGTCGTGGATAATAAAGGTGAGCTTACCCGCGACATTGCCATCGACCATTAGAAAAATTTCCGATCCTGGCTTCAAAAATCCAATAGGTTGGGTTATTTCCAATTTGGTTTGGGCGATATCCTCAGAGGTAATGGTTCCCAGCATTGGACTTAAACTCAAGTGAATATCCGGCATTAGATACCGGAAATAAATTCTTAAGAGCGGAAAACTCGGCACAATCATAATTCTTTTGTCTACAAACCGAACAAACTGATCTGTGTTGTCCTCAAAAATCTGGAAAAACCCCGGGATGGTTTTTTGCATGGAGTCTAGTAAGGTTGACCATTGAGTTATTGGGGTTCTGGGGAGGATTAATTCGAATAGGACCTGGTCGCATAATGGTAATTCCTTTATTTCTTTCAAAGCTGCGTCCGTGCCAACATTCCTAAATGGATCTTTGAAAAATAAATTTAACTTTTTATCATAGTCAGGATCGTTGGGATAAAAAACCCTGAAGGAAGGCTTTTCGGGTGAAAGCGGCTTGATGGTGACAACATTGGGTGTGAAGGAACCATCTGCTTCTTCTTCATGGTAATTAATGATCCTATTATCCGAAAACTCACTGACTCCAGCGGCGAGAAGTTCCACGGTTATATACTGATCTACAGAGATTTTTCCCATCTCGCATGCTTTAAATGCGGTTAAACACCATAGATCACTTTTGCCGCGGGTCTCCCAGAATGGTCCTCGAAATGGGGTAGGGCCTTTTAAATTTTTTAAAAAAATATCAAGGTCTTGATCGCTCGTATGCCGATCAATTTTTTGACCAATTTCAATTTTTTCACTATTTGTTAAGTGCGATATCAGCTGCATCCATTCCTTCGACAATTGATTGAACTTATCGCTAGGAGCGACAGGGAAGGTAGGAGGTGACTTCACTTTTCCTGATTGGACATTCAATGTTTGATCGATTGTCATAACGTCTCTTTTAGAGAATATTATCCATTGCTGGAAAAATGGGCAAATCAAACGAAACATTTGAATAAGGAGGAAACTCCGTGGCGCCCTCAGCCTCGGA
>Ga0068860_100006373_pt1 | contig 11844 bp, 4 predicted proteins | sample KBSSwiS32_FD_66597 | JGI IMG/M metagenome (GOLD analysis project Ga0068860, IMG submission 66597) | Switchgrass rhizosphere microbial communities from Kellogg Biological Station, Michigan, USA - KBS Switchgrass S3-2 | ecosystem: Host-associated > Plants > Roots > Rhizosphere > Soil ... | reverse complement strand
CCCTGGGTATTCCCTGCCTCTCCGGTAAGGTGTACCTGGAGAAAATGGTTACCGGTCAGTTTTTGTGATTCGTTTCTGTAAATAAATGCCGGCTGGTTAATATTATTAACAACAAGGTCGAGGTCTCCATCATTGTCCAGGTCTGCATAGATGGCTCCATTGCTGTTTGAAGGTTGACTTATGCCCCAGACCTGGTTATTATTTTGAAAGTCCCTTCCATCTTTATTTTGAAAAATATAGTTAACGACGTTCGATGAGGGCATCTCTTTTATTATTTCCATTACATTTTCCCGCTGCAGCTTCCCCTTCTTCCGGACGTATTCATTCATATAATTTATGAAATCAAGATTGGTATAATCCCTGTAATAACCATTCGTGACAAAGAGATCTTTCCAGCCATCATTATCGTAATCTGCAAATAGTGCGGCCCAGCTCCAGTCGGTGTTAGATATGCCGGCTACCTGGCCAGTTTCACTGAAAGTACCGTTGCCATTATTTATTTGGAGCATGTTTCGCATGTATTGATAATAAAACCCGCTTCGCACATTCAGGTTAAATTTGGCATAGTTATCAGGAGCAAGCAAAAGCTTTTGCCTGTGATTATCTTCAGGCAGCATGTCAAGAGTATAGATATCAGGAAGCCCGTCATTGTTAATATCAGCCACGTCATTTCCCATGGAAAACTGGCTTGTATGTCCAACGCTGCTTTCCAGTTTATTGGTAAAGGTTCCGTTTTTGTTATTTATATATTCATAATCAGGTACCGCATAATCATTGGACACATAAAAATCAGGCCATCCGTCTTCATTAAAGTCAGAAATGGCGAGACCCAATCCATAACTTAATTCGGAGCCGTTGATGCCCGAGCCGGCTGTCACATCTTCAAATTTTCCGTTGGTCTGTTTGTACAAGCGAAGGCCTTTGTCGGGGCTATCCTGTTTGAAAAGCTGTGCGGTTTTTTCTTCATTGAGGATGGGCAAATTTTTGGGGTTATGATTGAGCAACAGCATATCAAGGTCACCATCTTTATCATAATCCAGGAAGTAGGATTGATTGCTGAAAGCTGAAATAGCCAGTCCATAAGCCGCCGCGTTTTCTTCAAATGTTGGAATTCCCCGGCTATCATTTCCTTTATTGATAAAAAGCTGATTGGTTCTTTTATCTGCCGGTAAGGCACCTGAATAACACAAGTATAAATCAGGTCTCCCATCAGCATTAATATCAACTACATTTACCCCGGTTTTCCATGGTCCCGGCCTTCCACTTGCGCCCGATATACCCGTAATATCCAGGAATTTCATATTGCCTTTATTCAGGTATAATTTATTATCACTCATATTGGAAGTGAAATAAAGATCAACCAGTCCATCATTATTAAAATCGCCGGCTGCCACGCCTCCACCATTGTAGAAATACTCATACATCAGTATGTTTGTATTTAAACCTTCGGTAAGTTTATTCTGAAAATTAATATCAGTTTCCGCCGGGCTAAGCAGTGTAAACAGTTGGTCCCTGGTTGTATTGTTGTTAATGTCGGTTTTTCCATTACAGCCTAATACCAGGCAGAAGCTAAGTGGCAATGCCCAGCGAAAGATCCTGACATGATTCATGGAAAAGGTCATAAGTAAAAAATCTACCCCAATATAGAGATAGATTTTTTAACGTAGTTAATTGCCGGTTTAAAATCCTGGATTATTAACTAATTTATTATTTCTGCTAATTTCATCCCGGCTTATAGCCCGGTAATACATTTGATCCTTCCATGTTCGCGTTTCATTTTCTGTATTATCTACAACTGTATAAGTATATTTATATACCGTTTTGTCAAATCTATAGGGAACAAGGGCTGACTTGCCTGGGTTCAAAGTAGCAGTAACCTTGATGGCCTTAATTCCGCGACCAATTGTTTGAGCGGGAACCATCCACCTTCGGGCATCATGATAACGGTGTTCCTCGTAAACCAGTTCAATTCTGCGCTCATTTCTGTAACGACTCTTAAGGGCTGCCCCTGATTCTGTAATAGCGGGCATACCGGCGCGGAAGCGTATCTTATTTAACCAATCCCTTGCCTCTGCGTCTTCCCCTAATTCAATACAGGCTTCGGCATAATTTAACACCATTTCTGTATAGCGAATAAAGGGCCATGGAATCACCTGTGCATTTGATTGGTTATCAGCTAAAGCCGGATTAGGATCAATAAACTTGCGGGTGTAGTAATGTGTACGACTGCCATTCCAGTTTTCAACCACTGATTCACGGGTGTCAAGGCCATTGATAGTTCCGCCGGCACCATCAGAATAGTATCCGGTTTGCACTTGGTTTACAGGTTCTTTGTCTTTTACATCTCCGGGTCTTGGTTTCCAGTCGGAGCCATCATACAAAATGGTTGCATAAAACCGGGGATCACGATTTACGTATGGTTCTGCTTTTTCTGCAGCGTTATTCCAGTCAAATTTAGTACCATCCATCATTTCATAGTCATCTACCAGCAGTTGGATAGGCGTGTTTCCCGCCCAATTATGATAACCATTAGGGCCATTGTTGATACCATAGTGAATGCCACCCAACGGCCAGTTATCTTCCGCGGTATAAAGTGGAGAGGAAGTACGCTGGAAAATAAGTTCATTAGCAGCGGCTACATCAGCAATGGCACTATGGCCGCCCATGGCAATGGAGATGTAATTGTTTTTCCCTTCTTCGCCTGTAACAGGGGCACCAAGATTCAACTTATATCCCTGGCCTTCATCCAATACAACCTTTGCTGCGTCCTTGGCAGCTTGCCATCTTGCCGTCCTGTCACCTGAAGGATAAGCCAGCAGATCAAGGTTTGCATAACCCGATAAAGTACTTGAATTAGCTTTTGCCGTAGGACCATCATGTAAGTCGCTTGCAGCATAAAGCAGTACCCGGGCTTTTAAAGCAAGTGCAGATAATTTAGATGCGCGGCCTGCTGTTGTGGTTTTTCCATCCAGTAACTGGGCAGCCTTATCCAAATCAGCTACGATGAAATTGACGCATTCTTCAAAAGTATTCCTTGGAATGGAATAATCTTCATTGAGGTCGTAAGGCTTTTCAATAATGGGAACACCACCATAATACCTTAGCAATTGATGATAATAATACGCTCTTAAGAAATAAGCCTCCCCCAAAAGTCTATCTCTGTGTGTATCATTATTAAATGTGGATGTGGGCAGCCTGTCAATAGCAATATTTGCCTTACGAATAGCAAGGAACATATTATCCCATCCATAGGTTGGGCTTACCCATGCAAGGTTCGATGGGGTTTCGGAACCTTCATTAAAGGTATTGATATTTCTACCTGCATGGGTAAACATAGCTTCATCTGTATATGCTGCAAGGGCTTGCTCTTCAAAGCCGCCATATCCAAGAGAGGAATACACATTGAATATAAAGGCTTCGGATAGCGCAGCATCTGCCCACGTTGATTCACCTAAAACCTGGTCCAGGGGTTTTGTATTCAGAAAATCCTTTTTACAGGAAATTATGAAAACTACGCATGCGATTAGGAATGCGATTATAAATTTTATTTTTTTCATATATAAAAGTTTAAAAAGTTAAGCTGAAGCCAGCATTAATAACCCGTGCCTGTGGATAATAAACACCACTTTCGACGGTTGCCTCCGGATCAAATATTTTGTTTTTGTCTATTGTAAATACATTTAGTCCGTTTACGAAAAATTTCACGTTGCTGATGTTTATTTTATTAAGAATATTTGCAGGCAGGTTATATGCCAACTGAATATTTTTTAAGCGTATATAATTTTTGCTGAACATATAATATGTATTAAAACCGAAATTACCAGTATAGTAAGTGTCATTACGACTTGACAGCCTTGGATCCACACTACTTGGATTATCAATTGTCCAGCGGTGATCGTAAGAATATTTAAGATAGTTGCCTATATCGCCGGACTCTGTTTGGATGCGGATAGACGCTCCCGTTGCACCCTGAAAAAGTATGTTCAGCTCAAAGCTTCTATAACGGAGGTCTATTGTGGCACCAAAATTTAAAGTAGGAGTGATATTTTTATCTAACCTTACCCGATCGTCCGCATTAATTTTATTATCACCATTTACATCTTCAAATTTCATATCACCTGGTATTAGTTGTCCGGTTACGCCGCTATAATCAATGGTATTTTTATCAATTTCACTTTGATCCTTGAATGCGCCTGCGGATTTATATACTAAAAAAGCTCCAATTGGCTTGCCCTCCTGGCGCTGATAATCAGGCGCACCAGGTATCTCATCCATAAACACCACTTTGTTTTTTGCATAACCGCCATTAAGTCCTACCTTAAATTGCAGCTCGCGGCCTATTTTACCATTATAGGCAAGGCTAAATTCGAACCCTCTGTTGTTCACTTTTCCGGCGTTTACCGGTGGCAGTAATGTGTTAATGCCAGAAGATGCAGGAGTAGACCCGGTTTTTTGTATCAGTATCTGATCCCGTTTATTCATGAAAAACTCAAGTATCAGATCAATTTTATTATTAAACAAAGTAGCATCCAAACCTACATTATAATTATTTGCTCTTTCCCATGTAAAATCCGGATTAGGTAGGACGGTTTCATTTAAAGTGGTAGCTACACCAAAATTAATCGGGTAAGTGCCAAAGCCATAAGTAGCAAGATAGGCATACTCTTGTAACTCTCCGTTATAGAATACCTGGTCATTCCCCATTTGACCATAAGATGCTCTTAGTTTAAGGGAGTTAATAGCCGGTACTTTGAAGAAATTTTCCTTTGCTATGTTCCATCCGAATAAAACTCCGGGGAAAAACCCAAAGCGCTTAGACGGAGGAAATATATAAGAGCCATCGTATCGCCAGATGAACTCGGCCAGGTATTTTTCCCTGAAATTATATTGAACCCGGCCATAATAACCCAAACGGGCTCTTTCATAGGCACCCCCATCAGTGTTTTGCTGAAGGGAGCCACCTGCAAAGAGTTGATCAACAGTCGGAGAAATATAGTTTCTGCGAAAGGCAAGAAACCCCTCACCTTTAAAAACTTCTTTTGTAACCCCTGCCATTACCCCCAAAGTATGATCTGCTCCTATTTTCCGGTCATAGCTGAGAATACCGGTAAGGTTAGTATTTAATATTTGTCCATACGTTTGTGTCAACCGGGGATCAGTAAAATTTGATCTTATTGCACCTACCAGTTTTGGTGTCACACCATCAGCTTCATACGTGATTTTATCCCAGTAATAAAGCATCCAGGGTGTTTGCCAGGTTTTTGAAGTTCCACTACTTTTATCAACCGCTCCCGATAAGGTCAACTTCAAGCCACTTATCCAGGGGTTGGTTATTTCTACTGAACCGTTTGACTGGACATAGTCTCTTGGATTATCCGAGTATCCTGTGGCATTGGTTGTGATTACATAAGGATTTTGCCCATTTTCGATATCCGGACCAGGTTTCCCGTTTGGCCAAACTTCCGGTTCAGTTGGACGTCCCCTCATTAACATACGAAAGATAGCTCCGGCATTTTCGGTAGGAAAACGCCTCTGTTCCCTCCGTATCATAATACCAATGCTGGTGCTAATATAATTATTCACTTTGGCTGACAAGTTTGTTCTGAAATTGTATTGCTGAAACCTTGTTGCAGACTTATGGTAATACGCATCCTGGTTTACATACCCGAGAGACGTAAAGAACCTGAAGTTTTCTGAACCCCCGCTTATTTGAAGATTATGCCTGCTTTGGTTCGACCATTCTTTAAAAGCGTCTCCAAACCAATCTGTATCAGGGTAGCCCCATGGATCACTATGATCCGCGTACTTTTTCACAGCATCCGGACTATAGTTGGCATTTAAAACAGGGATATTCGGTGTAGGTGAGACGTACTTGCCTGTCTGCTGAATTGCTGTCCATGCAGCTCCCCACTCGTTAACCGGGATACTTTTATAGATGGGTACTTGATTCATAATATTTGCATACTCAAATGCATTGGACATTTTTGGTACCCTGGTAGGTTGGCTGAAACCCTGGTTAAAATCATAGGTAATACGTGGTTTACCAACCTGTCCTTTTTTTGTTGTTACCAGCAGGGCACCATTTGCGGCCCTGGCGCCATAGATGGCCGCAGAAGCATCCTTCAAAACAGATATTGATTCAATATCTCCCGGGTTTAACCTGCCTATTCCTCCATCCCTGTCGGGTATTCCATCAATAACAACAAGCGGGCTGTTATTACCAAGTGTGTTCGTGCCACGTATAGAAATGGTAGCACCGTCATAACCAGGTTCACCACTTTGCTGAATTACAACGAGACCTGGCAGGCGGCCAGCCAGTGAATTTGACAGGTCGACGGCCGGGGATTTAACCAGGCTTTCGCCCTTTACAGCAGTTACTGCACCTGTAACCGTCACTTTTTTTTGCGTTCCATATCCTACGACAATTACCTCATTCATTTGATTGCTGGCAGCGGAAAGATTAAAGTTCAAATTAGTTCTGTTTCCAACTACCTGTTCGTAGGTCTGATACCCCAAATACGATACAACCAGCACAGATTTTTGATTAGGCACATCAATTGAAAATGCCCCATCGGCATTGGTGGTTACTCCCGTTTGGGTACCTTTCAGAGTAACACTGGCGTTGGCCGCAGGGCTTCCTTTTTCATCCTTTACAATACCACTCACATGAATTTTGTTCTGTGCATGGAGCCCAAAGGCTGAAATGATAAGGAAGGAAAAAAAGAAAAGTTTTTTGAAGAAGTAGCTGGCGGAACTTTTTAACCGGCTTAAGCTAACTAAGTAATAAGTAGTAGATTGTTTTTTCATAATACCAATTTAATTTTGGTTAAGGAAATCGTTGACATAAATGGACCCATATGTTTAAGAGTATTTAATTTAATGGTTCGAAGATCATACTACCTGCGCTATTAATTATATCCTACATACTTTCACTCATCATTTTCGTAAGTATCGATTTACGATTTTTACTTTTGTCAGGGATTATTTTGCCTGAAGAAGACTCCCTATAAACCAATATGGGCTCCAGGACAATTTTATCCCGCAGGATAATTTCAGCTTTGCGTTCTTTTATTGCGATAATATCCATCAGAAGGCCCAACGCTTCTTTCCCCATTTGCACAGTTTGCTGATCGACAGAGGACAAAGACGGCGTAATATGTTCATCAAAATTTTCGTTGGCGAAACCAATCACACCAAACTCACCGGGGATTTTTACTTTTTTTCCCTTTAATCCTTTAATAACCCCTAATGCAGTATAGTCTTCTACTGCGAAAACTGCATCGGGAATAGCAGACAGCTTGAAGAAATAATCAACAGCTGCCTTTCCTGATTCAATTGATAAATCACCCGGGTAAATAAGCTTTTTATCCACCTTCATTTTATGCGTTTTCAATGCAGCTATATACCCACGTAAACGGTCATTAAATCCTTTTATATTCTGTGGTCCCGAAACATGCGCTATCCTTGTATATCCGTTTGCGATGAGGTGTTCCGTAGCAAGAAAAGCGCCTTTATAATCATCAATTACCACTGAGGGCACTTTCATTTCATCATTGGTTCTGTCAAAAAAGACCAGCGGCACATGTCTTTTTTGTAATTCCTGGTAATGACCAAAATCTACTGTTTCTTTTGCAACTGATGCCAGTATTCCATCTACCCTGGAGCTTAAGAATGTTTCAATAGCCTTTTTTTCCAAATGTGTAGTTTCTTCTGTCTGGTAAAGTATGATACTATATCCGTTACTACTTGCCACCATTTCAATTCCGTGCACAACGGCTCCAAAAAAATTCATCCGGGCACTGGGTATGATAACCCCGATTGTATGTGATTTACCCGACCGCAGGGATGACGCAATTTTATTTCGCTGATACTTTAACTCTTTTGCCTTTTCCTTTACCAGCCTTGTTGTTTCAACACTGATCCGTGGGTGGTCACTCAATGCACGTGAAACCGTCCCGGATGTCAGATTTAAATCAGTGGCTATATCCTGTATTGTTATTTTTTGGGACAATCTGTGCAATCGTTTGCACAAATTAAAGTGCGCAAACGTTTGCGCAAATTAAAAGATTCTTTTTAATTTAACAAAATATTTACAGATTTTTTTTTATGTTATGCATGAGATTGAAAAAAATCTCTGTATTGGCGGCGGTGAATAAGGCAAGGCTGCCCGGAGTTTCATCGAAGCCTATCTCCTGCCTGGAAACCAGTGAAGACCGAAGTTTTATTTTATTGCTACTAAAGAATATTCCTGATTTCGCGTGTCTTTAAAGCATCATGCCAACGTGGCAATTTTATTCCGTTCTTAAACTTTTCACCGGGTTGACAATTGCTGCTTTTATTGCCTGGAAACTTACTGTAATCATGGCAATCAACAATGCTATAATTCCCGCTAAAGCGAAAATCCACCAGCTTATATTAACACGATACGCAAAATCCTGCAACCATTGATTCATAAAATACCACGCAACAGGGGAAGCGATTACAATGGCCATTAATACCTGCACAATGAAATCTCTGGTAAGCATAGTTGTTATATTGAGTACAGAGGCCCCCAATACTTTTCGTATACCAATTTCTTTGGTGCGCCTTTCTGCAGTGAACATCGCAAGGCCAAACAGCCCCATACATGAAATGAAAATGGTTATGATCATGGCAGCATTCATCAACCATGCCGCCTGCTCATCTTTTTCGAAAAGCCAGGTAATTGATTCGTCCAGAAAACTGTAATTGAATCCTGTACCAGGATATAATTGTTTCCATTGCTTTTCTATTTGTGAAATAATATATTTTGAATCACTCACCTGTTTTCCTTTCGTAGCAAGGCTGACTGCCATATTTGTTTCCCATTGAGGTACATGTTCAATTACCGCAGGCTTTATGAGGTCATGAAAAGAACCCTGGTGAAAATCGGCAACTACTCCTACAATGGGATAAGGCTTATTGCCTCCGTAAAGAAATTTACCTACCGCTTCGCCTGGGTTTGCAAAGCCCAATGCTTTTGAAAATGCTTCATTGATCACGAGTTCCTGCAGACTATCGGTATGAATCATGTTTCGGCCTGCTATTAATTTCATGTTATAAAAAGGAATAAAATCATCATTACCCATTTTTGTGGAAACCTCCAGGTTCAACTCATTTTTTCCTTTATAAGTAAAGAAAGAAGTCTGTTCTCCAAAGCCCATAGGCGCAGTGCCTTGCAATATCACTTTATCTACGCCGGGCAATTGTCTTGTTCTTTCTGCTAATATTTCCGCTTTTCCCGACTGGTCCTTCCAATTATTAATGGTGATAATAGCATTTGTTTTAAATCCCTTGTCTTTGGTACGCATAAAATTTATTTGATTACCAATCACAATGGTTCCGATAATAAAAATCAGGGAAATGCTAAACTGGAAAACTATCAGTCCTTTTCGAAGATTAGCTCCTCCGCTACCAGCTGTATTGGTAACTCCTTTTAAACTTAATACAGGTGCATAAGAAGACAAAATCTTTGCGGGATAGAAGCCGGCAAGTAAAGAGGTGCCGGCCAGTAAAAGACATAAGAAAATGACAGTTGATGAATCAAAAGGATCGAATATTATCCCCTTTGGTATAAATGAACTGAAAAGCGAAATAACGGGGTTTACCAATAACGATGAAATCAATATCGCAATAAATGTGAGCACAAAGCTTTCTGCCAGGAACTGTAATACCAGGTTTTTTCTGCTGCTGCCTAAAACTTTTCTTACACCCACTTCTTTTGAACGCTGTATGGATTGAGCAGTTGATAAGTTGATAAAGTTAATTGCAGCAATAATCAAAATGAATAACGCGATGCCCATTAAGGCATACAATGTAGGCAAATGTGCTTTCCTGAAATTATCTCCATCATCCCCCCTGTAATAGTCACTGGTGAAATGAATATCATTTAACGGCTGAAGGTGAAGGCTTATCAGTGTTCCAAATCCACTGGTCTTCACACGGGGCTTTATATATGTGGCAAATTGCGCATTGATCTGTTCCGCCGTAATCCCCTTGTTTAGTTTCACAAAGGCCATGGATCGATGTGGTTGTAAGCTACTCCAATCTAAGGTGGGAATGTCTTTCTTTAAAAAACTGTTGGAAGCTGTGCCGATGGAAATAAAATCGGTAATAGGAAAGTCAGAGTGCTCTTTCCAGTCTTTCACTATGCCCGATACCGTTACCTGCAGGGAATCATTATAAGTAACTGTCCGGCCTATTATTTTATTCAAGGGTTCGTTGCCAAAATATTTGCGGGCCTTATTTTCAGAGAGCACAACTTTATAAGGTTCATTTAATGCGCTAGCAGCATTACCTGCCAGCCAGTCATATTTAAATATATTAAAGTACTGCGGCCATGTAATAATAATATCACCGTCACCATAAAATTCTTTCGTCTTGCTATCACGACCAACAATATTAATTTTTGCGTTATAATAAAATAATCCCGCCCTTGCTTCAAATCCCGGAATATCATTTTGAATACCCGCCACGTCGGGAATAATAGAGTTTAAAAATTCTTTCTCTCCGTTATTTCTTAATAGCTCCCCCGTTATGCGATAAATGCGTTCTTTATCAGGATGGAACCTGTCAAAGCTAAATTCATAGCTGGTGATAATATAAATGACAATACATGCGCAGATACCCAGGGCAAGACCCAATACATTTATAATTGTATACACTTTATGTTTGGTAATGTTGCGCCAGGCTATTTTTAAATAATTCTTTATCATAAACTTTTACATATGAATTATGGAATGATATTTTTATTTTTTATATGCCTTACCCCCTATTGCTAATTGCCCATCCGATAGCTATCGGATCACCATTCACTATTCATCATCCGATAGCTATCGGATCACAACTCACTATTCGCTTCGCAAGCTCTTCACCGGGTTGGCAACCGCTGCTTTTATTGCCTGGGAACTTATAGTCGCCAGTGCTATCGCAACGGAAAGCAACCCTGCAACAGCAAACACCCACCATTCAATATTTATCCTGTAAGCAAAATCCTGCAACCAATGGTGCATTACAAACCATGCAACAGGCGATGCAATTATAAAAGCAACAATGACCAGTTTAATAAAATCTTTTGACAACAACAGTACGATATTTGAAACTGAGGCGCCAAGCACTTTGCGGACACCAATTTCTTTAGTGCGTTGTGTGGTGGCAAAAAGCGACAAACCCAGCAAACCAAGGCTCGCTATAAAAATGGCAAAGCCCGCAAATAGGCTGAATGCTTTACCAAACAACTGATCATCTTTATATTGCTCATTAAACTTTTCATCAAGGAAGTAATAGTCGAATAAATTGCCCGGGAAAAATTGTCCATACTTTATTTTAATGGCACCAATTGTTGCAGTAATATTTGATGCATCTACCTTTACTGAAATAGGATTATAGCTGCCTAAAGTAGGCATCATTACTGTTGGCTCCAGGGGGTATCGCAAAGATTTTTGATGATAATTATTTATGACACCGATAATATCCCATTTTTTACGAAACATGGTGATTGATTTGCCAACCGCATCTTCGTTGGAAGAAAAACCAAGCAATTTAACAGCAGCGGCATTTAAGAGAATATTATGAAGTTTATTAAAATCAGGGTTATAATCAACAGCTGAAAAATTTCTTCCGGCTAATAGTTTTATTCCATACACACTGAGAAAATCATAGTCTGCACCCGTATTCCTGACAGTAAAGTGATTGCCGCTGTTATCGTCCGTTCTATGTACATCAAATGAGCGGCCCAGTTCGTCACCGGCTATCCTGTTTGAAGTGGTGACGCCTTTTACATGGGAAATTTGTTTTACTTCCTCTTTAAAGCTATTTTCTTTTACA
>Ga0068860_100006366_pt1 | contig 11850 bp, 11 predicted proteins | sample KBSSwiS32_FD_66597 | JGI IMG/M metagenome (GOLD analysis project Ga0068860, IMG submission 66597) | Switchgrass rhizosphere microbial communities from Kellogg Biological Station, Michigan, USA - KBS Switchgrass S3-2 | ecosystem: Host-associated > Plants > Roots > Rhizosphere > Soil ... | reverse complement strand
TGACCAGCGGGGTGGGCGGGGGCGCCGGCTGCACGTCGTAGGTGAACACGCCCTTGGTGGCGGACGTCTCGGTGTAGGCGATGATCCGCTGCCCGCTGCGCGAGACGGTGTGGCACGCCACGCACTTCACCAGCGACCCGTCGTCCAGGCGGGTGGGGATCGGCTTGGCCACCTCGTACGGCTCCGGGACCGCGTCCGACACGTTGGCGCGCCGGATGCCCGCCGCGGTGGTGGACCAGTAGAAGATCGCCCCGCGCACGTCGCGCCGGGAGAAGGCGATGGTGATGGGCGCGCTCCGGTACACGTTCGAGCCCCCGGCCCCGACACCGTCCACCGTGACCGTCACCGGGTGGCCCGCGTTGGAGCTGGCGATGGCGTTCCACTCCGTCTGCCCCGACTCCCAGCACCCGGCGGTGGTGGCGGCGGCGCACTGCGGGTGGTTCCCATCCGTGTAGATCTGGGTGGTGGAGAAGGGACCGGCGAAGGTGACGCGGAACCGGTTGTTGCCCTTCTTCACCCACTGGAAGAGCACCTTGTAGATGTTGCGCGGGAAGCGCGTCGCGTTGCTCGGGTAGACGATCACCGGGCTGTGCGTGGGGTCGCGATCGATGATCGTCCCGCCGAAGTCGGACGGGGTGCCGCCGTCGCCGGAGGTGAAGATCGCCCCATCCAGGATCACCGAGACCGTGGTCGCCCCGGAGATGCCCTGGCAGGTGGCGGTCACGGTCGTCGCCCCACCCACGCCGGGCGCGGAGGTGAACAGGCCGCCCTGGGTGATGCTCCCCGGCGCCGAGTCGTCGTTGCGGCTCACGGTCCACGCCAGCGCGCTGGTGAGGTCCTGCGTTCCACCGCCGGAGACCGTGCCGCTGGCGCTCAGCTGGACGGTGGTCGAATTGCTGCCGGCGGCCACGTGCACCGTGCTGTCCGCGGGGCTGATCGCAATGGACTGGAGCCCGGCGGGGCAAGCGGGGATCACCACGCCGCCATCGTCTCCGCCGTCGGCTCCGCCATCGTCCCCGCCGTCGTTGCCGCCTCCGCCACCGCACATGCAGCCAGGGACTACCGCCAGCGACACCACCGCCAGGACCACCATCCACCGGCAAGCGCGCATGTCTGGACCTCCAGGTCGGCCGCTGGTGATTATACCGTAGGAACGTGAGGCGAGGGGACCCGGACGGGGCGGAGAGGACCACGCTCCGGGAGCTGGCGTTGCTGTTCCTCCGGCTGGGGACGATCGCCTTCGGCGGCCCGGCCGCGCACATCGCGATGATGGAGGACGAGGTCGTCCGCCGCCGCAAGTGGCTCTCCGAGGAGCGCTTCCTGGACCTCCTCGGGGCCACCAACCTCATCCCGGGTCCGAACTCGACGGAGATGGCGATCCACGTCGGCCGGGAGCGCCGCGGCGTGCCGGGGCTCATCGTCGCGGGCGCGTCCTTCATCCTGCCGGCGATGCTGATGACCGGGGCGCTGGGCTGGGTCTACCTGCGCTTCGGGTCGGTCCCGGCGGCGGCGTGGCTCCTCTACGGCGTGAAGCCCGTCATCCTCGCCGTCGTCCTCCAGGCGATCTGGAACCTCGTGCCCAGGGCCGCCCGGACGACGCGCCTGCGCGTGCTGGCGGTCCTCTCCCTCGTCGTGGCCGCCCTCGGGGTGAACGAGCTGGCGGTGCTGTTCGGCGCGGGCGCGGCGGCCGCGATCGCCGCTCGGGCCGGTGCCAAAGGCGGCGCCCAGCCGCTGATCGCGCTCGTCCCCGCGATCGCCGGTCCCGCGGTGGCGAGCGCCGTCACGCTCCCGCGTCTGTTCTGGGTCTTCCTGAAGACCGGGTCGGTGCTGTTCGGCAGCGGCTACGTGCTCCTGGCCTTCCTGCGCGCCGACCTCGTGGAGCGGCTGGGCTGGCTGACGGAGGCGCAGCTCATCGACGCGATCGCCGTCGGGCAGGTCACGCCGGGCCCGGTGTTCACGACGGCGACGTTCATCGGGTACGTGCTGGCGGGGCCGAGCGGAGCGCTGGTGGCGACGGCCGGGATCTTCCTGCCCGCGTTCGTCTTCGTGGCGGTGAGCGGCCCCCTCATTCCACGGCTCCGGGCCTCCCCCCTGGCCGGCGCCTTCCTCGACGGCCTCAACGTCGCCTCGCTGGCGCTGATGGCCCTGGTGACCTTCCAGCTGGGTCGCGCCGCGCTGATCGACGTGCCAACCGTCGGGCTCGCGGTGGTGGCGGCGATCCTGCTGGTCCGCTTCAAGGTCAACGCGACGTGGCTGGTGCTGGGCGGCGCGGGGATCGGGTGGGCGGTCCAGGCGCTGGGGTTCGCTACATGAGGCTGTACTGGAGGCTGGCGCTGAACACCGGCCCCACGGTCTGCGTGCCGGAGAGGGCGGTGTAGATGGGGAACTGCACCGCCGCGTGCAGCCAGAGGTTGCCGGCGACGTTCACGTCCACGCCCGGGACCGCCGCCAGCACCAGCCCGCCGGTGTTGGTCTGCACCGCTCCCGCGAGCGTGTCCTGCACGGCGTAGCGCCCGTCGACCCCCAGCACGAACGCCACCCGCTCCCACGGCCGGAGCTGGGCGCGCGCGCTCCACAGCAGCGCCGGGCCGTACTGGTACCCGTAGCCGTTGACGGTGTGGAACCGGCCGCTGGCGTTGACGCTCACGTTGAACGGGTCCTGGTGGAAGGCGTAGAGCGCGCCGGCGTACGGCCCCCAGGCGCCGGTGCCGAGCTGCGCGTGGTCGTCGATCCGGTCGCCCGCCTCGTCCACCGCGTTGTCGAAGCCGCTGGGCAGCGAGGTGCCGGCGGTGAGCCCGAGGTTCTGCCGCCGCCCCGCGCTCACGTCGGTGCTCTGCCAGAAGAACCAGCGCGCCCCCAGGTCGATGTCCCCCAGGCCCAGCGGCTGGGCCTCCTCCGGCGTGGCGCCTCCGGTCAGGCTCCAGAGCTTCCGCGTGACCGGCACCTGGGCGACGAGGTTGAGCTGGTTGAGCAGGCTGACGACCACCACCGGGCGGAGCGTCTGCTGGACCAGGTCCTCCGTGGCGGTGGGGTCCTCGTCGCTGGCGGCGGTGGCGGTGAGGTATTCGCCCTCCAGTGCGATGCGGAGGTTCCCGGTGACCGGCATGGCGTCACCGGCGACGACCAGCGGATCTCCGCAGCCGCAGACCGAACAGGCCAGGGCGGTGGAGGGGGCAGACACAACGGCAGCAGCGGCCGCGAGGGCCGCACAACGAGACACGAAAGGCATGGCTCTCCTCGAAGAGAAAAAAGGGTGACCTGAAGGTGCTGCGGTTCAGGCGCGAGGAGGCCGGCGCGGCGGCGAGGTGGTCCGGTGAAGCGGAACGGCGGTGAGCTCGGGGAGGGGGAGCTCCGGCAGCTCGAGGACGTGCTCCGGCGCGGGCTCCGGGGCGGGCGCCTGCGCGAGGAGCAGGAGCTTCATCCCGCTCGAGCCGCAGTGCGCCCGCAGCGCGGTGCCCTTCGGCGCCGAGGACGCGCGGTGCTTGCGGTGGCAGGGCGGCAGGTTCGAACGCGCGCCCTCGTGGTGCGGGCAGTCGCAGTCCGCGTCCGCGGCGTGGTCGCACACGCAGTGCGCTTCCATGAGCGGTGAGGCCGCGTACCCGGCGAGCAGGAGATGGACGGCGACCAGCAGGCTCGTTGCCCACCGCATGCCGGAATCCATAGGCAGCGGGCCCGCGCCCGTCAATGAGGGTCGGGCACCTTCCGTGCGACGGAGCCCGGCGGATTCTGATACCAGCCTGGATCTCCGTAGCTGGTGATGCCGGCGCGGACCTTCACCACCGTGAACATCCCGCCCATGCCAATGGCTCCAAACGGACCATCCCCCGCCATCATCGGCAGCGTGTTCTTGGGGCGGCCCATGTCCATCTCGGACATGTCGTCCATCCCGTTCTGCCCCATGGCCATGTAGCCGGGCAAAAGCGCGCGCGCCTGCTCCTCCAGGCCGGACTGGTCCACGCCGGTGAGGTTCGGCACGTCGTGCGCCATCTGGTTCATCGCGTGGTGCGACTTGTGGCAGTGGAAGGACCAGTCGCCCTCGGCGTCGGCGACGAACTCGATGTCGCGCGTCGTGCCCGGAGGCACGTTCACGGTCGTCTCGGGGATGCGCGCCGCGGTGGGAATGGTCCCGCCGTCCGTCCCGGTCTCCACGAAGTGGAAGCCGTGGATGTGGATGGGGTGGCTGTCCATGGAGAGGTTCCCCAGCCGGATCCGGACCCGCTGCCCCTTGCGCACCACCATCGGCGAGGTGCCGGGGAACGCGCGGGCGTTGAAGGTGAAGAGGTTGAAGTCGTTCATCGTCGCCGGGTCGGGCGTGGCGGCGCCCGGCGGCACGTTCCACTCGTGGAGGAAGACCGCGAAGTCGCGGTCGATGGGGACCGGCTCCTTCTTCGGGTGGATGACGAAGAAGCCCATCATCCCCAGCGCCATCTGCAGCGTCTCGTCCGCGTGCGGGTGGTACATCTGCGTCCCGTGCTGGCGGAGCGTGAACTCGTAGGCGTAGGTCTCGCCGGGCTGGATCTTCGGCTGGTTGAGCCCGGAGACGCCGTCCATCCCGCTCGGCAGCAGCACGCCGTGCCAGTGCACTGACGTCGGCTCGGGCAGCTTGTTGGTGACGAGGATCCGCACCCGGTCCCCCTCCACCGCCTCGATGGTCGGCCCCGGCGTGCGGCCGTTGTAGCCCCAGGCGTTGATGGTCATCCCCGGCGCGATCTCCCGCTTCACCGGTTCGGCGACCAGGTGAAACACCTTCACACCCTTGTCCATCGTGTACTCGAGGGTGGCGCCGTCGGGCGTGGTGACGGGCGCGTACGAGACGAGCAGTGACGTCAGGACGCCGATCATTTCTTCTCCTCCTCGGAGAGGCGCCCGCCGGCCGCGCGCTCCAGCTCCACGCGCGCGATCCAGTAATCGCGGACGGCCTCGATGTATTGACGGTACCCCTCGATCTCCGCCTGCCTGGCGTCGAGGAGCTGAAACACGCCCAGCAGCATCGCGTTGTATCGCTGCTGCGCGTACGCCACCGTGCGCTCGCGGATGGGGAGCAGCACCTTGCGGTAGTGCTCCACCACCTGCCGCTGCGCCAGGAGCCCCAGCCGCGCGGCGCGCACCTCGGAGCGGGCGTCCACCGAGATCGCCTCCAGCCGCCGGCGCGCCTGTCGCTGCTGCGCCTCCAGCCGCCGCAGCTCCGCCTGGCGCTGGTCGAAGATCGGCAGCTCCAGGTGGAAGGTGGGGCCGGTGACGCGGACGTCCGCCTCCGCGCCCGACTCGCGGTCCACGCCGACCTCGATCCCCGACCCGAGGAAGCGGCCGGCGCCGGCCACCTCCAGCGCGTGCTCCAGGAGCAGCGCCTCTTGCCGCGCGCGGGCCACGTCCAGCCGCCGGGAGATCGCCACCGACTCCAGCTTGTCGAGCGCCGGCTCCTGGGCGGGGAGGTCCGGGAGGGCGGCGGTGACCTTCCACCCGGTTCGCTGGCCCCACAAGCCCAAGAGGCGCGTGAGGCGCTCGCGGTCCATCTCCAGCGCCAGCTCCTCGCGCGCCAGGTCGAGGCGGGCCTGCTCGTGCGCGCCGCGCTGCGACTCCAGCTCCAGCTCGCCGATGTTCCCGGCCTTCCGCTGCCGCTCCGCCAGCTCCGCCGAGACCGCCGCCGCCTGGACGATCTTCCGGCGGAGCTCCACCAGCTGCTGCGCGGCCTGGAGCCCGTAGAGCTGCTTGCGGACTTCGCCGGTCACCTGGAAGACCTGGTGCGCGAGGCGGAGCTGGGCGGCCTCGAACTGCTCCTCCGCCAGCTTCTTCCGCATCGGGAGGAAGAAGAGGCTGAGGAACTCCATCACCACCTCGACGTTGGTGTTGAAGATGGCGGTGGCCGTCTCCGGGAAGCGGAAGCTGAGGTCGAGGGTGGGGTTCTTGAGCATCCCGGCCTGGATCAGGTCCGCCTGCGCCACCCCCAGCTCCTCGTAGGTGGCTTGCAGCTCCGGGTTGTCGAGCAGGGCGATCTGGACGGCGCTCCGCTCGGTGAGGTCGTGGGCGAGCAAGTCATCCACCCGCCGGGAGACCTCCGCGTCCTCCGGCGTCCCGCGCTCCCAGATCGTCTTCTCCCCGGTGCGCTCCTCCACCAGGCGCGCCACGCGGTCGTAGCCGGCGCCCTTGGGGACGGAGGCGCACGCGGTCAACGCGAGCGCGAGCGGAAGGAGTCGTTTCACGGCTTGGCCTCCTTCGGCACCAGCGCCATCCCGCACTTCGGGCAGCGGCCGGGATGGTCGGAGACCACCTCCGGATGCATCGGGCAGGTGTAGGTGGTAGCGGCCGGCGCAGGCGCATGGTGGTGCTCGTGGGCGGATGGCTCCGGGGCCGTCTCCGCGGCGAACGCGGTGTGCTCGAGCATTCGCGACGGAGGGCGCGCGGGGGACTCCGGCGCGTCGGGGTTGGACGGGTCATCCCCCGGCGGGACGTGGCGGGTGAGGGTGGGCGCGCAGGCCGCCAGCGACAGGGCGGCCACGCACGCGACGGCAGTGCGCGGCATACGGCGAAACCTCCTGAGTGAGAGTGAACGGCGACCGGTGACGGCCTGGCCGGCTCAGATCAGGAGCGTGCGGATCAGCAGGTACCGCGGCGTCGCTGGAGGGGCTTGCGGTCTCGCGGCGATGAAGGTGGCGCGCGGGTCGCCCGGCGCCGCGCTCGGCGGAGCGGCCGGGGGCGCCCAGGAGGGGAGCTCGGGCCTCGACGGAGATGGCGCCGCGGGCCTCGCGATCGCCGGGCTGGAGGGCGGCGCGGCGCGGAGCTCGCAGCAGCTCTCGGTCTGGACCGAGGGGCCCTCAGGACCCTTTCGCTGGGGACACGCGCACGGGTCCAGCACCTGGCCGGTGTACTTGCAGACGAGCACCGCCCCGCTCGGGGCGAGCGCCTGGGCCGCCACCGCGGCGGCGATCAGCACACTGGCAAGCCGCATCGGCGCCACTGTGCCACAGGTGGAAGCGGCGTCTAGGTTGAAGGCCGCAGCCGGCCCTCCAGCTCGTCCACCCGCCTGCTCAGCCGCTCCACCTGGCTGCTCATCTCCACGAGGAGCCGTTGCAGGCTGACGGGGTCGGGCGGGATGGCCCCGTCCCCCTGGGCCAGAGGCTCGATCAGCAGCTCTCCCCGGAGGACGAGGCTCCCCCCGCCGGCCGGCGCCGCGCCCACCGCCTTGACGTGGGCGCTGATCTCCTTCACGCCGGTGATGGTGAGGCTGCCGAGTCGATTGTTGAGCTCCACCGCGTCGTTGATGGTCACGCCGCCCGGGTAGTCGCGGTTGAAGTTGATGGTGAGCCCGTCCGCCTGGTCGTGCACCAGCGCGCGGCGGAGGCGGCGGGTATTGGGCCTGTGCCGGGCGGGTGAGTCCAGGATCAGATCCGCCGCGGTCGTCTTCAGCACCCGAGCGTCCACCACCACGAAAACGGGCAGTGGAAGTGCGGGTGGGTCCCCGTCGGGGCGGGGCAAGGGGGCGCGCTCCAGCCGGGCGATCCCGGCAACCCACCCGGCGGCGGCGCCGGCGTCGAATACAGGTGAAGGTGCGAGTACTAGCCTCGGCGAGGCGGGCCCTCAAAAGAACGAAGCGACGCCGCCAGGCCAAAGGCGATCGCCATCGACGTCTCGGCGTGAAACAGCGGATCGTGCAGCAGGCCCGTCAGCGCGAGGTAGAGGAGCACGCCCAGGCCGGCCGCCGCCTGGCGTGACCACAGCCGCGCGGCCAGCCAGATCAGCATCGCCAGGAAGATCGCCGCGCCCGGCACACCGGCCTCGACGGCGATGGAGAGGAGCTGGAGGTGCGCCTTGCCCGGGTGCGTCCGCACGCTCTCCGGCGAGTCCGGGGAGATGTAGTCGAACGCGTGATATCGGCCGGCGCCCAGACCGACGACGGGGTGCTTCACCATCGCCACCATCGCGGCGCGGCGGAGGTAGACGCGGTCCTCGTCGCCGGTGACGCTGGTCGCGGCCGCCACTCGCGCGCGCATCTCCGGGTTCAGCGCCGCCGCCGCCCCGCCCAGCACCAGCAGCCCGCCGCCGAGGGCGAGCGCGATGCGCCGGCGGGGGGAGGCGAGGGCCGCGGTGAACGCGATCGCCACCAGCAGCGCCAGCGCCGCGGCGCGCGCCACCGGGAAGACGAGGACGGAGAGGGCGCCGGTGGTCGCCACTGCGGTCGCGGCGATCCGCTCCCGCCCGCGGAGCTCCACCGCGAGCGCCACCGCCCAAAGCGTGAAGACACCACTCACCCCGGCGAATTTGAGGCGGTGGAAGAGGAGGCCACCGGCCATGAAGTGGGAGGTGGAGTCGGCGCTGGCGGGTTCGTAGACGCGGTCGAATGGGATGCGGAGGAACGCCAGCGGCTCCATCGCCTCGCGCGACGGCCAGGCGCCGAAGAACTGGAGGGCGGCGGCCAGGCACGAGGTGAGCAGCGCCGCGCCGCAGGCGATGGCCACCGCGCGCCGGCCGAGCGCGCCGAGCTCGGAGAAGGCGAGGGCGCCCACCGCGACGAACGCCCAGTCCAGCGTGCGGAAGAGGCCGGCGCTCGACGGTAATTCACCCGCTACGAGCGGCGCCGCCAGCGCCCACGCGACGTAGGCCCCGAGGGGCCAGTACGCGCGCAGGGGCGCGAAACGATTCTGTGCGTCCGTTGGGCGCTCGTCTGCTGTAGGCGCAGAGCGCGCGTCCGTTGCAGGTGCGGCGCGCGCGTCTGTTGCGGGCGCGGCGCGCGCGTCTGTTGTGGGCGCGGCGCGCGCGTCTGTTGCAGGCGCGGGCGCGCGCAGTCGCGGAGATCGGCGGTCGAGCTGCAACCAGGCGAGTCCAATCACCGTCAACCCCATCCCCGCCGCGCCCAACGCCTCCCCCACCTGCACCCCGGCGCCCCACAGGCAGAGCCCCGCCACCAGGCACCTCCGGGCGCCGCTCAAGGCGCTTGCCTCCGGGGCAGCTTCCCCTCCGCGTCCAGCCACAGCGCCGCCGCCGCCAGCGACAGGATGAACGCCGGCGCCCACGCCGCCACCCCCGCGGCCATCCGGTCCGTCACCACCAGCGTCCGCCCGATCACCATCAACCCCCACAGCACCAGCACGATGATCAACCCTTCGACCACCGCTCGGGTGAGGTGCCCCCGCCGCCCCGGCCGGAGCGCCAGGCCCGCCGCCAGCAGCGCCGCCGGGAACCCCGCCACCGGGTACGCCACCCGGTTGTGCAGCGCGAGCAAGAACAGGTGCGTGGGCAACCCCGCCCGCCGCCGCACGCGGATCTGCTCGAACAGCTCCGGGAACCGCATCTGCTCCGGCCGCCCGGCGCGGATCCGCAGGTCGTCCCGCGACACCCCCAGGTCCAGCTCCGTCGCGTCCACCGCCGACGCGGGGCTGGCGCCCCCGGGCTCGAACCTCCGCTCCACCACCTCCACCGCTCGCCACCGCCCGCCCTCCACCCACTCCAGCCGCCGCGCGTCCAGCCGCTGCAGCAGCTCGAACTGGTCATTCACGCGCAGCAGCGTGACGTCGCCGAACCCCTGGTCCACCTCCCCGGACCGCAGGAAGAAGATCCACTCCCCCCGCCGCAGCCACTGCCGCTCCTGGTACGAGTCGAACCACGCCGACCACCGGTTGAACCGGTGCGCGAGGATGTCGTCGATCCGCCGCCCCGCGGGGAGCACCAGCTCCTCGTCGAACGCCACCATCCCCAGGCTGATCGCCGCCGCCAGCGCCGCCACCGGCAGGTAGATGGCCGCCGGCCCGAACGCCAGCGACCCCACCGCGGTGAGCTCCCCGCGCTTGTGCATGGCGGACACCGCCACCGCCGCCGAAAGCAGCAGCGCCGCGGGCGCCAGCTGCCGCGCCACCACCACCGCCTTGTTGGCGTACAGCCGCAGCACGTCCGCCGCCCACGTCGGGCCCTGGTAGGAGCTCCCCAGGTCCACGAAGTCCACCACCAGGTAGATGGCGACCATGGCGGCGAAGATGCCGGCGAACGCCGCCAGGTAGCTGCGGAGGACGTAGCGGAAGAGCATCGTCAGTTCGGCTGGAAGCCCTGCCCCCACTTGAACGAGAACAGCGCCAGCGCCGCCAGCCCCGCCCCCAGGTACGCGTACCGCCACCCGCGGCGCTCGCGCAGCAGCTTCGCCAGGAAGAGGAAGAGGGGGAAGTTCGATCCCATGTACCGGTGGATGCCGCGGAGCATGCCGGTGGACAAGGGCAGCAGCACCACCGGCCCGGAGAGGAGCAGGGAGCTGGGCCGCTGCTTCCGGACGATGCCCCAGACCACCAGCGCCACCGCCCCCAGCGCGAAGAGGTGGTAGTCCAGCGACAGCTTCAGGCTGAGGAACGGCTCCAGCGGGAACGACGGGTGCCGGCCCCACCCCGCCTGCACGTGCACGAAGTAGATGGGGTCGCGGTAGAGCTGCCAGTTCAGCGCCATGAACGCGCCCAGCGCCACCACCGGGCAGATCAGCCACAGCGCGCGCTGGCGCGGCCGCAGCTTCCCGTCCTCGCCCAGGCACAGCTCCCACAGCACCGGGAGCGCCAGCAGCGCGCCGCTGGACCGGGTGATCGCGGCCAGCCCGCACGCCAGCCCCGCCGGGCCGGCCAACCCCGCGCGAGCGCAGTAGAGCGCGAACGCCGCCAGGAACAGCGCGGTCGACTCCGGGTACACGCAGGAGAAGAAGTGGCTGCCGGGGTACGCCAGCAGGCACACCATGGCGAGGTCCGCGAAGGCGTCGCCCTCGTCCAGCCGCGCCAGCTTGCGGAAGTAGACCACGCCCAGCACCAGCATGGCGTTGGCGGTGAAGATCCCCACGTAGAACAGGTTGGCGCCGCCCAGCAGCACCGACAGGCCGCGCATCAGCGCCGGGTACAGCGGGAAGAACGCCGCGTTGTAGATCCACCCCGGATCCGACTCGAGCGGCGGGTACGCGTTCCGGGCGATGTCCAGGTAGAAGTCGGTGTCCCACCGCCCCCACACGTCGAGCGCGCGGATCGGCACCTGCCGGTAGAAGAGATCGCCCGCCTGGTGCGGCCAGGTGCCCGGCTCCGACCGGTGCCAGTAGGTGCCGAGGACCATGGCGACCTCGGCCAGCAGCCGGGTGCCGGCGATCCAGAGCGCGACCTTCCAGGGGCCCTGCGGCGTTCGCACTAGGGCTAGCTCGCCTGGCGGACCTGTTCGGCGGCGGCTTCGGCGTCCTCCACCTCCTGCCGCTTCTCGCCGCGCACGCCGATCTTCCGCGCCGGCACGCCGCCCCAGATCTCCCCGTCGCCCACCACCGTCCCCTTCTTGAGCACCGCGTTGGCGGCGAGGATGGCCCGGTCGCCGATGGTGCAGCCCGGCATCACCACCGACATCAACCCCACCGTCACCTTCTTGCCGATCTTCACCGGCGCGGTCGCCAGGTACGCGCCCTCCACCACGTGGCCGATCAGCGTCACGTCGCCGCCGATCACCGTGTCGTCGCCGATCTCCAGCAGGTTGCAGTCCGCGATCACCGCGGTGTTGATCTGCACCCGCGCGCCCGCCTTCATCCCCATCAGCCGGTAGAACAAGACGATGAACGGGGTGGCGCGGATCCAGTTCACGAACGAGTACCGCACGATCAGGATCAGCGCGTTGTAGCTGGCCCACTGGTAGCCGCGGAACGACGCGTACGGGTACTTGCCCAGCGGGGTCCCGACGGCGAAGGTCACCCAGCGGGCGATGGGCACCACGGCGATCAGCATCAGCCCGTAGATGAAGTACCCCAGCGCCGCCACCATGCAGAGCACCAGCGTGCGGCCGGGGCCGCCGGAGGTGAGCTGGCCCGCGGTCCAGCTCCAGAGCATCACGCCCGGGAAGGCGCAGATGCCCATGATCGCG
>Ga0068860_100006365_pt1 | contig 11850 bp, 7 predicted proteins | sample KBSSwiS32_FD_66597 | JGI IMG/M metagenome (GOLD analysis project Ga0068860, IMG submission 66597) | Switchgrass rhizosphere microbial communities from Kellogg Biological Station, Michigan, USA - KBS Switchgrass S3-2 | ecosystem: Host-associated > Plants > Roots > Rhizosphere > Soil ... | reverse complement strand
CGACTGTACCGCATGACCGGAGATATCTTTATAATTCTGGAACAAGCCCTCTGCTATATAGCCGGTATACATAGCCAGCGGCTGACCTACTTCCGTGAGAAACTGTGCCTGGCTATTATTAGTAGAAGAATAATATTGTGTAAGGATGGGCGAAACCAGTTTGGTTACCTTATTCCGGTCAACAGAAAAGTTGCCACCCAGTCTCCATTGAAAATCCTGGTTGCTTACCGGCACGGTATTAAGTGTTATACCAAAACCTTTATTCTCCATGCCTCCATAGTTTTCGGTAGGCCAGCTTAGTAATCCGCCGTAACCGCCACTGAGGTTACCGCCAAGTACGCCGGGGCCTGAAGCCACCAGTATAAGGTTGGATATTTTTTTGATATAGGCATCGGCAATTAATTCCACCCTGTTATTAAACATATGCATATCGATACCTACGTTGGTAGACTTATCTTCTTCCCATTTGAGATTTGGGTTTGGAAAATTAGCAGGTAAAAAACCACCACCCCATACCGTTGGTGCAGCGTATAAATTTGAATAAATAGCACCACCTGTATTGCCCGAATTGCCGGAGATGCCATATTCGGCACGCAGCTTAAGATCATTGATGAATGTGATACCCTTCATGAATCCCTCTTCAGATAGCTTCCAGGCAACTGATGCAGCGGGGAAAGTGCCAAAGCGGTTACTGGGGCCGAAATTGGAATTGCCATCTCTTCTTACCACAAACTGTGCGATGTATTTATTGTCAAACGTATAATTAAGCCGTCCGAAATAAGATTCGCTGGCACCGTTACCGCGATAGCTGGAGGTCTGTTGCGTCAGTGGATCGGCTACACTCAACTCCTGTACAGAATTGGTTGAATAATGTTGTCCCGAACCGCTCAATCCCTGGTAGGCATAATGTGATCCTTCATGACCCACCATGATTGCTCCCACATGTTTGTTTATTTTAAGATCATACTGCAATCTGGTATTCAGTGATAGCCAGGAATTATTTCCGCTTCCCCTGCTGCCCTGCGTATTGGGGTTCACAAAACTGCCGATAGTATAGGAAGGATTGAAAGTGAAATTGTTCGTGGTAGAATACGTTCCGTTGCCTTCTGTGTGCCATAACAATCCTTTAATGGGCGTGATGTCAACATACAGGTTGCCGATGCCACCAAAAGATGTGTTGTAATTATTATTAATAGATGCAATGGCCACAGGATTGGTTTGCGAATACTGGGCCGTTGCAGGTGTAGGGCCGCCCCATGAACCATCAGGATTTTCACCGGTATGGTAGGATTTTGCGTAATGGCGATATTAATAATATTACCGTTGGTGATATTCACTTTTTCTTTGGTCGTGTATGCACTCAGGTTAATGCCCACCTTCAGCCATTTGTTGGCCTGGTTATCCAGGTTAACCCTAACTGATCCCCTGTTAAAACCGGAACCAATGGCTACACCATCCTGCGATAAATAATCGCCCGAAACATAAAAAGTAGTTTTGTCTGTGCCACCGCTGAGCGAAAGTGAATGTTTTTGCATCAGTGTGTTGCGGAAGAGTGCATGCTGCCAGTCGGTGCCGGGTCCAAGAATAGAAGGGTCTGCCAATTCAGGAGGCTCTGCGCCAACTGCTCCTACCGCCTGTAGTTTCTGAATATATTTCGCATATTCCTGCAGGTTCATAACCGGTCGGGGCGTAGGTCTTTGCTGGCTGGTGAATAATGTGCTGGCACTTAACTTGGTGGCGCCGGCTTTGCCACGTTTGGTGGTTATCATTAGTACGCCGTTGGCGCCGGCGGCGCCATAAATAGAGGTGGCGGCGGCGCCTTCCAGCACGCTGATGTTTTCAATATCATCCGGGTTAATGCCTGCTAATTCATTGGCATACCCCGATGGTTGATTGTATGCGCCTCCTGTAGGCGTACTGGGTCTTATTTGTACTCCGTCAATCACGTACAAAGGCTGGTAATTGCCCGTTACAGTGCTCACACCTCTGATGATTACGGAGGCGGCCGCACCTGGCTGGCCGCTATTAGCTGCCACGTAAACATTGGCAGCCCTTCCCTGCAGTGCTTCATCTAAAGTTGTGTTGACTGTTTTCTGGATATCAGCGGCGGTAACGGTGGCCACAGCGCTGCTGAGATCAGATTTTTTTGTTTTACCATAACCAACCACTATCACATCATTAAGGCTGTTATAATCTTCCGTAAGCACTACGTTCACAATGGCGGCGCTACCTATTTTTACTTCTTTCGTTGTATGGCCCACAGCAGAGATCACCAGTGTTTCACCGCTTGCTGCCATAATGCTGTAATCGCCATTATCAGTACTGGCCACCAGGTTTTTGGTTCCTTTTACCAGCACGGTGGCTCCCGGAACGCCCAGGCCGGAAACTTTGGCGCTTATTTTTCCGGAAATTCTTTTGGCCCCGGCCTGGTTCTGCGCGTGGCCTGTTACTGTCAGCAGCAGAACAGTCATGAAAACACAGGCGCCTGCTCTCAATACCCGATTGTTGACTTTTTTCATATGCATCGTTGCGTTGTTTTGGTTATCCTAAATAGTTATATCTGTTGTATGCGGGTGTTAACACTTATACTGCCAGGATGTGCACATACAGCTCCGCCCGTTTGTTGGTGGGGGTTGATAGCGTTGTATGAATAGTACTGAAGAAATTGCGGAAGAACAGCTTCCCGTAGAAATAATAGAAGAAAGAAGAGAATGCAGGTCCGTTTTCAGCATAGCAATCGTTGTTTCAACTCCGTCAAGCCTTGAGTTAGTCAGGCGTTATAAAAAATAGCAAGTGCAATTTGTAAGCGCTATTAAATGTAGTACGCAATTACAGAAGGCAGGGGATCGATATGTTTCCGATTATGGGTTGAATTGTTAACCCATAGGCTGAATTAAATTAAAAAAAGGGGTAAAAATGTTAAAAGCCAGCCGATGGATGCCGTTCTCCGGTTAATTATGATAATTCCTCTGTTTTTTGATCCTTCTTTTTTCCTGCGGGATAGGAAGAAGGTGATAGGTTAAACTCCGTTTTAAAATACTTGGAAAAAGACTTGGGGCTGTTAAAACCTACTTCATAGGCTACTTCTGCAATGGTTAATTGGCTTTTTTCGAGGAGTTGCGCAGCGCGTTTCAACCGGAACGAACGGATAAACTCAACGGGTGTCTTACCGGTAAGCGCCAGCAGTTTTTTATAAAGGGTTACACGGCTCATGAACAATGCCCGGCTCATGTCTTCCACGGAAAAATCAGGATTGGAAATATTTTTTTCCAGTATTTCCATCGCGTGGTAAATAAACTGTTCATCGGGCGATGCCACAGTAATATCCGCAGGTTGTACGTCCACCTGTTTCTGGTAGGTTTTCCGCAGCCTTGATTGTTCATCCAGTATATTCTTAACCCTCGACAACAATATTTCAAAATTGAAAGGCTTGGTCATGTAATCGTTGGCACCGGTTTCCAGGCCTTTTATCTGTTGTTCTTCACCGGCCAATGCGGTTAGCAGTATAACCGGTATATGGGAGGTACGCTGGTCTCGTTTTATTTTTTTACATAGCTCAATGCCATTCATCTCGGGCATACTGATATCAGCCACCACCAGATCAGGGTGTTCGCCCAACGCTTTCTGCCAACCGGTTTTGCCGTTTTCCGCTTCCAGCACTGTAAACTGTTCCCTTAAATTATCTTTCAGGTAAAAAAGAAAATCTTCATTATCCTCAACTATCAGCAAGGTGGGCTTTTTCCGGTTGCCGGCATTCGGCGTGGCAGCCGTAACAATCGGCTCAGCCACTGGTTCCGGTATGGCTGGCTCGGATGCTGCAAGCAATGCAGGGACTTCTATTACTGGCAGCAATACCGTAAAGCAACTTCCCTTGCCGGGTTCGCTTTCAACCCCAACCGCACCATTGTGCAATTTCACAAATTCCTTTGTGATGGATAAGCCGATGCCGCTGCCCTGGTTTACCATACTTCCGGGTATATCGCTCTGGAAAAACCGTTCAAATATCTTTTCCTGCTTTTCTTTGGAGATGCCGATGCCGGTATCAATTACTTTGATGGCAAGCAACTGCCGGTTATTTTCCATTTCCATCTGTAACTGCACCGCCACCTTACCGTTTTCGCCGGTGAATTTGAATGCATTCGACAGCAGGTTAAACAGGATCCGTTCCAATTTATCATAATCAAACGACATCAACAGGTTTTCAACAGTTGAATAACAGGAGAACTGGATATTCTTTTTCTCAGCGATATCGGTAAATGATTGCGAGATATCCCGGATGAACCTGATAATATCTCCCTGCGCGGGGTTTAATTTCAATTCCTGTACTTCCATTTTCCTGAAATCGAGTAATTGATTCACGAGGTTCAGCAGCCGGCGGGCATTGCGATGAACCAATTGCAGTTGTTTGCGCTGCGCGCCATCCTTTGCTTCGCGGATAATTTTATCCATTGGCGACAAGATCAGCGATAAAGGCGTTCTGAATTCATGACTAACGTTGGTGAAGAACCGAATTTTAAGCATATCCAGCTCGTGCATGCGCTGGGCTTCCTGCTTTTGCTGTTCAATTTCAAAACGCATTCGCGCCCTTTGCAGTACCAGCCGGCGGGCAAACCATAGCAGGACAATCAGGAAAATAATATAAGCGGCGTAAGCCAGTGGCGTTTTCCAGAAAGGCGGCAAAATTTCTACCTTCAATGCAATTGCATTTTGATTCCATACGCCATCGCTGTTAGCAGCTTTTACATAAAAAGTATAACTGCCCGGATCCAGGTTGGTATAGTTTGCTTTCCGGGTTTTGCCATCAGTGATTATCCATTCTTTGTTAAATCCTACCAGCTTATAGGCATATTTATTTTTTTCCGGGTGCAAAAAATTCAATGCGGCAAATTCAAAAGACAGTACGTCTTCATTGTAGTTCAGGGTAATTTCATCTGTTTGTGAAATGGCGCGTGGCAGTATTATCCGCCCGTTTGTTTTTTCGCCAATGCCAATGCTTTTGTTAAATACCTGCAGATCGGTGAGTACCACAGAGGGCACATTTTTATCGGGTAGTATGGTTTCGGGGTCAAACAGGTTAAATCCATTGGCGCCGCCAAATGCCAGCTCTCCCCTGCGGGTTTTCAGGGCTGCGTTTTCATTAAAAGCGATACCCTGCAACCCGTCCAGTTCGTCATAATTCTTGCAGCTGATGCTGAGCTCTCTGATGTTTTCATTCGGCTGTTGAACCTGTATGCATGATATGCCGTTGGGTGTACTCACCCACAGGCGCTGTTGCTTATCTTCTACGATAGTAAGTACGGTATTGCCCGGCAACCCGTTTTCTATGCGGAAAGATTTAAAAGAACCGTCTTTTTTGTCAAATACATCCAGGCCATCGCTGGTGCCGGCCCATATAAGACCCCGGCTGTCCTGCAACAAAGAGATGATATTGTTATTGCTGAGTCCCGTTGGGCTATTGGTATAATTAGAGTAATAAACAAATTTGCCGGTTTTCTTTTGCAGCACATCAATACCATTGGCCGAGCCCACCCATATATTTCCTTCGTGGTCCTCCATCAATTCAGAGATATAAAAAGCATGCACGGAGTTTGGCGCATATCCTTTATAGTGGTAAAAAATATTCTTGTCCCTGTCAAGCCGGTCAAGACCTCCGGACAATGTACCTATCCACAGGTTGTTATTAGAATCTTCGAGTATTTCGTAAACACGATTGTCTGCGATACTGTTGCTGTCTTCAATATTATGACGGTAATGGATAAACGTTTTACCGTCATAGCAGTCAAGGCCGCCAAAATAGGTACCGATCCACAGCCGTTGTCGCCGATCCATGTACAGACATACAATTACGTCGTTGCACAAACTGTTGTTGTTGGCGGGCTGATGAGTGTACGGCGTAAATTTCCCGGTACTTCTGTCATAATAGATCAGGCCGCCGCCATTGCTGCCAATCCAGATATTTCCCTTCGCATCTTCTGCAAAGTCGTTGATGTCATCGTACTGCAAGCTGCCCGCATCTGAAGGGATATGCCTGAACAGGGGGAATTTGATTATATCCGCGTGATAAAAACTGATGCCCTGTTTATAAGTACCTATCCATATAATACCCGTATTGTCGAGGTAGGCCGAAGCAACGCTATTCTCGCTTAAACTTTTGTGATCATTAATATTATTGAGCACATAATGAATGCTGTGCGTATTTTTATCCAGCACATTGATGCCGCCATGATCGGTGCTTATCCAGATTTTGCCATTATTGTCCTGCAACAATCCCACCACGATATTATTATTTAAATGCCAGGGTTGGCTATCCTTGTTAATCTGTTCCAATATACCGGTAGACGGAATGTAATGAAAAACGCCACGGGCATCGGCGGCTGCAAATAACCAAATTTCGTCCTGGGCATCTGCAAAAATGGAATAGTTCAGCGCTTCATTTTTGAAAACGGAAGTCAATGCATTTATCTCTTTGGTAATTTTGCCCGATTGGCTATCTACTTTTTCAATTTTTCCGCTGCTATGCACCATCCATATATCGGCGTGTTTATCCTGGGTAAAAAATGTTAAGGGCGATCCTGCCGGCGGCAGTTCATAGATATGGTTCGTTATGCCGGTGCGGGCATTGTATTTGTACAAGGACTGTCGTGCCATTAAAAACCAGAAATCGCCATTCCTGTCTTTAAGCATATGCGTAATGGGCATATTGGGAAGGCCCATTTTTTTTAAATACCCTGCAAAATCGCGGTCTACGCTTTCAGTAAGTGGATCCAAAACATTGTATCCGCTGTGGGTATCAATCCAGATTTTATCGTGCGGGCCTTCAAATATCCGGGTAACGTTATCATCGCTCAGCGAACTGGAGTCTCTCAGGTTATGCCTGAATATTTTAAACTGGTAGCCATCGTAGCGATTCAAACCTGATAGAGTGGCAAACCATAAAAAGCCTTTGCTGTCTTTTAGAATACTTCTTACCTGGTTATTGGAAAGTCCCTGGCTGATATCAATGCGGTTGAATTCGAAGACATTGCTTTGTGCAGCGATATTCCCTGCCGGGGAACATACCATTATCCAGGAGAAAAAAAAAGTATACACAATTTTTTGTACGCGGCTGCTCATATATGGGGTGCACTCGTCTTTACCGGCAATCTTAATAAATATAATGATAGCACAAAAATGCAAATGAAAAAAATCAACCTGCACGCGAGAACCTGGCTGCCGGTTTACAAACCCGATCCAAATGCAGGTGGGCAGGCGGTATGAAAATAAAGAACTGCAAGGCAGGTCTTCAGCATTCCGGCAAGCTCAGCGGGATGTTGACGGCAAGGCCACCATCGCTGGTTTCCTTGTATTTACTGTCCATATCAAGTGCTGTATCCCACATGGTTTTAATGACTGCATCGAGTGATACTTTCGCAAAATCGGGCGTGCTTTGCAATGCCAGTTGCGAAGCCGTTATAGCTTTTATAGCTCCCATGGTATTGCGTTCAATACAAGGCACCTGTACCAGGCCACCGATGGGATCGCAGGTTAAACCCAAATGATGTTCCATGGCTATTTCTGCTGCCATCAAACACTGGCGCTGTGTGCCACCCATGCATTCTGTTAAACCAGCTGCCGCCATTGCAGAGGATACACCGATTTCGGCCTGGCAGCCGCCCATTGCCGCAGAAATAGTTGATCCTTTTTTAAAAATGCTGCCGGTTTCAGCAGCAGTCAGCAGAAACTGAATTATTTTCTCTTCTTTATACCCATCGCAAAAAGTTATATAGTACTGCAACACCGCCGGTATTACACCCGCAGCACCATTGGTAGGTGCAGTAACCACTCTTCCAAACGAGGCATTCTCTTCATTTACCGATAATGCAAAACAACTTACCCAATCAAGCGTGTATTTAAAATCATTGCCCCCATGCCGAACCGCCAGCATCCAGGAATTATAATCGGTATAATTTTTTTGTGGCAGCAACCTTCTATTCAATGCAGCTGCACGCCTTTTAACCTGCAGGCCACCGGGCAACATTCCTTCCCGGTGGCAGCCCCGGTACATGCATTCCTTCATTACGTTCCATATCTGCAGCAATCCTTTCTTTGTTTCCGCTTCTGTGCGCCAGGCCAGTTCATTTTCCATCACTACCTCGCTGATAGAAAGACCTTTCATGCACCAGTGCAGCAAATCATCCGCGGTGTTAATGGGAAATGGCAGCTGCACATTGTTTGAAGACAGTTCTTCTTCCCCTTCTTTTTTCACAAAACCACCGCCAATGGAATAATAGGTTTCCGCAAACTGTTCTCCGGTGTTTGTTGTGGCTAAAAAGCTGAGCGCGTTGGGATGAAAGGGCAATGTTTCCGTTACCAGGAAGTCAATATCTTCGGCAGGATCAAAATCGATCTCATGCTTCCCATTCAGCAATAACTTTTTCATGCTGCTGATATCTTTCATTTTGGCCGTGATATTATCTACATCAAAACTAACAGGATCATCGCCGCTCAACCCCAATTGTACGGCTATATCTGTGCCGTGGCCGCGACCCGTTTTTGCCAGTGAACCATAAAGCAGGACCTGTAGTGCAGTTATTTGCGTTAAGATGCTTTTTCTTTCTAGTGATTGTAAAAATTGTTCTGCGGCCCTCCATGGACCGAGCGTATGAGAGCTGGATGGACCGATACCTATTTTAAAAATATCAAATGCAGATATGGCCTCGTGTGGCATTTGTATAATTTAAGTTAAAGGTAGAACAAACTGAAATGTGGAAATGAAATGAATGTGAAAATATGGAAATGTGGAAATGAAGAGACCGGCATGATAAATCAAAAATCGTCATCCCATCAATCATACATCATTACATCATACATTATCATTGCACACAGGAAGAACTGATAAAAGATCAGACATCATCACATCTTACATCATATATCCTACATCTATTGCACGTCCAGCAATTCAATTTCGAAGATCAATATTGAATTGGCGGGTATTATAATATTGCCATTTTGATCTTTCTGGTCTGTTGCGCCATAACCCAGTGAGGGCGGAACATATAAACGTATTTTACCAGCTTTCTTGATAAGCGGTATGCCTTTTTTCCAGCTTTCAATAAGTGATACAAGACCGAAAGCCCTGGGTGTGCCGCTTGTCTGATCGAATACGTTCCCGTTGGTCAGGCTTCCTTTATAGTTAACACTTACGTAAGAGCAAACCGTAGGTGTTGCGCCCGAACCTGCGCTGATGATTTCATAATACAAGCCACTGCAATGTTTAACAGCCGTGGTAATGCCGGCGCCGGAAAGATAGGTTTCGAGCTGGGTTATTTCACTTTCAGGCGCTTTGAATGCGCAGGCGTCATAATCGCAGGTGGAAGTATTAACATCTTTCTTATAACAGGAACTTATTAAGACGGAACCAAGCAACAATACCGCAATAATTTTTCTCATCAGCATAAAATTTTTCAAATATATCCGTTATCCATAGACTACTGCTAAACTTCTTTTGCTGCACCGTCGTTTTCTTTTTCCGCTGCTTCTTTTGATGCCAGTTCTCGATACGACTGCTCATTCATTTCCCAGCGGTGGCGCTTTGAAAAAATAGCTACAAAAACAAGGATAAACAATCCTGCAATAATAATGACAGTTGCCGTATTGTCGTCTGCATGCCCCCTTGCCCACATGTTGGCCCGCTTGTACCAGCCCGAAGAAAAATTAAGAATAACCGGTACGGCAAATAATAATCCCAGTGGTAAACCAACCAGTAATTGCCGGAAAACTTTTTTTTCTTTTAACCTGTTTTGCTTCCAGTATGCCATAAACTGCTTTTCCCGCTCTGTAAGCATAAGAATATTTGCCCAAAAATACAATTTGCAGGCACACCGTGCGTTTAGCTTCTTTATTTGTTTGTAAGACAGTGTTTTATTGTAAATTGGCTTGTAAAACCCAACTACGTGAAAGTAGACAACCTTTTAGGCCCTTATCTCTACCAGTACAAAAAACTCTTTTTGCCGGGTATTGGGCTTTTTACACTCGATGACAAAGCTGTGTTACCCGATGATACCGCCAAAATTAAATCAGCAATAGAAGGGATTTCTTTCAGCGCAAAAACCGGTGGCGTGCTCGACGATTCGCTGGTACAATATATTAAACAGGAAACAGGAAAGATGAAGGCATTGGCCGAAGCAGACCTGCACAGCTATATTGCAACAGCCTCCCAGTATTTAAACATCGGCAAATCTTTTTACTTTGAAGGTATCGGTACCTTATTGAAAAATAAAGACAACAATTACGTTTTTACCGCCGGCACTGTTATTTCTCAAAAATCGGAAGACGGGCCCGCGCGCTACAGTGAATCAGGCAAAAAAAGCACCTACAACAATGATCCGGAAAGAAAAACCGGTGCCGGTTTTAACGCCGGCAAACTTATTATCGCACTGGGCGTACTGGTTACCCTGGCATTGATTGGCTGGGGCGGATATTACCTGTACAGCAAGAATACAAGCGATACGACTCCAAACCTGCAAACTGAAAACAAACCCTTACCGGTACAGGATACCACGGTTGCTGCAACAACGGCTGTACCCGATTCCAGCGGTAAAAAGCCGGATTCAACGGACAACCGCGTAAAAAAGGATAACGTTGTTACAACAGATTCGATGGCAACGCCCTCCGGCGGCTACAAATTTATTTTTGAGACCACGGGCAGAAAAGCGAGGGCGCTTAAACGTTATGAGCAATTGAAAGATGTTGTCGTTTTAAAAAATTACAATAACAAGGTAGGCCTGGAAACAAAAGATTCCGTTTCCTTCAACATTTATACAATTGTTTCTTGTGCCGCAGCAGATACTTCGCATGTTAAAGATCAACTGAACGCCTGGTATTATGGCACAAAGGAAATAAAAGTAAAAATGGAACATTAAATGAAGCCAACGGCTGACTACTGGATACAGGCTTTACAACTGCAACCACATATTGAAGGCGGCGCTTATGCCAGGACCTACTGCGCCCATCTTATTATTCCACAAAACCATTTACCGCAGGCATTTCACGGGCCAAGGCCTGCTGCTACCGCTATTTATTTCCTGCTGCAACAAGACCAGTTCTCCTCCCTGCACCGCATTGCTTCTGATGAATTATGGCATTTCTACTACGGCGATCCCCTGATTATATATGAAATTGATGCAGAAGCAACGCTAACAGAACATGTGCTGGGCAGCAATCCAATGAATAAGGAATGCTTTCAGTATGCAGTTAAAGCGGGCAACTGGTTTGGTGCCAAACTAAAGCCGGGTGGTGATTATGCATTGGTTGGCTGTACGGTAGCGCCGGGTTTTGATTTTGCTGATTTTGATCTGGGCGCAAGAAAGACGCTATTGGAATTGTACCCGCAACATGCAGCCATCATCAAGACCCTTACCAGGTAAAGCCTGCCTGTTTACGGAAGAATTTTTATTGTACCAGGCCTTTTATGATAGGCGCCAGTTTGCCGGCCCATACATTGTATTCCTTCCCGGAAAAATGCAAACCGTCAGACGCCACCAGTGATAAATCATTGGCCGCTCTTCTGGATTCGTCTGTGATATACAGGTATTGCACATGATAAGTATCGGAAATTGTTTTATTGGCTTCGTTGAACGCATCAATTTCAGCCGCAATTTTTACTTTATTGCTGCCGCTCGCAAAAGGTGTTACCGAATAATCAGGAATGGATAAAACAATAACATGGCCCGGTTTTCCTTTGGCAAACTGAATGGCCCTTTCAACCAGTGATGCGAATTGCATTTTATATTCTTCAATACTTCTGCCCTGGTATTGATTATTAACGCCAATTAATAAACTAACCGCATCATAAGAATTGGTAAAGCTGCT
>Ga0068860_100006363_pt1 | contig 11850 bp, 7 predicted proteins | sample KBSSwiS32_FD_66597 | JGI IMG/M metagenome (GOLD analysis project Ga0068860, IMG submission 66597) | Switchgrass rhizosphere microbial communities from Kellogg Biological Station, Michigan, USA - KBS Switchgrass S3-2 | ecosystem: Host-associated > Plants > Roots > Rhizosphere > Soil ... | reverse complement strand
GTCGCAGGAGAAGTGCCGACAGACTTTTGGGAGAACGCTCGCGCGGAGCTCGAAAAAATAGACCCAAATATGGTGATGCTGGCAGAAGCACACAAACCCGAACTGCTGGTGCGGGCATTTGATCTGGATTATTCGTGGCCCTTGCACAGTGCTTTGACAAATGTGTTGCAAGGACGCGCTGCAGCCACTCAATTGCGAGTTGAGTGGGAACAAGAAGTCAAAGAGTCACCGCGCAACGCCATTCACATGCGTTTCTCTGACAATCACGATGAACGCCGAGCCATTGCGAGGTTTGGTGAACCAGCCGCTCTAGCCGCTTCCGCCTTTGTGTTTACTTTGGATGGAGTGCCAATGCTCTACAACGGAATGGAAGTTGGCGATACGACCGAATCTGGCGCCCCGGCCTTGTTTGAAAGGCTGCCAATCTTCTGGTCCATTGCTGAGCGACGACCGGAGTTTCCGAGGTTCTATAAAGAAATGATGAGATTGCGTCTCTCGAGTGAAGCCTTGCGAAGAGGTTCGCTTGAGTGGCTCGCTAATTCAGATCAAACGCGAGTGTTGACCTACGTTAGACGTACAGCGACTGAAGAAGTATTGATTGCGATCAATCTTTCCAGTCGGCCGTTCTCGGGGACTGTCGAAGCCAACAAGGCCGGATACACTGATGTTACACCAGACATAGGACCACCATTACCGCCTGATGCCCCAACGCCACAACGCTCAGCAGTCAAGCGAGTGGTTGAACTACCCACACTTTCGTTGGACGCATGGGGCTACAGGGTTTTTAGAAAAACTGTTCGCTAGTTTTCTTGTTGATTAGTAAATGTATCGCCTAACGCTCATGTTCATTGTTGTCGCTCTCGGCTGCGACTCGCTCTGGGCCAGGTCACTCATAAACGTCGCACCTGGCGCCCCGGGCGCGGATGCTCATTGGCCCACAGCGTCAAAGAATGGCTTTGGCACTTCTACCACATTGCCATCCAAAGTCTGGTTCACGCTTGCTAACGGAGTAATGACGGAAGTGTTCTATCCGACTATTGATACTCCAAACACCCAATCGTTGCGATTTACCTTGTGCAAGCCTCAGATGTGCATCGATGAAGAACAAGGCATGAATCACTCGCTGCGCGTTCTGGATGAGCGATCATTGTCCTTTCAACAAATAAACAGCGCGTCGGGCCTTTCGATCACCAAGACTTATACGACCGACGTCGAACGCTCGACCGTCCTCATTGAAGTCGACTCGCGCTTAGACAACGATACCTCGATATATGTCACCTACGATCCTTCGCTGAAGAACAGCGGTATGCACGACAGTGCGTGGAGTTCTGACGGTGCTTTGCTCAGCTCAGATGCGAATGTCTCATCTGCTTTGATTTCCAGCTCAGGCTTCGAAAAGGTTAGTAACTTCTTCGCTGGCAAGGGAGATGAACTGAAGAAACCGGACGACTGGAAAAGTTACGATCGAGCAGAACAAGGGAATGTTGTTCAGATCGGAAAAGTATCAGGACGAAAATTTACTCTTGCTCTGGGATTTGGTGTAACTGTCGACGAGGCCGCAGCAACAGCTCGTCAATCTTTGAAAAAGGGTTTTTCCGTTTGTCGAAGAGAGTACGAATCAGGGTGGCACAAATATCTGACATCGCTTCGGCCGTTCAACGACCGCCACGTCGCACAACGGAATATGGCGGCGATGGTACTCAAGGCTTCTGAAGATAAGACTTTTCGAGGAGCGTTCATCGCCTCACCATCAACACCATGGGGAGGCGGGCCAAATGCAAACGAACCCGTTGTCAGTGGCTACCACGCAGTTTGGTCTCGTGACCTTTATCAAGTAGCTACAGCTCTCGCAGCGATTGGTGATCTCCAGGCGGCTAATCGTGCACTCCAATATCTTTTCAAAGTTCAACAACGCGGGGACGGAAGTTTTCCGCAGAACAGTTGGGTCGACGGCCGACCGCTTGGTGGTGGGCTGCAATTAGATGAGGTGGCACTGCCGATCGTTTTGGCGTCTCAGTTGGGCGTTACAGACAGTAAGACCTGGCAGGCTCATATAAAACCAGCCGCAAATTTCCTGGTCTCGCATGGTCCGGCGACAAACCAGGATCGTTGGGAAGAAAAGTCTGGTTATTCACCCGCGACAATTGCGGCCGAAGTCGCCGCGCTTGTTTGTGCTGCGCGCGTCGCCAGCCAAAATCACGACACCTCGGCCTCGAAGAAATATCTGGAAACAGCTGACACTTGGAACAGCAAACTAGCTGACTGGACCGTTAGTTCAAATGGGCCACACGGTGGAAGTTATTTCTTGCGTCTTACGGAAAAAGGAAATCCTAACGAGATAGTGAATACTGAGATCAATAGTGGTGGTGGCAATTACGATCAGCGTTCCATTGTAGATAGCGGGTTTTTAGAACTTGTACGTCTCGGACTAAGATCGGCCTCCGACGCGCTCGTACTTTCATCACTTAAAATAAACGACTCACTTATCAAAGTTGATACTCCTGTTGGACCAGGTTGGTATCGCTACAATCATGATGCATACGGCGAAACTGCATCAGGTCAACCGTATGATGGGAAAACCGGTATCGGGCGTCTATGGACGCTCTTAACTGGCGAGCGCGGTGAATACGAAATAGCTCTCGGCCGAATAGCCAACGCCAGGCAAATGTTGGATACGTTAGCCGGTTTTGCGAATGAAGGAATGATGATCCCGGAACAAGTGTGGGATCGAGGAGCAAGAATGGGATCAGGAACGGGTTCGGCAACTCCGCTCGCATGGTCCATGGCTCAGTTCCTACGCCTCGCGACGAATATTGAAATAGGGCGAAACACTGAAATGCCTCAGATTGTGGCAGCACGCTATGCGAGAAAACCCGCAAAAAGTAATGGAAGGTGAGCAATTGATATTCGCAGCTGATCTCGGCGGCACACATCTACGTGCGGCGCTAGTGGATCGGTGCGGGAATATCCTGTTTCGGACCAAACAAAGTACTCCGAAGGAGGAAAATCCAGATGCGATTGTTTGCGCACTGGTGAAGGCAGTACGCGAGTGTGAAGCACAAGCATCGCGACCGATTGCGGCTGTCTCAGTGGTTGTTCCTGGTACAGTCAATGTTGAAAACGGCATTGTCGTAAAAGCTCCTAATCTTGCTTCTCTGGATGGCTTTAATCTCACTGAAGCTTTGAGTGATCAATTAAACCGTCGTGCACTCTTGGAAAACGATGCAAACGCCGCTGCCGTTGGCGAAATGTGGATGGGTGCGGGACGTGGGTACAGCAGTATCGTCTGTGTGACCTTGGGAACAGGTGTTGGTGGCGGAATTATTCTTAACGGACAACTGTGGCGCGGCGCCGATGGTGCGGCGGCAGAGATTGGTCACATGTGCGTCGATCCTTTTGGTGGCGTCGCGTGTGGTTGTGGGAGTCGAGGTTGTTTGGAGGTTTACGCCTCGGCGACCGCGATTGTGCGGATGACAGAAGAAGCGAGTCCGCGACATCCTGACTCGATTTTGCATTCTCAGGAACTGAGCGCAGCAGTGATCTTCGCAGCCGGACGTGAGCATGACGAGTTGGCACTCGAAGTTTTTCGGCGGATGGGAGTTTACCTGGGAATTGGACTCGCGAATCTGATAAATATTCTGAACCCGCAGATGATAATCATTGGTGGTGGGGTGATGAATGGCTGGGAGTTGTTTGAAAAGAGTATGCGACTACAAGTCGCTGAACGTGCGTTTCCACTGTTGGCTGAGCGAGTAAAGATTGTTCGTGCCGAATGTGGAGACGATGCCGGTTTGCTCGGAGCAGCGCGTTTAGCTTTTGAAAGCTAGAAGTCATCTCACCCACGCTTATACTGGAACACTCGCAGAGATCAATACTGAATCAAGAATCATGAACAATCTCACGAAACCCGTCGCGGTGCTGATGGTCCTGTTCGGCCAGAGTGTGATCGCTTCGGCTCAAGACATCACGGCTCTCACCAGGATTGGTGACGTTGTAAGTTTTCAAGAGTCAACGAAAACGGTGACGTTTAGCTGCGCTGATTCTTCACAAGTGCAATTGACTGTTCTTGCTCCTGACCTCATTCGCGTTAGAGCTGTTTTCACGAAGGCTATTCCCGCAATCGATCACTCCTGGGCGATTGCTAAAGAGAACTGGGACGTCCCTCGTTGGAGCCTGCGGGAAGATCAGCAATCAATCACAATCACTACAGACGAACTGGAAGCTGTCGTTCGTCGTTCGCCGCTACTCATCGAATTTCGCGACGCGCGAACGCATCAAGTTATCAATAGCGACGAACAACCGATGGCTTACGACAAGAATGGCTTGTTGAAGAGTCGTATGTTCGATCCTTCCGCGGGTGTCTTTATTGCGGCGTCGAAGAAGTTGGGTTTTGACGAACACTTTTACGGGTTGGGTGAAAAGGCCGCGCGTCTGGACAAGCGACGCAGCGCATTTATCAATTGGAACTCCGATACACCTGGTTACGCTGAAGGCAAAGATCCTATCTACCAAACCATTCCCTTCTTTATCGGACTGGAAAAGGGAAATGCTTATGGGATCTTTTTCGATAACAGCTACCGCAGCTATTTTGATTTTGGGCATTCATCACAGCGTCGCGCATGGTTTGGCGCTGAGGGTGGCGAACTGAACTACTACTTCTTCAATGGTCCACACATAAAACAAATCCTTGGTCGCTACACCGAGCTCACGGGACGCATGCCTTTGCCTCCGATGTGGGCACTCGGGAATCAACAGAGTCGCTGGAGTTACTACCCAGAATCGATGGTTGAGGAAGTTGTGAAAGAGTATAGAGAGCGCGATCTCCCTCTCGATGTCATCCATCTCGACATCGATTACATGAAGAATTATCGGGTGTTCACATTTGATGGAGAACGCTTTCCCGATCCCCGGGCGTTTACAAAACAACTCGAGCAACAGGGAGTGAAAGTAGTAACGATCGTTGATCCAGGCGTTAAATATCAGCCAAAAAAATCGACCGAATTGCAAACTCAAATTCCCCGATCGCCAGATGGACGCTATTACGTTTTTGATGAGGGACTCGAGAAGAACTACTTTCAACGTCGTGCGAATGGTGCTCTATTTATTCCGCATGTATGGCCGGGCGAAAGTGCGTTTGTAGATTACACGAAGTCTGACGCGCGAAAGTGGTGGGGTGATCTGCACCGGTTCTATCTGGACAATGGCGTTGCCGGAATCTGGAATGACATGAATGAGCCGTCTGACTTCGTGGACCAAACCGGCGGCAATCAACGCGATGTTGTCAGTTACGATGAAGGACAGAAGACCACACACGCGAAGAACCGAAATATATTTGCCCTCTTGATGGCGCGCGCGACTTATGAAGGACTCGAACGCAATAGATCTGACCGCCGACCCTATGTAATTACGCGGGCCGCTTACGCCGGAATCCAGCGGTACTCGACGATGTGGATCGGCGACACTAACAGCACTTGGGAAGCGCTGGCGTTGAATCTGCCGATGTTCATGTCGTTAGGATTATCAGGAGAAGCGTTTGTGGGCAGCGACATCGGTGGATTTATTGGAAGAGGTAATGGCGAACTTTTGGTCCGCTCCTATCAAGTTGGTTTTCTAACGCCCTTCTGTCGCAATCACAAAGAGTTGAGTGGCTACGACCAGGAGCCATGGCGCTTTGGCAAGCCTTACGAAGACATCATTCGTAAGTACTTAAAACTTCGCTACAGTCTGTTGCCATTTTTGTATACAACACTGGAAGAGTCGCATCGTACTGGTATGCCAATGTTCCGGCCACTGATGCTGAACTATCAGGATGATGAGAGTACCTACAATCTCGATAATGAATTCATGATTGGCGACGCGCTCCTGGTTGCGCCAATTCTTAAACCGGATCTGACGCGGCGTTTGGTCTACTTACCAAAAGGGACCTGGTATGACTACTGGACCAACAAGAAGTTTACTGGTGGCCAGATGATTGAAGTTGACGCGCCGCTTGAAAAGGTTCCGATGTTTGTGCGCGCTGGAGCGATTATTCCTATGGGACCAGCTATGAACTACGTTGGTGAGAAACAGATCGACAAGCTGACTTTCACCATCTATCCGGATGAAACAGGGTCGGCGGAAACTCAGTTGTATGAAGATGACGGTTTAAGTCCGAATTATAAGACAGGCGCGTATCGGCGCATCTCGATCAAGGCTCATAAAGCAGCACAGGGATTTGTGATTGACGTTGGCGCTGCGGAAGGAACGTTCGATCCGGGAACGAAGAGCTACGAGTTTTTAATTGCGTCGTATGAGCATACTTCGAACGTGGTCAGTGTCATTGGTGATGGAAAGGCCCATCGGCTGGAATTGAAGTAAGTCTTAATGGATCTTAGAAGAAGACAAGTCTTCTTAAGTTGTTGAATTCTGGCAAGGTGATTTAGTTGGGGTGAAGTTATCAATGCGCGGTTGTCAGATTGGCGGCCGCTGCCTCGATAGCCTCATTAAGTTTTTCGATGTTTTTCCCTCCACCCTGGGCCATCTCCGGCCTCCCACCGCCTTTGCCGTCCAACAACGCACACGCTGTTTTCATCAATGCGTTCATATCGACGGCAAGATCGGCTGAACGGGCAAACACGAGGCGGGCTGTGTCGTCTTCGCGGGATCCAAGGAGCGCAATAACTTTTTCATTTTCAATCAGTGAATGAGTGATCTTTTTCAAACCATCTATGTCTCGTCCCTCAAATACCTTTGTGATTACGCGGACACCGTTAGGTCCAGCGGAAACACCGGCAAATAGATTTTGGGCCTCGACACCAGCCTCGATCTCTTCCAACAACCGAATGCGCCGGTTGAGTTCCTTATTTTCGTTCAGCATGTGAGCTGCGAGGGCCGGCGCATCATCTCTCCCCGTACTGAACAATGCGGCAATCTCTCTGGCGCTTTTGTTTGCCCGTCGATAATCGGCCAGCGCCCGAGTGCCGGCAACAAACTCCATTCGAACTAGTCCTTTGGCGCGCTCCCATGAACGCACTGCAATCATTCCCACTTCGCCAGTGCGATATGCATGAGTGCCACCGCAGGGCGTTAGATCAAAACCATCAATCTCAATCAACCGGAGTTCACCTTCTCGCGCTGACTCTTTGCGCAGTGGCATTGAAGCGGCTTCTTCTGAAGTGACATTGCGAATAGTTATCTGGCGATCTTCCCAGATCACATTGTTGGCAAGTTCAACAGCCCGTTCGATTACTTCGGTGGAAGGATTATTGAGTTCGACGTCGATTTCACATGAGTTATCCAACACGCGAAAACTTTTGGTTGGAGCGTTGAAGAGGGTAATGAACGCTTGCGAGAGAATGTGCTGGCCCGTGTGTTGTTGCATGTGATCAAGACGACGCGACCAATCGATCCGTCCGATCACAGAGGAGCCAACGGTGGGTGCGAGGCCTTGAACAACATGAAGTACACCCTTATCGCCATCGTCGATACACTCGACGACTCGAGCGCCATTGAGAGTTCCTGTGTCGCTTGGTTGGCCGCCGCCGGTTGGATAGAACGCTGTGCGATCGAGTACGACGGCGGTCCAATTGCTCACGCGTTCAGTTACGTCGATCACACGGGCGTCGAATTCAATTAGATGAGAATCGTTGTAATAGAGTCGTTCTGTAGACATCGTGGACCTTAATAGTCTTGAGATTCGGATCTAGTGGATTGTTGTAACACAACGCCTGCGTAAGGTCTGCACAGAAACGAGAATCCCACGCTCGGCAGTGCATCACTACCGAAATGTTGCTACTAAACGTCCGCCCCTCGCAAGTTCATTTTCAACTGTCACCCGCGTTGAATTAAGATAGGCATCCGTTTCCCACTCAATCTCGTCGGCTCGTTTCGGAGACATGATGAAGTCAATTGTAAGTAAAGCTTTGTTCTGCTCTTTGGTCCTTGTCCTGCTCAATGTTAGTGCCCTGGCGCAACAGCAGATCTTTCCGTCGATCACTTATCGGCTCTCGATGTCGCGACCTGTCTCGCATTTGTTCGAGGTCTCAATTGAAGTTGAACTGCCGGCAGATTTCAAAGGCGAAGCAGTTTCGTTTCAGATGCCTAAGTGGTCGCCCGGTCGGTATGCGGTTTTCGACTTTGCCAAGAACGTGCAGGAAGTCCGGGCCATGTCAGGCATTTGTCCGCCGAAAGCTCAGTGCAAAATGGCGCCGCGTGCCGTTACTCGTGTGGACGATCAAACCTGGAGTGTCGCTGCGCAAGGAAGTTCATCTCTGACCTTTGCTTACAAAGTCTTTGGTAATGATCTGTCGGGCACTTTCTCTCAGCTTGATGATCGCCACGCAAATTACAACGGCGGTTCAATCTTTATGTACGTCGTAGACCATAAGCCAGATCCGGTGAAACTCATCATCGATCCACCAGCTGGTTGGAAAATCGTAAATGGTCGAACCGATCACGTGGGCCAGACCGCGTGGCAGTTTACTAACTGGGACATCATGATCGATACGCCAACGGAGATTGCTCCTGACTGGACGATGGATACTTTTGATGTTGATGGCAAGGAGTATCACGTCGTCGTGCATTCGTTTGGTCCGGAAGGTGGAAAGAGACCGGGGCTGGTGAAGAGTATTGAGAAAATTGTCCGCGCGGAAACCGGCTTGTGGGGGCCACCCGAGTTTAATGAATATACTTTCCTGATTCACTTTGCCGCTGACGATCAATCGGGGGATGGCATGGAACACCTGACGTCAACTCAGATCATTGAGTCAGGTGCATTGGGTGATGCGGGAATGGACGACAGCGCACTCGACACCGTTGCACACGAGTTCTTCCATGTTTGGAATGTCAAACGGTTGAGACCGTTTGAGCTTGGTCCATGGGATTTCACGAAACCAGTAAGCACTCGAGGGCTTTTCATCGCAGAAGGATTCACAAATTATTACGGCCATCTGATGCTCCGTCGTGCAGGGCTTTGGGACGATACGAAATTTCTTCGCCGGGAAAGCCGTACGATCTCGGGAATTGAAAACGCACCGGGCACGCGCTTGATGACTGCGGAAGAGTCGTCATTATCAGCACCATTCCTTGACGACGCCCCTCACGCCCAAAAAACAAATTTGGAAAACACCGCGATCAGTTATTACCCAAAAGGAGAATTGATCGCGATGGTATTGGACCTGTTGGTCCGTGGAAGAACCGGCGGGAAACATTCGCTCGACGACGTGATGCGAGAAATGTACGACGAGTTTTATCTCAAGAGTTCTAACAACAGTTATTACCTGCATGGGCGAGGTTATCAACCGGAGGACTTGCAACGTGTTGCGTCAAAGGTTGCCGGCGTTGATTTTGAAGACTACTTCAACCGGCATATTCGCAATACCGAGACGCTGCCTTATGACGAGGCTTTTGGTTATGTGGGATTGCGCGTGACCAGGACAACTTTGAAAGAGCCTTATAACGCCGGTATGTCAGTCGACTTTGACAGTCCTGAAGGTCCGCTGATTGGGAGCGTTAAGAACAATTCGCCAGCCGAGCAAGCCGGACTTCAAAGTGGTGATGAGGTTGTTTCGCTGGATAGCAGGAAGATAAACAAAGACAGCTGGTTGAACACTCTGGCTCGTTACAAGCATGGACAGTCAGTACCGATCACTGTGAAGCGAAATCGGCGAACCATCAAGACAACCATGGTGCTTAACGAACCGGAACGTTTCGAGTACAAGATTGAAGAGCGTGCGGATGCAACTGCTCAACAAAAGGCTTTAAGAGCGAAGTGGTTGAATGGAAGTTAATGGCCGACATTACTTCAGCTTATCGGACGTTAAGGGACGATCACATCCATCGAGTGTGGTGAAATCTCAAAGCGCATTGGCAGGTGGCCTATTACTTCACCATCGACCTGCACCGGGGCGTCGCCCAACGCACGCACCGACGCTGTCTTAATAAAACGCACACCTTTTTTGTCGTGCGGCATTCCTTCACGCATCGCATACGACAGCAAATGCAGATACTGAACTCTGCTAAACGTTTCGATAATGCAGACTTCAAAAGTCGGTTCGTCGAGACGCGCCCGCGGAGTGATCATCAACTCACCGCCGTAACGCGCCGCGTTACCGATCGCCGCAAAAGTCGCAGTGTAAGTAGAGCCGTTGATCTCGAGAGTGAATGTGCTTGGGTTCCAAGTGGCGAGATGGCTAAGACCTGACACCCAGAAGGCGCCTTTACCGATGCGTTTCTTTAGTGATGGTTGAACTCTTCTGACGACTGAGGCGTCGAGTCCAATTCCTGCCATCAAAACAAAGTGACGTTGCTTGTTTGTGGTTTCGTCGGTAGCCACACCGAAGTGGATCCGACGCGACTTGCCAGCCGCAACAATCGACAGAGCTTCGTCGATGTTCATCGGCAAACCAAGCTCGAGTGCGAGAACGTTTGCGGTGCCGCGCGGAAGAATTCCCAACCGTGCCTTGCTGCCCACCAGTCCCTGGATCGCTTCGTTGATCGTTCCGTCGCCACCTGCGACAATCACATCCGTACTACCATTACGAGCAGCCTGGGCTGCAAGCTCAGCGGCGTCTCCTGGACCAGCTGTTAATTTCAGTTCTACTTCAAGACCGCGTGATTTCAGATCTGCCGCCAGTTCCTGAATCGTTTTCCGCCTGGACACGTAGCGTCCAGTCTTCGGGTTCGAAATTAGAACTGCTTTACGGTTTGACATATAAACTTTTAGTGCGCGCGCCCCCTTGGAGTGGGTGACTTGTCGCCGCTTTGCTGCAGGACGACCGTAACAACCAGGAACCAGCGCTTAGCAACACGAGACTCGTTATGACAAAGCGGTGACAAGTCCCCGCACTCCGAGGAGTAGCTAGTCGGCAACTCAGGGGCCGTCGCTTATCACAGGCTTTCTTAGAGAATGATGATACACGGAAGTAGTCGCTCGATCATTGTCAGTCACCTGTCTGATTAATATGTCTGTAGACAATCATAGGTTGCGACGAACAAAACAGATACCCCCTACGCGCGAATTGGTTGTGCTGTTGGTTCTGTACTTAATTGGATTTGGATTGTTGGCGATCAATCCGCATGATCGAGCCGACTGGGCTCTCGAGAATCTATTTCCTGTGAGTCAGTTAATTGCAGTAATAATCAGCTACCGCTACTTCAAATTCACTCGTCTTTCGTATTACCTGATCTTCTTTTATCTCTTTGTGCAATCGTGGGGCGGCCATTTCACCTATGCCGAAGCAGCGCCGTTTAATTGGCTCCGCGATCACTTTCAGTTAGGTCGGAATCACTATGATCGAGTTGCACATTTCATGTTGGGATTTTTGCTGGCGATTCCGATCAAGGAGATTTTGTTGCAGTACATTCAGGCTTCCAGACGCTGGATGAATTTCCTTACTACGACGATTGTGTTGGCTATAGGTGCGTTTTACGAATTGATCGAGTGGTGGGTCGCGGTTCTGGCTACGCCAAACCTGGGCGACAAGTTTCTTGGAACCCAGGGAGATATTTGGGATACACAGTGGGACATGTTTTTGGCGTTAGTGGGTGCAGCAATTTCGCTTTTGATTTTTGGGGCGAGGCATGACACCGAACTTGGTAGGACGTCGACTGGCAATGATGACTAGGCGTTAGGCCCATCGGTAATCTAAACAGCAAACTACTCACTACGTACCTTATTCCAACAGCTTTGCACAAAAAGTCAGATACCACCTGCTTTAGCAGCATGGAGTCTCAGCTTAGCGCTAGGTTGCAGCTTTGGAGTGACGGTTAGATACCACCTGCTTAAGCAGCGTGGAGTTTCAATTTTCCGCTACTGAGGAGCTTCTGACTGCGGTTTTAGCGAGAAGTTGAAACTCCACGCTGCTGAAGCAG
>Ga0068860_100006358_pt1 | contig 11853 bp, 22 predicted proteins | sample KBSSwiS32_FD_66597 | JGI IMG/M metagenome (GOLD analysis project Ga0068860, IMG submission 66597) | Switchgrass rhizosphere microbial communities from Kellogg Biological Station, Michigan, USA - KBS Switchgrass S3-2 | ecosystem: Host-associated > Plants > Roots > Rhizosphere > Soil ... | reverse complement strand
TAGGCGAGGTGTTCGAGTTCTCCGCACTCGACACGCTGTTGATCGGGGCCGACGTGGATTACGTGTTGACTCACACCATCCCGACGCGGACGATACGACGGGCGCGGGCCGCGGCCATCCTGTCCGCACTCCGCACGGCCGGGTGCGTGGCGGCCGTGCGGCACGGCGGACTCGGGATCGACCCGGCCGCGACGCCGGACCTCGCGGACTTAGTCCGCGAGTACGAACCGGAACTGTGCGACCTGATCGACGAACGGGGCGTGACGCATGAGCCGCAAGAACAAGCCGAAACTCAAGCATCCGCCCGCGTCCTTCCCGCGGGCGAAAGTCGTGTTGCGGGAACCGGACCCGACGCCGCAACTGCTCATGCCGGACGGGACGCCGGCCCGGAAGTCCCGCCCACGTGGGCACGGCATATCCCTCTTGAAGCCGCAAGAGGAACTGCCGGTGCCGATCCGCGGCCCGTGGGTGTTCCGGATTCCGGCGTACTACCCGCCGTCGCAGAACACGTGGCAGGGCGGCCACTACTCGAAAGTCCACAAGCTGAAACGCCAGACGGCGGACCTGATCGGGACTTACGCCCGACTGTGCAGCGTCCCGCTCGTCACCTACGATTACCGACCGGTGAGACTGTGCCGTATGACGGTGATCGGGTGGGCTGACGGGTCCACGATGCCGGACGGCGACAACCTGCTCAAGGTGTTCCGGGACGCGCTCGTGTGGGCGCGGGTGATCGTGGACGACGGCAAGGACTTTGCGCGGTTCACCGAACCGGTCACGCAACGCGGTTCGCCGGCGGAAACGATCATCGAGATCGCGGACCTCGCGGACACCCCGCCGGTCCGTCCGGAGCAAGACCCGCACACGCGGCGGATGCTCGCCGCACTCAAGCGAAAGGGACGCCGTGAATCGAAAGGTTAAGGGGCGGCGGCCGGGGTTCGCGTGCCCGGTGTGCGGCGTGTCCCGCGTGCTGGCGAAAGGCCGCATGTGCGACAGGTGCAAGGCGGAGCGGCGGCGGTTGCGGGTGGTCCGCCGGACAGACGGGAGCGAAGAGCGGGCACCGGAAGCGTTCGCGGTGGCAATCCTCAACCCGCGGATCGAGCGGTACGCGGCCATCGTCGCGTCCGGTGGGACGCTATTCGAGGACACGCGATGATAAACGGCTTCTATCGGTTCACCGCGGCGCGACTGCAATACCAGCCGGCGACGGACTCGCCGATATTCGTGTACCACGCACACGGCCGCGTGTGGAAGGAACGGACGGACGGTGTTGCCGGAATGGTCGAGTTCTTGCCGGAAGACGGCACGCTGACGCTCGTGCCGAATCACATCGACTATGTGGACAACTTGCGGGCGGCCGTGTACCGGACGCTGATCGACACGGCGGATACCCGGAAGCTGCAACGGTGCCGCACTAGACTGGCGATGTACTACTCGCAAAACAAAGAACCGTGTTGGACGTCTACGCTGAACTGGAAGCTCCGCAAGCACGCCGAACGCGAGGGGAAGGCATGAAGCCGGAAGACGACTACCGGGACGCGGGGCGGCCCGGCACCGGCAAGGAAAGCCCGAAGCGGTGGCGACGGCTTCGCGTGGTGATGGACGACGACGCCATAGTTAGGGCCGGCGTGCGGGATATCTGGCTCGACTCCACGGCCGAACCGTGGAAACTGAATGCCGACGGCCGGCCGTACTTGGACGGGTGGGTGAACGACCTGTTCAACCTCGCGGTCCCGTGCGAACAAGTCGTTGACCTGATCCGGTTCGCACGGCTCTCCGGGTGTATGGTCGAGTACGATCCGCCGCAAAATATGCGGGGGTGGTTCTCGCGGAAGAACCAGAAACAAGTTCCACTGTTCGACATCGGGTGACACATGGTCATGGCATCGCGGAGACGGTACTACTGGACGGAGCGGGAAGCCGACGCGAGCGGCGCGGCCGTCGTGACGGTTATGTCCGGCGTCTATCTCGGCATGGACGAAGACGAGTACCTGTTTTTGTTTCCGGACGAAGAGCAAGACAGCCGATCCCGGCAGCTGCAATACTTCGACGAACCCGATCTGGCGGACGTGTTCGCCTACGGAATCGCGTGTGACGTGCTACTCAGAAAACTCTACGACACGGCGACCGTCATTCGTCACGACGGAACGCCGGTCAATATCGACGCACTAAGGGGACACGGTGGAACGACAATCGCCAGCAAAGACGCTACCGGAGTTCCAGCGGGCGGCCCTGGAAGCGGGGTCGATGTTCAAGGTTGAGGATGCAGCACTGGAAGCGCCGCAAATCATCCCGGCCCCGCTCCGGGTCGCGGTGTACCGGCACGGGGCGAGAAGTCCGGCGGTATACTTAGACGTGCAGTCGTTCGTGCTGTACCCGTACCGGCCGGCGGCGTCGGAAGACGCGGACAAGGGCGTGAAGGTAAGGGCGGAAGAACACGCCGAAGTGATCTTCGCAATTATGCTACCGCCTGAATTCCAGTTGACCAAAACTCCCGCCCACGTGGGCACGGTGCAAGATGCCGAAGTCAAAGCCGAAACCAAGCCAGAGCCGATCCCCGAAAAGCGGGCGGGCTTCGTCTCCCAAAACCCGTTCGCCTAAGAAGCGGAAGCCGCCGCGGAAGTACCACCCGGCGGACGTCGTCGCCAGCGTGCTGGCGGTGCGGAACAACGGCGGCGACGTGGCCGCGACATCGCGTCAACTCGGCATCCCGGACCGGACGCTAAGGCAGTGGGTGGACGGGGATCGCCAGACGAACGCGCTCATTCTGAGCGACGCTTACCGCGGCGACTTGGCGGCCGCGTTCCGGGACGCGGCCTGGATGTTCCTCCGCAACGCCGTGGGCAAGGCGGACAAGGCACCGTTCAACCACTTAATGACCGGCGTTGCCATCGCGTTCGAGAAGATGCGGCTAATGAACGGTCAGTCCACGGTGAACGCGGAAAGCCGCAACCTGAACGTACACGTGGAAGCCCGCGAACTGGTCGGGAAAATGGACGATGAACAGTTCAACGCGCTCGTGGCCTTACTCGATTCCGCCGGATGCACTGCTACAGGCGGCGCGGGCGAGACTGTGCAAGGCGAAGTTCCGGCCCTTCCTCGCGGCGGCGTTCCCGACGTTGGAGAAGAACCCGCAGATTAAATTCGAGGACTCGTTCTACTTCGGGGCCGTGGCCGAACACGCCGAAGCCTTCCTGTCGGGCCAGCTGCGCCGACTGGTGGTCACGCTCCCGACCGGAACCTACAAGTCCCGCGTGTGGTCCGTGTCAACCGTGGCGTGGGAATGGGTACACAACCCGTTCACGCGGTTCCTGGTCGGCACGAACGACGGCAAGCTCGGGTGGGAACTGTCCGACTTGACCCGCGACCTTGTCAAGTCCGAATGGTTCCGAACGCTCTTCAACCCGGACTGGGTTATCCGCCCGGACGTGGACGCGAAGAACCTGTTCGCCAACAACTTCGGCGGGCAGCGGCAAATGGTATCGACCGGCTCGCCCGTCGTGGGCAAGAAAGCCCACCGGTTGATTCTGGACGACGTCCACGACGCGGATAGCGTGTTCTCGTCAACCGTCCGCGCGTCGGACAAGGCGTGGTTCCGGAACTCGTTTTGGGATCGGCAGGTAAATTTCAAGACGTCGTGCATCGTGGTGGTGAATCACCGCACGCACCCGCAAGACCTCGCGTCCGAGTTGATTCACGAAGGATGGGACGAGCTACGGCTAGTCGAGCGGATGGAAGAAAGGTATCGCAAGACGTTCCCGCTAGGCGGCACGGACCCGCGGAATGAAGGCGAGTATCTACGGCCATCACGGTTCGGGCCGGCGGAGGAAGCTGCGGTCAAGGCGATATCGAATCTGGCATGGACGGCGAAGCATCAACAGAACCCGGAAGTCTCGGAAGGGACGATGTTCCCGTCCGCCAAGGTCAAGACGATCCCACACGCGCCGGCCGGCACGCGGTTTGTTCGGGCGTGGGACACGGCCGCTTCGGACACGGAAACGGCGAGCAACACGTCGGGCGTGGCCGTAGGTCGAACGCCGACGGGCCGCACGGTCATCATGGACGTGCGGCGCGGGCGGTGGTTGTACGGTGAGCGAAACGAGCAAATGCTGGACTGTGCCCGGCAAGACTCGTTCCGCTCTGGCGTGGACAACCTGGGTATCTGGATTGAGAACCCCGGCGGCTCGGGTGGAAAGGTGGACGCCGGGTACATGGTCCGTGAACTCGCCGGGTACACGGTGAACATTGCGACCGTGAGCGGCAAGGGTAACAAGGTCAAGAAAGCCGGCCCGCTCTCGTCGCAGTGGTGCGCGGGGAACGTGGACATCGTCAAGGGCGACTGGAATAAGGCGTACCTGGAACGGATGGAAGCGTTTCCCGGCACGCACGACAAGGACGACACGGACGCTTCGGCCATCGGCTTCAACGAACTCGCCGTGTTACTCGGCAACGTCGATCAGGTTGAAGGTCTTGACGTCGTGGTGAACGACGTGTCCGAGATCGACCGGTTGGGCGACGGGACGTTCTCGGCGGACGCATACACGCACCCCAACGACATGGAATGGTGACATGAGCAACGTAGAAGGCGATGCGAAATGGGAAACGTATATCGTAACCGTGTTCGACGAACACGGTCGGCGGCAACTGGCGACTCAAACTCCGATGACGATTCACGGCCCAACCAAAGAGCAATCGCAGTTCGCGGCCGAACTTTCATTTCTATTCAGGCCTGGCCGCGAACAATGGGTGGTTCGTCTGGAGCTAAAAACATGACCACGACGCAACGCGACCGGGCGAAGTTGGCGGCGTTCTGGCACAACATGGGACACGCACGACGGCTGTACGAAATCGAGGTACACGAGTCGCTTTTCGATCAGCCGCGGTGGTTCCGGCGACTCGCGTTCTCGCTCACGTGGGCACTGGTGATCGTCACCCTACCAATGGCGGCGGCCTACGTCGTCGTCAACCTCAAGAGGCCGAAGCGATGATGACGGAAGACCAGTTCAAGTCCGTGCTAGACGCGGTCCGCAAGGACGCGGACGACGCGAAGCGGGAATACCACGAGTTGGTTCGCCGCGAACGTCGGGCGCGCGAGCGGTGGGTGAGCGTGCTGACATTCGTCGTCGTCGCGCTGACGTTCCCATACGTCATCGTGTGGCATTTACTCAAGAGGAGAAAGAAGCGATGACCCGCAATGCAACACGGTTCCCGAACGGCCACGACCCGGCATTGAACACCGCGTTCCACACGCACCGACTCGGCGGCCGCATGGAGATTCCGCCGGCGGTCGAGGCCAACCAGCGGCTCTTGCGGGAATGGGTGAGACAAGTCTTGCAAGTGGAAGCCGTCATCGACGGGCCGTGGACACATGCGAATGCGCACGAACTGGAATCGACACGGGCAAGTTGCAATTGCGTGTGCGATCAGTGCGGCATGAAGTACGCGGATCATCCCGCGTGCGTGTGGGAACCGTCCCTCACGATCCTCTGTTCGACCGAAAGGGTGAAGCTATGACCACAACGCGAGTCAACATCATCAGCGTGAACGACCCGCCCCCGTGCGACGGCATGGACGCGGCAACCGTCGATAGCATCACGCTAGAGCGGTTCGTGGTCCTGGAGGGCGGCACGCAAAGCGGCGGCCTGTCCGTCGCCATGATGGGCACGCTGCCGAACGGCCGCACCGTGTTCATGCAAACCACGGGCACGACATTCGCCCAACTCGCGGCGGCGTTGAAGGGCGCATACGGGCGGTTCGGCCAGACGTGGCCGGGGGTGTAGCGTGGTCCATCTCTGGATATGGCGCGAATGGAATACATTCCAAGTCCCGAACGCCGAGCCGGGCTACTGGGAGCTCTGGAAGACACTGCCGGTCGCGTACCTCAAGCAGCACATCGAGTACCTACGCGGGCTCGGACTGGAAGTAGAGTACACCGGGTTCTAACCCGCCCACGTGGGCACGCCGGAAGATTCTCGGAAATTCCCCTTGACACTTACTCCGGTTATGGTAACTTACCTTTACCACAACCGGCAGTTCGCCGGATGGCACGCGAGGAACTGGGATGCGAAAGTTTGCCATCAAGGTTATCAAGGGCAATTTCCAAGTCGGCTGTATCGGTGCCAGCAAGCCCGGAGAAAATCGTATCAGGCGGACTGACGGCCGCCCTTCCGATATGTCGATTCGCAAACTCGATTCCATCAGGGACACGAGCCACATTCCGTATTGGACCACGCGGCAAGAGTGTTACAAGGCTTTGTCTCGGATCGGCGACGCTTTTTACGAAGAGTTCTCCGTCTCGATTGAGGAACTGCGATGATGCAATACCGCAAACTGGACGAACTGCCGGAACATCTCGCCAACGAGCCAGCGTTGTTTGAAGCCGAAGCGTGGACGCGGCTCGCGTGTGCCTATGTGACGGCGTTGCCGTATGACACCGTTTACACCACCGGCGTCCCGTCAGACGCCGCAGACTTCGCCGACAAGATGATGGGCGAATTCCGCAAACGGTTCTTCAAGGCCGCGTCGTGAACACGTGCGTCGTTATCGTCCTCGCGGCTCTCGCCGTGGGGATACTGATTGCCGGACTGTACGGACTCGCCCACGTGGGCGACCGTTACGACCGCGAGGACTGACCGTGGAAGACTTTGGACCGGTGGCAACCGTCATGGTTGCCACTAGCCGGAAGCCGAAGAAGCCGGGCGAGCGGTTCGGCTTCATCGCGTTGGTGAAGCCGAAGAAGCCCAAAACCAGAAAGGGGAAGAAAAAGTGAACACCGCTACCGCGAAACTTGGCAAGCCGAAGTTTGAAGGCGTCACGGGCGGCCGCTACGTTCGGGCGTGGCGGACCACGGATCCAGACGGCTACCTTGTCCGGGTGTGGCCGGGCCGCGAGTGCGTCGGCCCGCACCAGCTGGAAGCGACCGGCGAGAAGATCGCCGGCATCAACGCCGCGATCAACCGGGCACTGTACGAATGCGGGGTGATGACGTGAATGATTTGCTCATGATCGTTCGCGATCATATTCGTGAACGGTGTTACGCCGCGTATGGCGACGACACCTGCATACTCCCAGTCGTCGAATACGCCGGCGACTACGAATCGTTGGAACTCGCCGGCGTCCTGTTGTGGGATTCGGAAGGAAACGGCGCGGGCGAACTCGAAGTCAATAGTTGTCTCAAGGTGTTCGCTGAACACGTGGCCGAACTCGGCAAACTGGTAAAGGCGGTGACGACGTGAGTTGGGATAACATCATGCCGGGCGGGGCCGACGACAATCAGGAAGAGGCGAAGGAATGCGAGTGCATCACCGACGAAAGCCCGGTAGCCGATCCGCGGTGCGCCAAGTGCAACGGCACCGGCTATTACGTTCCCGAACCGGACGATGAGGACTTCTACCGATGATCCGCGACGCGCTGATTTCTGCCGACGGACTGTATCGCTACACCCTCACGCGCCAGTGGGACGAGAAAAGTCCGTGGTGCGTGTTCGTCATGCTGAACCCCAGCACGGCCGACGCCGAAGTTGATGACCCGACGATTCGCCGGTGTGTGGACTTCGGCAAGCTGTGGGATTGCGGTGGGATCAAAGTCGTTAACTTGTTCGCGTTCCGGGCCACGGACCCGTATGCGATTGTCGGGGCGGCGGACCCGGTCGGTCCGGATAACGACCGGGTGATTGGCGAATTGCTCGGAACACTCACATACCGGCACATCGTCGTCGCGTGGGGTGCGACTAACTCGGCACTGCCGGTCATGAAGAGCCGGGTCAAGTCTTTTTGGAACTTGCACTTTGGCAACGACGGGTACGCGGCTGGGATTCGCGCCACAAGAAAAGAGTTCGTAAAGTGTCTCGGCGTGACACAGAGCGGAAACCCGCGGCACCCGCTGTACGTCCGCCGTTCGGCACCGCTCGTTCCGTGGGGTGCGATGTAATGTACACGACCGCATTTCTACTGGGGTTCGCGTGCGGCTTCGTGGCGGCCGCCGTGTTCGCGTGGGCGACTCGCCGCGAAGATCACGGTCCGCACTAGCACTCGCCCACGTGGGCACGGGGGAAGCATGTTCCGGTTGCTAGACTTGTTCTGTGGGGCGGGCGGATGTTCGGTCGGGTACTTCCGGGCCGGGTTCCGGAATATCGTGGGCGTGGACGTGAAGCCGATGCCGCGATACCCGTACCGGTTCGACCGCGGCGACGCGATAGAGTACCTAATCGAGAACCATCACCGGTTCGACGCGATCCATGCAAGCCCACCGTGCCAAGCGTACAGCGTGGCTACCGCCGGCCTTCGTAAGGCCGGCAAGGTTTACAGTGACCTTGTGGCGACAACAAGACACGCTTTGGTCACAATCGGAAAACCGTGGGTCATCGAAAACGTCGTCGGCTCACCATTATCGCGGACTCCGACGGATGCGATCGGGTGCGTGCAACTTTGCGGTTCCATGTTCGGGCTGAGAATGTCGAAAGAAGAAGTCGGCAGCGGCCACGACGACGGGTGGTACTTGGAACGACACAGATGGTTCGAGGGTAACTTTTCCTTACGACCGCCCGGTCCATGCAATCACGTTGGCAAGGCGTTGAGTGTTGTCGGGCATGGCACGCAAAGTGCGGTCTATAAGAAGTTCGGCTACGTATCCAAAGCGGACAACCGACGAATTATCATGGGAATTCCGTGGATGGACAGGACCAGTATAGCGCAAGCGATCCCGCCAGCGTATACGGAATGGATCGGCAATCTACTCATGGCGGAGTGCGTCCGCCGTCGCGGTTGAACACGCCCACGTGGGCGGATATGATGACCCCCGTCACAACCTCGCGGGGGCTCGCCGATGAACATGTTCGGGTTGCCGATCCTTGAGAACGCACGCAAGGCGTTCAACCGCGTCTACCGCCGGATGCTATCGCCGACCCCATCGAGCAAGACACCCGAATCGAACGTCGCGTGGCAAGCCCGGCAGTTCCGCTATTACCCGGTCCCGTCGCCGTTCACGTCACCCCTGTCGCTCTCCAAAGCGAATCTCACGGGCGAGACGTGGGAAATGCGCCAAGCGTACCGGCAGTGGGCGTTCGCCGAACCAGCGGCCAAAGCGTCGTTGTTGGTGAAGTGCCTTTCGGTCGCGCAACTGGACCCGCAATGGAAGTCGAGCAGTAAGAAGCAAGCCGACAAGGATAGTTCGACGTGGTGTGACTGGGCCATCGGCAAGAGCAAGGGCGGGTGGTCCGGGCTGATTATGAACATGCTCTTGCCGGGGTGCATGGACGGGTTTTCGCTGCTCGAAAAGGTCAACGGGCACGTCGATGAGCGCGGCTCGGAATACTACCGGCGGTGGTACATCGAAGAGTTCGCCAGCATCGACACGCAAGACACGCGATTCGTCGTCGATCAGTACCGACAGGTGACGGGGATTCAGTCCGTCGCCGGCACGCAATCGGCGTACTGGTTGGACCCGGAAGACTTCGTGATCTTCACGCACTTGAAGATTTTCGAGAACCCGTTCGGCATTAGCGACATGCGGGCCGCGGTCCGTGCGTGCCGCATGATTGAGTCGGCCATCCGCCTACGGCACATCTTGCTGACGAACCATTCCGGGCCGTTCCTCAAAGCGACCTACAGCGATCCGGCAGTCCGCGGCAAACTGGTTCAGGCGATGGATAACGCCCGCGCCAACGGGTGGATCGTGATACCGACCGGGTGCGAGGTTGAAGTCATCAACCTTGCGACCGCGAATATCGACACGTTTCGGTCTACCATCGAGGACTACCGGCAAGAGATCGTGCAGTCGATTCAGGGCGCGTACCTACAGCTTCTCGAAGGCGGCATCACGAACGGCCGGGGCAACACGCAAGTTCACGCGAGCATCTCCCAACTGTACCAGTGGTGGCTCGCGCAACAGTGTTCGCAGGTCATCAACCAGAGCATCGTTCCGGACATCATGATCCCGGCCTACGGCTACAACTCCGGGTTTCCGACCGTGTGGCTCGGCGGCATCGACGACGAGTTCATCGGCAAGGCACTGGACCGGTTCAAGAAAGGTCAAGACCTGGGGATTAAGCTCTCCGAGAGCCAAGTCCGCGAAGTCGGCGGATTCGAGCAACCGGCAGACGAAAGCGACGCACTCACGCCGCCGCAACCGGGGCAACAGCCGGGCGGAAATCAAGACCCGTTCGGTGGGCTGTTCGGGAACGACGGCGGCAGCGGCCCGCCGAAGCCCGTGCCCACGTGGGCGGGCGACAGCGGAAAGGGGGCGACGGGTAACGCCGTCGATACCTTTCGCGGACGCGATGACCTCGCGGAACTCTGTTCCGACGTGGTTCCCGGCGTTGTGGCGTAGTCTGCCGGCCGGGGTCAAGGTCATCGACCCGGACCTGATGACGTTCGCCGAATGGAAGGCGTACGCGAATCAGAAGACCGGCAAATCGGGCTGGATTAGCGGCGGCGGGCAAGTCCGGTACACGGACCCGCGGGGAACCGCGAAGGCGAAGCCGGAACCGAAAGCCAAGCCGGACAAGGCCGCCGCGGAACAGGCCGTGCAGCAAGTGATAGCGGACCCGTCGAAACTCACGCCGGCCCACGTGGAAGCGTTGTCCGGGCACTTCGCCACACTGACCGTGGCGAGGGCGAAGGAAGTGGCGAAGGCGCTGGCGTTGAAAGTCGGCGGCAAGAAAGCGGACCTCGCGGCCCGCATCGTCGATCACGTGCGAGCCAAGGCCGGGCAAAAGGCACGGGCGGGCACACCGAAGCCATCGCCGGCAGCCGCCGCTCTCCCGCCAGACAAGGCCGGCGTCATAGCCGAGTATCAGGCCGCGACGCCGGCGGGCAAGGCGTTATTCGATACGGCATTCGGTGGCCTTCCCGGAATCGCCGGGCACACGCCGGGCACAGTTCCCGACCTATCCGAAGCTGACCCGAACGCACTACGCCGGCGACTCGTGAGCGCGCGGCTACAGCACGCGAGGCTGGGACGGCCGGAAGCGGACGCGGCGGGAATCGACAAGGCACTCGCCCACATGGGCGTGACGGATGGCGGCGAACCGTCCGGGTCCGTGGTGCCGTTCGACGGGGCGGTTCACGCCGCCGCCGAACACATTTCGCAAGGCACACCCATCGTCATCAAGTCGCCGCGGTATCAGGTAAAGGACGCCGACGGGACATACGTGATCCAACAGGCCACGGTCGAAAAGGCGAAGTCATGACCGACGTACAAGTCCTCGCGGCCTTCCTCGCGGCCGAAGCCGGCGACGTCGCCACGGCCGAGCGGATCATCTCGCACCCGGAAGACTTTGCGGAACTCGTGCCGCGGCAAGTCGAACCCGTCAAACTGGCGGCCGCAGATGGACCCGCCCACGTGGGCACGACTGACAACGATGTCGCACCGGCCGGCCGCGACGGGGCCGCGCTCGCAAGGCTCATCCGCGCCGCGCAGGACAACGGCGCGTCCGTCATGGCGAGCGTCACGCGGGACGCCGTGCGGCGGTACGACGGGCACGGGCCGCTCTTGAACGCGGCCGAACTGAACCGGCTGGCCGAATCGCTCGCCGCGGTCAACACGACGGCGAACTTGCTGGGCCGGTCGCGGGTGCGGGAGATGTCCGAGCGGGTCGAGCGGTTCGCCGGTGGCTTGTCGAAGTTCGCGGCCCTGGACGTGCCGCTAGAGCGGTTCGCGGACGCGGCCCCGGTGTTGCGGACGCCCGAAGAGGCGGCGGACTACTTCCAAGGGCTCGTGCCCATGCTGGGCACGGACCCGTTACGACTGGCCGAAACGCAACGCCGGCTCGCGTTTACGCTGGCGGCCAGCGCGAACCAAGTGCTGACCCGCCGTGTCCAACAGGCGATCACGGAAGGGCTGACCGGGAATGAG
>Ga0068860_100006353_pt1 | contig 11862 bp, 9 predicted proteins | sample KBSSwiS32_FD_66597 | JGI IMG/M metagenome (GOLD analysis project Ga0068860, IMG submission 66597) | Switchgrass rhizosphere microbial communities from Kellogg Biological Station, Michigan, USA - KBS Switchgrass S3-2 | ecosystem: Host-associated > Plants > Roots > Rhizosphere > Soil ... | reverse complement strand
GAAGCCGTAGCAGATTTTTTTATTATTTGTGAAGCAACTAATAACATTCAACTTAAAGCCATAGCGGATTTTGTTGAAAGCGAGGTTAAAAAAAAATGTGGCGAGTTGCCCTATAAACATGAAGGCCGCCAATCTGAGCAATGGATCTTAATTGATTATGTAAATGTTGTTGTACATATAATGTTACCTGAATCACGTAAATTTTATCAATTAGAAGAACTTTGGAGTGATGCACCGCTCATAGAGCACAATGATTAAAGCGGGGTTCACTTTTATAAAATGAAATAAAATATCGGTACAAAAACTTTAAGCTAACAAATAAATATATTTTAGAGGAAAGAAGGTATGGCACAGGAAAATAAAAAATTAAATCAAAGAAAAATCATTCCGAATAATAATTTAAACGGTACCGAGGAAGATCCTAAGAAACGTCCTAAATTTAATATATACTGGATATATGGTCTTCTTTTCGCCTCAATTATAGGATATAATTTATACAAGGGTGTTAATCCCGCTGGCGTTGAAACAGACATCGAGGCCTTTAAGGACATGGCTGCTCAGGGCGACATAAGCGAAATTAAAATCATTAGAAACAAAAAGATTGTTAGGGTATTTATTAGCAAAGACAGCATCTTCTCAAAGCCCGGGTTTTACAATTCTATTTTAAAAAGAAACCAGTATGAGCTTATTGCAAAAGCTGATCCTCCGCAACTATTTTTTACCATAGGCGATGACAAAAACTTCACTGAGCAGATGGAAAATTTCCGGAAGGAAAATCCAACACTAAAAAAATTCAGCACCACTTATGACGACGAAGGAGAATTATTTGGGCAGATAATAAGCACCTTACTACCTATTTTATTGATTGGTTTACTATTTATAATGATGATGCGTAAAGTAGGTGGCTCTGGCGGCGGTGGTGGTCCGGGTGGCATTTTCAACATAGGTAAATCAAAAGCTCAGTTGTTTGATAAGGGTACAAGGGTTAATATAAATTTTGGAGATGTGGCCGGCCTCGACGAAGCAAAAGTTGAGGTTATGGAAATTGTTGACTTTCTTAAAAACCCGAAAAAATATACGGCGCTTGGCGGTAAAATTCCCAAGGGAGCGTTGCTTATTGGCCCTCCGGGCACAGGTAAAACTTTATTGGCAAAGGCAGTTGCCGGCGAAGCCCAGGTTCCTTTTTTTAGCCTTAGCGGTAGCGACTTTGTTGAAATGTTTGTAGGCGTAGGCGCCAGCAGAGTAAGAGATTTGTTCAAGCAGGCACGGGAAAAAGCGCCATGTATAATTTTTATTGATGAGATTGATGCAATAGGTAGAGCAAGAGGCAAAAATATGATGATGAGCAACGATGAAAGAGAAAACACCCTTAATCAGTTGCTGGTAGAAATGGATGGTTTTGGAACCGATTTGGGTATCATCATTCTTGCAGCAACCAACCGCCCTGACGTGTTAGATAATGCATTATTAAGACCAGGCCGGTTTGACAGGCAGATAAGTATTGATCGTCCTGATCTTGTTGGCCGTGAAGCAATTTTTAAAGTTCACCTGGTACCAATAAAAGTTTCGCAAACTTTAGATATTCATAAACTGGCAGAGCAAACACCTGGCTTTGCCGGGGCAGATATTGCCAACGTTTGTAACGAGGCTGCTTTAATTGCTGCAAGAAAAGGAAAGAACGCAGTGGATATGAGTGACTTCCAGGATGCCATTGATCGTGTTATCGGCGGATTAGAAAAAAAGAACAAAATTATTCTGCCGGAAGAAAAAGAAATCATTGCCTATCATGAAGCAGGACATGCTATTTGTGGCTGGTTTCTCGAGCATGCTTATCCTCTTTTAAAAGTAACGATAGTTCCAAGAGGTACGGCTGCTTTAGGATATGCTCAGTATACACCGAAGGAGCAATATCTGTATAATACAGACCAGTTGTTAGACCAGATTTGTATGACATTGGGAGGAAGAGCTTCTGAAAGTATTTTCTTTGGAAAAATTTCTACTGGGGCAAGTAATGATCTGCAACAAATAACCAAAATGGCTTACTCAATGGTTACGGTTTACGGCATGAATGACAAAGTAGGCAATATAAGTTTTTACGATCCTCAGCAGGACAACACTTTTACCAAACCGTTTAGCGAAGAAACTGGTAAAATGATTGACGAAGAAGTGCGAAAGATTATTGACCAGGCATATGAAAGGACAAAAGCTTTGCTCATACTGCGCAAAAAGGAAGTAGAAATATTGGCCAGGGAATTATTGAAAAAAGAAGTGTTATTTAAAAGCGATGTAGAACAACTGATAGGTAAAAGGCCTTACGAAGAAAAAAAGGCTTTAGATATAATTGATAACCCCAAGGATGCAGTTATAGAAGATCCTACCGGCGGTATAGTAGTTGAAAACCCTGCATAAAATATTATGGCGTAATGAAGAGTACATCTTCAAAAGAAAATATTTTAAAAAAAATAAGACAGGCACTGACTCATCCGGTGCCTGTTCCTTTTCCAAAAAGCGAAGGAAATAATTCTGTTTTTTTACAACCTGCAGATGATCTCGAAGTTGAATTCGCCAATGAATTTACAAAACTGCTTGGCAAATTTGCCTTTTGCATAAATGAAACTGATCTGCAATTACAATTACGGCAGTTGTTCTTGGAAAAGAAATGGAAAAATATTTATTGTGTTGAACATAAACTGGTTAATCTTATAACCGGATTGCTGGCTGAAAAAATTAATCAGTCTAATTTATACGATTGTGACGCTTCCCTTACTTCATGCGAATATTTAATTGCACGAACCGGGTCAATTGTTTTGAGTTCAGCGTTGCAGCAAGGCCGCACAGTAAGTGTATATGCGCCAGTTCACATTTGTATTGCTTATGTCGATCAGTTAGTGTATGACGTTAAAGAAGCGCTACAGCTAATAAAAGAAAAGTACCAGGGCAATATTCCATCCATGATAACTTTCGCCACAGGTCCCAGCCGAACCGCAGATATTGAAAAAACATTGGTGGTTGGTGTACATGGCCCTAAAGAGGTTTATTTGTTTTTGGTGGATAAGAGATAATTAGCGCTTATTTCATTTCAGTATCCGTTCATCTTACTCTTATCTTTACTTACATAATATCAAGTGTCAGCAGGTAACAAAAAAATATACTTTCTTTCAGATTTCCATCTCGGCGCACCCGATTCTGCAACCAGTCTTGTAAGAGAAAAGCGCATTGTAAAATTCCTAAACCAAATAAAAGATGATGCTTCACAAATATTTATTCTTGGTGACTTGTTTGATTTTTGGTTTGAGTATAAAAGAGTAGTGCCGAAAGGCTTCGTTAGAATTTTAGGTAAGCTGACGGAATTAACTGATAGCGGAATTATCATTCATTTTTTTGTTGGTAATCACGATATGTGGATGAACGGATATTTTGAAAACGAACTGGGCGTAAAAGTGTATAGTGAACCTCAGGAATTTGTATTAAATGCAAAGACATTTTTTATAGGCCACGGCGATGGGCTTGGTCCCGGTGATCTCAAGTATAAGTTTATAAAGAAAGTTTTTCGAAATAAATTTTCCAGGAAATTATTTGGCTTGTTACACCCTTCTTCAGGAATAGGTTTAGCTAATTATTTCAGTAGCAAGAGCAGGGCCGCAACCGAACTTGCTGAAGAACAGTTTTTAGGTGAAGACAAAGAATGGTTAATTATTTTCAGCAGGCAAATCCTTTTGAAGAAGCATTTTGATTATTTTATTTTCGGTCATCGTCACCTGCCTCTTGATTTTAACCTGGGCAATGGAAGTCGTTACATCAATTTAGGAGACTGGATAAAATATAACAGCTATGCTGTATTTGATGATGATAATGTTGAACTGAAATTTTATACTGAGTGAAAAATATTTTTACTTGCATTTGTCTTGTAGTCAGCGGTATTTTGTTTATAAATACAGCGTCTGCTCAGGATTCTTTATTCAGGCTTGACAGAACAATTGAATATCCAATCGAATCTTTTACGGTAAATAATCTTGGGGAACTTTATATTCTTAATACCAACAACCAACTTAAAAAAATCGATGATAAAGGGGACTCCGTGGGAGTATTTAATATGGTAACTAAATACGGAAAACTTTCCTATGTTGAGGCGCAAAATCCCTGGAAAACGATTCTGTATTATAAAAATTTCTCTACAATAGTTTTGCTGGATAAATATTTAAATGTGCTTACGAGCATAAATCTGCGCAGACAAAATATTTTTACTGTAAATGCAGTTACAAGTTCCTATGATAATAATATATGGGTATATGACGAGCACGATAGTAAATTGAAAAAAATTGATGATGCCGGAAAAGTACTTTTAGAAACTGTGGAGTTCAGGTTGTTGTTTGATTCAGTGCCCTCACCTGTGAAAATTATAGACAGGGATGGGTTTATTTATTTATACGATCCTAAAAAAGGCATGTATGTGTTCGATTATTACGGCGCATTTAAAAATAAATTAACCTTTCTTAACTGGAAAGATTTTACAGTCACTGGGAAAACTATTTATGGTTTTGATGATACATATTTTTACAGCTACCTCACTAATTCGCTAAACCTGCAACAATATGCCATGCCTTTAAGTTTTAAAAAATATACCGCTTTAAAAGTTGGGAATAATAAGCTCTACCTTTTAAAAGATAACTATCTGCAAATTTATTCCCTCAAATAATTACCGCGCCGCCGCAATGGCCTAATGACAATCAACTGCGGAATTAGAAAATGTAAAATCGGGGATCGGGATTTGTTCATAAACTCGCCTTTAATTCAAGCAGGAAAGATTTTAATTTCTCCAACGATTTTATCAACTGAAATTTTTCAGCAGCAGCCTTGCTGTTTTTCAAAAATTCTTTTGCGCCTTCAATAGTATACTTCCTTTCCCGGAGCAAATGATGAATTAGTTGAAGGTTCTTCACATCTTCAGGCCGGAAATGCCTGTCGCCTTTAGTATTTTTTTTGGGCTTTAAAATATCAAATTCATTTTCCCAATAGCGGATCAATGATGTATTTACTTTAAACATATGAGCTACATCGCCTATCGGATAATATAGCTTTTCAAACAAAATATCGTCTTCGGGTATTTCTACAAAGTCTACCTGTCCGTCAAAAGACTTTAAACTTTTTCGTCCGCGTGTTGATTTTACTTTTTTATCCGCACCTTGCTTTTGAGAGTAATTTTTTTCGCGTTCATTTTTTTTGTCCTCCTTCTTATGCGGAACAGGTTCAATAAAATCAAAAGTTATTTGTGATAGTTCCATTTTAATCCAAACTTTTAGCACTGCCTGTAGCAGCAATTTTCAATAGACGATCGAACTGTTCGGCATTAAGATCATTATAAAAAAAATAAACCGGATCAACTTCCTGCCCGTTCACATGAACTTCGTAATGGCAATGAGGCCCGGTACTTTTACCAGTACTTCCAACCCAGCCTATTACTTCGCCCCGCTTTATTCTTTGGCCATACCTCACTTTTATTTTTGCCATATGCCCATATAAAGTTTCATATCCATATCCATGGTTAATTTCTACATTATTGCCATACCCATCCCCACTATACCCGGCAGCCGCTATAATCCCATCACCGGTGGCATAAATGGGAGTGCCCTGCGGTGCAGTGAAATCAAGGCCTTTATGCATTTTAGGTGTTCCATAAACAGGATCAATCCTCATACCAAAACCCGAAGCAATTCTATCAAGGTCACGATTACTTACCGGTTGAATAGCAGGTATGCTGGATAATTTTTCCGCCTGGTTCTTAATTAATTTTTCCACTTCCGCATAACTGTCAAATTGAAAAGCAATTCTTGCACTAAGATTATTTAAAGTTTTTGCCAGCTCATTTCCAAGTGCGTCATCATTCATTGCCGCAACTTTTTCAACCTCTTTCTTTTGTTCTATAAGTTTTACTCTTGCACTATCAGGTAAAGGGTTGGCAGCAAAGATTGATCTGTAAACCTGGTTGTCGCGGTTTTCCAAAGAAGCCATCTGCTGTTGAACTGATTCCATTTCTTTACTTAATACATCATAGTTCTCTTTCATTTTTTGATATTGTACCTGTATAAGTTTTGCCTGCGGAGATGGAATAAATCTGAATGCAATTGAAACTAATATTAGTGCAGTTACCAGCGCTGATGTAATAAAACCAAAAAACCTGAGCAACTTTACCCTCAGGGGCGTAACCAGCTTCTCATATCTTAAAGTGCGTGTATTGAAATAATATTTTATTTTCTTCATATCAGCAATTCCCCCAAAAATTTACACATCAATCGTTATAACAATGATAGTTGCAGCGATACAATACATTTGCCTTGTTATCTTTGCCCAGGCTGCTGCCTTAAAAGTTCGGCAAATATAAACTGATAAATACAAAGTGAATCCTAAAATACTCTTACGGTATGATGAGCAGTGTTGAAATAAGACAACGGTTTATTGATTTTTTTAAAGCAAGAAATCACACAATTGTTCCTTCCGCCCCGATAGTGATAAAAGATGATCCTTCCCTGTTATTTACTAACGCAGGCATGAACCAGTTCAAAGATTATTTTCTAGGAAATAAAATTCCTCCATATAAAAGAGTTGCCGATACGCAAAAATGTTTACGTGTTAGCGGCAAGCATAACGACCTTGAAGAAGTTGGCGTAGATACCTATCATCACACTATGTTTGAAATGCTTGGTAACTGGAGCTTCGGTGATTATTTTAAAAAAGAAGCTATCGCATGGAGTTGGGAATTGTTAGCTGAAGTTTATAAAATTTCAAAAGACCGCTTATATGTTACGGTTTTTGGAGGAGATGCAACAGAAAATTTACCTCCTGATGAGGAATCACTAAACATTTGGAAAAAAATAGTTGGCGAAGAAAAAATAGTACCGGGAAATAAAAAAGATAACTTTTGGGAGATGGGTGATACAGGCCCTTGCGGACCTTGCACTGAAATACATATGGATTGCAGGCCTGAAGAAGAAAGAAAAAATACAAATGGAAAAAATTTGGTTAACAAAGATAACCCGCAGGTAATTGAAATATGGAACAATGTATTTATTGAATACAACCGTAAAAAAGATGGAAGCCTTGAGTCACTACCTGCAAAACATGTCGATACAGGAATGGGGTTTGAAAGATTAGTGAGAGTTATACAAAACAAACAAAGCAATTACGACACTGATGTTTTTTCAGGAACAATTGCTGAAGTAGAAAAACTAAGTAATAAGAAATACACAAATTCTGATAGCAAGCAGGATGTTGCCTTTCGCGTAATTGCAGATCATATAAGAGCTATTGCATTTCCTATTGCAGATGGACAGTTGCCTTCAAACACAGGTGCAGGTTATGTTATACGCCGTATATTAAGAAGAGCAGTTAGATATTATTTTTCTTACCTGGATGTTAAGGAGCCGCTATTAAATAGATTAATTCCTTTGCTGGCAGAAGAGTTTAGAAAGGTGTTTCCTGAAGTGCAAAAGCAAAGAGAATTTATTGAGAAAGTTATATATGAAGAAGAGCTAAATTTTTTAAGAACATTGGATAAGGGGTTGAAAAAAATGGAAACGGAAATGTTAAGAGTTCAGGTTTTTACAGATTATCGGGTTATACCTGGAGACATCGCTTTTGAACTGTTTGACACATATGGTTTTCCTATTGATCTCACCAGGCTTATTGCAATTGAAAATGATTTGACCGTTGATGAAGAAGGTTTTGAAAAAGAAATGCAACAACAAAAAAAACGCAGCCGTGCAGCAAGTGTTGTAGATACCGAAGACTGGATAATTGTAAATGAAAATGGCTTATCTAAATTTGTGGGTTATGATTTGTCTGAAACGGAAAGCAATATTTTAAAGTATAGAAAAACAAAATCCCAGGGAAAAGAATCCTATCAAATTGTTTTAGATAAAACCCCCTTCTACGCTGAAAGTGGCGGACAAGTTGGTGATACCGGAAAATTAATTTTTGGTGAGGAAGAAGTTAAAGTGATTGATACCAAAAAAGAAAATGATCTCATAATTCACTTCACTCAAAAATTGCCAAGAGAAATTTCTTCAAAAGTAGTTGCTAAAATAGATGCCGGTAAAAGAGTTTCAACACAAGTGCATCACACTGCTACACACCTTATGCATGCTGCATTGCGAAAGGTTCTTGGTAATCATGTAGCACAAAAAGGCAGTCTCGTTAATGATGAACATTTACGTTTTGACTTTTCTCATTTTGCAAAAGTTACTGATGAAGAGTTGGCAAAGGTTGAGGCATTAGTAAATGAAAAGATTCGTGAAAACATTCCTGTTGTAATTAAAGAAATGAAGAAAGATGAAGCAATTGCAATGGGCGCTATGGCATTGTTCGGAGAAAAGTATGGAGATATTGTTCGTGTAGTTATTATTGATCCACAATATTCAATTGAATTATGCGGAGGCACTCATGTAAGCAGTACAGGTGAACTCGGCTTCTTTAAAATAAAAAATGAATCTGCAATTGGCGCAGGTGTTAGAAGAATAGAAGCAGTTAGCGGTAAGCCTGCCGAAGATTTTACAAATCAGCAATTTGATTTGATCGGCATTATTAGTGAGCAGCTAAAAAATTCAAAGGATATCGGTAAGGCAATTGAGAATTTGATAAATGAGAATGGGGATTTAAAAAAGCAAGTGGAAAAATTCGAAGCAAGACAATTGGCTTTTTTAAAAAATGAATTGTTGCAAAAAGTTGAAACAATTGATGGAGTAAATTTTATCGGCCAGTTAATTGATGCACCAAATGCTGACTCGTTGAAAAAAATTTGCTTCTCTTTAAAAAATGATTTGAAAAATTACTTTGTTATTCTTGCTACAGCTATTGATCGTAAACCTTATGTCGCAGTAATTATTGATGAAGGTATCGCTGCAACAAAAAATCTTGATGCACAAAAAATTATTAAGGAACTTGTTGCACCCTTAATTAAGGGTGGCGGCGGCGGACAAAAAACTTTTGCAACAGCCGGCGGACAAGTCTCCGACAACCTCACAAAAGTAATTGAGCAGGTAAAACAATTACTGAATAAATAAAGCTAAACAGCCATAATTATCCTGACCACAGCGGGACAGCTTCCAACTAAAAATTTTACAAAACTTTTTATCTCCGAAATGCTTCGTATTGAAAAAATCTTCTTTATATTTGATCTACTAATTATTTCGTACATAAAATTTAAATCATGAAAAAGATATTTATTCCGGTGTTATCCTTGGCAATATTTTCAGGAATAACACAGAGCGCCGTTGCCCAGGAAGATAAAGCAAAAGCAAACAAACAAGAAGAAATCGTTATCCGTAAAAATGGAGACAAGGATACGAAGGTAACAATTGAAATGAAAGGCGATGATGTATTGATTAATGGAAAGCCTTTATCGGAGTTTAAAGATGACGATGTAACAGTAATGAAAAGGAAAAAAATAATCCGAAATGGCAACGATTTATTAATCGGCCCACGGGGTGGTAATAGCGTATTTTTTAATGACGATGGTGATGGCGAAGAAACAAGGTCCTTTTTAGGGGTAACTACAGATAAGGATGACAAGGGCGTAAAAATAACTTCAGTGTCAAAAGGAAGCGCTGCTGAAAAAGCTGGCTTAAAAGAGGGTGACGTTATCACTAAAATAGGCAACAAAAAAATAAATGATCCCGACGAACTTAGCGATGTAGTTAAGTCCTATAAACCAAAAGATGAAGTAAAAATTTATTATGAAAGAAGCGGTAAGTCCAATGATACAAAAGCTGTTTTGGGCGAAAGAAAACAAAGTATGTCAAGATCATTTTTTTATAATAATAACGAAGTTCCCCATATGAATCCAAAAATGTTTAAAGATTTTAACTTTCAGATGCCACCTATGGAAACCATGCCAGGACAGCCATTTAGTAAGTTCTGGGTAGGACCAAATAAAAAGCTTGGTGTTAAAATTGAAGACACAGAAAATAACGAAGGTGTGAAAATAACCAATGTTGAAGAAGGTTCTGTTGCAGAAAAAGCAGGCTTAAAAAAAGATGATATTATTACTGAAGTGGATGAAAAAAAAATCGAAACTGTTGATGACGCCAGGGAAGAAATTTTGCAAACGGATAAAACTGACTATACTATCAAAGCAAAACGAAACGGAACGGACATGAACTTTGAAATAAAAATTCCTAAGAAAGCAAATTCCGCAGATCTGTAAATTGTTTTTTTTAAAAAGTTGAAGCTGCCATAACAGGCAGCTTTTTTTGTTATAGGCAAACTAATAAACTGTATTTTTATTTCTTTCCATAGTCTATATGATAAGAGATATTTAGCAATTTTTAAAATGCGTCCACATCAAATATCTGCTGCCGATTATAACTATAAATTACCTAACGATAAAATAGCGGATCGTCCTTTACAACAAAGAGATCAGTCAAAATTATTAATCTATAGAGAAGGGAATATTACAGAGGACATTTATAAAAATATAGCTCTTCATCTGCCGGAAAACTCCTTGCTTATTTTTAACGATACAAAAGTTATCCCAGCAAGGATTTTATTTTTAAAACCCTCAGGAGCTACAATTGAATTGTTTTGCTTAGAACCATTTGAACATAACAATGAATATAATACGGTTATGAACAAAACAAGTTCAGCACAATGGAAGTGTATGATAGGCGGAGCAAGTAAATGGAAAACGGGTTGCCTGGAGAAAAAACTTTTTATAGATGGGCATGAAGTAATATTAAAAGCTGAGTTAAAACAAAGACTTACTGACGGTTATGTTACTGAATTTAATTGGCATCCTTTACATTTTACTTTTGCCGAAATAATAGAACGCGCCGGAGAAATCCCTTTACCCCCTTATATCAAAAGAAAGGCAAATGAAGAAGACAAGGAAAGATACCAAACCATATATGCGTTGCACAAAGGTTCTGTCGCGGCGCCTACCGCCGGGTTACATTTTACAGAGAAAATTCTCTCCTCGTTAAAAGATCGGAAAATTAAAACTGATTTTGTTACGCTTCATGTTGGCGCAGGAACTTTTAAGCCAGTAAAAGCTGCCTTAATAACAGATCACGAAATGCATGCTGAATGGATGGAAGTGAGTATCGCCACCGTAGAAAATATTTTAAGAAATTTACGGGAAACTATTATCGCAGTTGGAACAACTTCTTTGAGAACATTGGAAAGTCTATATTGGATGGGGGTAAAAGCCTTCTCACAACCTGACATTGCCGAAGAGTATCTTGCCATAAAACAATGGGAGGTCTACGATCGCCCCTTAGCGGAACAATTCCTGGGTAGTAAAGTTGCCTTACAATCATTATTAACGTGGATTGAAAAAAAAGAGAAAGAAAAATTGATTATTAAAACTCAAATCATAATAGTTCCTGGCTACAGATTTAGAATTGCACAGTCGTTGGTTACAAATTTTCATCAGCCAAATTCAACATTACTATTATTGGTTGCCGCAGCAGCAGGAGATGACTGGAAGAAGATTTATGAGTATGCCTTGCAAAATAATTTTAGATTTTTAAGTTATGGGGATGGGTGCTTAATTACGCTGACGAAGTAAGCTCATGTGCTTTTTACTTCTGAATAGTAACCGGTGTGCCTGCTGGTATATAGCTATATAGGTCTTTGGCTTCCTTGTATTTAAGAGAAATACATCCATCAGTCCAGTTTTGAAAGTAATCAACTGTCCATTCCTCCTGCGGCCGTGTAGCATGAATTGCAATGCCGTTGCCCATTTTTGCGGTTCGCGGAATGAGACCTTCACTTACTCTTTCATTGAACTTTCTAATGCTTTCTTCATTCGGGAAATCAAGCAATAATTCAGGTCCCCAGCTTGGATGTATTTTCTTGAGCAAAATCTTA
>Ga0068860_100006352_pt1 | contig 11864 bp, 11 predicted proteins | sample KBSSwiS32_FD_66597 | JGI IMG/M metagenome (GOLD analysis project Ga0068860, IMG submission 66597) | Switchgrass rhizosphere microbial communities from Kellogg Biological Station, Michigan, USA - KBS Switchgrass S3-2 | ecosystem: Host-associated > Plants > Roots > Rhizosphere > Soil ... | reverse complement strand
GCACCATCAAGCAAACGGCTCAGCACGTCTGGAGCAAGGCCGACGCCAGGCCCATGGACCGCGACCACGCGCTTGGCGCTGCTGATGTCGTTGCGTGTGACGAACTGAAAAAGGGCGGTCTTGCCTGAGCCTTTGCCACCGAGTATCAGAACCACCCGGTCGTCGAGGAATTCATCGACATGATTCGTTCTGAGGAACAGTCGCTCCGGTGGCCCGCGTGTTTCCTCGGCAAATGGGAGGAACTGGGGTTTCATCTCGGCCAAGAGAGGGCGTTTGTCATCAAGCCGTGGTTCCGGGTCGAGAACGACTTCTGGTAGGGCGTTTTGAACGTACGAAATGATATCTTGGAACGGCGAGGGACTGTCCGCGGAAAGTGCTTTCCAGTCGGGGCGCTCAAGATAGACCAACCCTGGGTCGTACGGTATGGTGGCGATATCTAGTCGAAGCTCATCCCTGAGCGCGTTGGTAAGGGCGTGGGGCGGGATGGCGGCCCAACGAGCTTCGTTCAGAAATTGGAACGATTCGGCAATTCGCTTGACGATCGTCCCACCAATCGTAGGGGCGAGGATTGTGGATGCTACGCCAAGCAGGTCCGGACGTGGCCGCTCGTGATTTGACGCGCGTTGCTGTTGTTCGGACGTCAAGAGTGAAACCAGGCGGCCAATTCCCGTCAACTGGACCGGAGTTGGCGAAAAGACGAGGACCACCAAATCTGCAAGCAAGCGAAGGATGAGATTGCTTGTCTCGCTAAACCCAGTGGGTGCGTCTACAAGGATCGCATCTGGGCGAATTCCCGCCGAAATGTCTTCAATTAACTGATCAAAGAAGGCTGGGCGACCTGGGGTGTTTTCCTGCTGGCGTGCCAAGGTTGGCCGGTTAATAACAGACAGCCAGTCCAGGGTCTGTAGCGTCTCAAGGTAGGCGGCGTCCATTCGCCCTGCTCCCAACAAAAACACGCTGCCAGAGACAGCGGACACCAACTTCACCTCGCGCAGCAGTTCGGAAGTCGAGGCTGCATCTTGAATGATCCAGGACTGAAGGCATTCGACGAAGCCGGCAGCAGGTGTGGAATCGCCCGCCAGTGCCCACAAACTTGGTGCGCCTAGGTCGAGGTCGAGAAGCACTATTCTTCGACCCGCGCGAGCCAAGGCAACGGCCGTATGGTATAGCGCGGTCGTGCGACCAACTCCCCCTTTATAAGAATAGAAGGCGACGATGAGTGGACGCTTGCTGGTCATGCCGCCATCCTGGGCATAGCTGGTAATGACTGGACGGCAAGGTCTGAGAGAGCAGGAACGACATTCAACGACCTAAGCCAACTTTGAAGGCGACTAATCTCAGTAGTTAAATTGTCTCTGCCATCGACTAGGCCAGTCGCCGCTTGCTCGGCCTCGCTAAGCAGTCGATGGGCGTGGACATGATGGCCAGATTTGCCCCAATAAGTCACGGCAGCGAACAGGTCGATCCATCCATTGGGGTCATTGGTGACAAGCAACCGTTTGCTCCGTTGCTCATGCAAGTTCGCCGCTTCTACCTCCAAAGCGTATGCGCGTCGCATGGCCCCTAGATGCTCCAATGTCTCGATTTGCCAATAGATAAATTGAGTGCGGTCCATATCGTCTATGCCTCAGAAGCCATGGAGTCGAGACATGCTCCGCTGGGGCTCTCGAACCGGACGGCACACGAGAACCCGTGCTTGTTGAAGGGCGGTTGGCGCAGCGGACTCTCTGCGAGTTGCTCTCGCTTCTTCCCCCTCAGGGCTTCGAGGCTACCGCGGTCGGTTCCGCCAACCTCCATCACCCACCGAAGGTCTTCAGGTCCTTCCCCAACGTAGTAGTCCACTCGGTCTCCGCGCGGCACTACGCGGACCAGCTGCTTTCCTTCGAGATGGTTGAGGAGCAAGCTCGCAATGACAATTGCGCCATGTTCGACGATGCGTGGGCGCTCGATCGTGTCATGTATTCTCGGATCGGGTTGCGCGAATTCGACCGTTGCAGCTCCAGAAGCGGAGCCGTGCTGAACGCTCATGGTAACTGGGCTTGGGTGATGCTTGGACAATGCTGCCCGAGCCGTCAGAACGAGCGGCTCGGGGCTCATTAGCGGATTCCTGGTGGCAAATTCCTCTACCGACGTCTCGACCGTGAAGTCTGGCATCAGGCTTACCAGAGTAGCGCAGTTGGCTTGCAAGTCGACCGAAGGTTACGGTCATTGTGGCGGGCTCTACGGATTCGGGGTCGCGCCTTAAAGGCTTTTGCTGGGCCCGCAGAGCTACGGAGCTCAGTTCAAGGAAGAACAAGAGGCCTTTCGAGGAAGGGCCCAGGAGCGTGGGCTTGGGGAACAGGAGGAGGAGCGCCGTGGGGCGGGGTTGAGGGAGCGGGCACCAGAGGACGGATGGCAGGAGGCAGAGAGGTCCATGCTCGACGAGGAGCAAGGCCATGCTGGAGGAGCGGCGGAAATCCTTCCGTCAGGCGTACAGCTCGAACTGGGGAGGCGCCTGGTGGCCGCGGTGGAGCGCCAAAAGGTCCCGCGCCGGGCCTACGTGACCCTCCGCCAAGCGGAGATCCCCGTGATGCTCGCCGCCGTCCCCCCGCAGTGGCGCGACCTGTTCACGGTCGCGGTCTGAACGGGCATGCGCAAGGGCGAGCTCCTCGGGCTGCGCAAGGCGGACCTCGACTTCGAGCAGCGGACCATCAACGTCGCCCGCTCCTACGACAACGAGACCACTAAGAGCGGTCACTGGGACCTCATCCCGATGGCCGAGCCCCTCGTGCCCGTCCTCAAGAGGGCGTGCGCGCTGTCCGGGTCCGAGCTGGTCTTCCACCACCGGCGTCTACGGGCACCTCCTCGTAGACGACCTCCGCTCCGCGGTCGCGGCCATCGCTCCAACCGCGCTCTCGGCACAGGAGCCACCGCCGTTTGCTGCATCCTTGCTGCATGGACGTGAAAACAGCCCGGGAGCGCAGGACGACACTTCGGATTTTCTCAACACTGGCGCTGACTTGAACGAGCGCGCCCGGAGGGAATCGAACCCCCGACCTTCGGATTCGAAGTCGGCATCCGGATCTGTCCACGGCTTCCAACGGTTCGCAAGCCTTCGTTTCCCCTCTGGGCCGCGCCGGGGCTGGCGTCCAGCCGTTCCATTCCGTGAGCAGCCTTACCAAGCCTTTTGGTCCACCCGTGGTCCATGGTCCAGCCCCGCGCGCCACCTCGCTGCGGGTGGTGGACGGCGGCGCGGGGCGGCTGCTCACCCCCGTTGAGGTGGCGGAGCGGCTGGGCGTGTGCCGGGACACGGTGTACCGCCTGTGCGACCGGGGCGAGCTCCTGCACGTCCGGGTCGGCAATGCCATCCGGATCGCCCCCGCGGCCTTGGCCGCGTACCTGGCCGGGCAGCGCTCCGGGGGGCGCTGACCCCTCGGGGGGCGGCCGGAACGGGGCCGGGAACGGCCCTGGTGGGCCGCTGGGCCCCGCGCCCTTGCCGCAAGTCGGGAGGACAACCTCCCGAGAAAACACGGAAACATCCCGCTCTGATCGAGACGGCCATCAATCCTACATTTCAGGAGAAACACTTAGGTTTTGAGTGCGAGAATCTAAGTGTCTGGGGCTGACGTACTCGGCGCACCACAACCTAATCAGCGCAACCCTGTTCGATTGCGCCGAGTGGCCCCCCATGACACTGAGCGTCAATTCCCCCTCCTCTTCTGCCCTCCCGCCTTCTTCGCAGGCCACGGGAGGCATGCCGCCTCCAGCGGCCGAAGCGGCTCCCGCCGGCGTCCCACAAGACGCCTGGGAGATGGCCAGCGCGGCCAAGCAGGCCATGGAGCAGCAGAAGGCCGCGGAGGGCGGCAAGAAGAAGAAGAAGGGGAAGGCCAAGACCATCCCGGCCCCGTTCAAGGGCGTGGCCCAGGGGACGCCGCTGCAGTCGATGGTGCCGGGCGCGCAGCTCAGCGTGAGCAAGAACGGCTTTCCGGTGGGGACCACCAAGGCCGTGAACGGGATGGTGGAGATTCCAGGCATCGGGTGGATCCCCGAGCCGACCAAGGCGGGCAAGAAGGGCGCCGTCAACCTGAAGATCGGCAAGGACAAGATGCTTGCCATCGAGAAGAACAAGGACGGTTCGATCTCGATCAAGGAGCAGAAGGTCAAGGGCGGCGGCATCTTCGGGAAGATCAAGCAGGCGGTGGGCATCGCCCTGGCGGTGGCCTCGGTGGTCTTCCCGGCGCTGGCGCCGGTGGCCATCGCCTACAACATCGGGATGGGCGCGTACGAGATGGCCAAGGGCAACTACCTGGGCGGCGCGCTCCAGGTGGCGGGCGGCCTGGCGGGAGGCGCGGGCGCCCTCGCCAACGTGGCCGCGGCGGGCTCCACGGCCGCCAACGTCGCCTCGACGGCATCCACGATCGGGAAGGTGGCGGTGGCGGGCGCGAACGCGGGACAAGCGGTCGCTCGAGGCATCAAGACCGGAGACGTCCTGGGCGCGATCGGCGGCGTGGCGGGCGCGGTGGGCGGCAACATCGGCAACATCCCGGGCATCGACGCCGGGACCGCCAACGCCATCGCCAACGGCGCCAAGGCGGTGCAGGGCGGGGTGACGGTCGCCAAGGGCGCGCAGACCGGTGACTTCAGCACCATCGGCGCGGGCGTGGGCCAGACGGTGAACGCCGTCAACCAGATCACCCCGCTGCCGGAAGGCGTGGTCACCGCTGGCAAGGTGGCGCCCGGCGTGGGCACCGTCATCGACGGCGTGAAGAACGGCGATCTCAAGGAGATCGGCACCGGCGCCAAGCAGACCGCAGACGCGCTGGGCATCACGGACGTCGCGTCACAACTCTTGAAGAACAAGTTGAACATCGTCGGCTGAGGCCCGCAGCACCGGAACACACAGAGAGAGACCAATGCCCCCTTGGATGATCATCGCAGGCCTCGCCGCCGTCATCATGTTCGGCGTGGGCGTGTTCGCCCGCATCAACGCCTCCATCGCCCGCCGCCGCGCCCCGCGCGCGCTGGCGCTGGTGCGGGAGGCCCTGGCCCGGCGCCTCCCGGACGAGGCCCGCCGGCTGCTGCCCTCCGCGTTCTACATGCCGGTCTCCGGGCGCTACTCGCCGGACGACGCGGCGGTGGCCCTGGGCGTGCTCTCCGCGTTCGAAGAGACCATGGGCACCTACCGGCTCAGCGCGGCGATCATCACCCAGGACCTGCGCGACGCCCTGGAGCACTGCGCCCGGCACGGGACCCGCGTCCCCTGGCGCTTCATCGGCCCCTTCATGAGCGTGCTGTGGTCGGTGGCGGTGCCGCACGCCCCCCTGCCGAAGATCCTCCGCGAGGCGTCCGCGCAGGCGGCCCAGCAGGAGGGCGAGCTGTACGAGGACGAGGACGACCTCCGGATGGCGGAGATCCTCCCCCGGAGCATGGCGCCGGTGGGCGCCGGGATTCCCCCCGCGACCATGCCGCGCGGCCGCGGCGGGCGATCAGCACCAGGATGCATGAGTCGTAGATGATGTAGATGAAGCCCGCCCGCCAGCCGATCGCCCCGACGCCGGCGCCTGCGACGGCTCCGCCGCCTCCTGGATGGCTGCGACCATCCCGATTGCCGCAACGCTCAGCGCGCGCCAGCAGTGACGCCAGCGCAGATCGGAGGGATCCAGGTTGGCCACCGCGGCGTAGGCGAGCCCGGCGCGGCGGAGCATCACCTCGGACACCACTTCCGACTCCGAGCGCTTCCTCCTGGTGGGCTTGGTCATGCCTCCGGATGCGCACGCCCAGGGGCCGGGAGTCCGGAATGGATGGGTGACATCGGCCGCGGAGTTGGTGACCCAGGGCATGAGGGCCGGATACGGCATTCACGGGCTGGTCGGATGCCGCATTCGTCGGCCCCAGCACAGGCCGGGCGCACCGTGTCTCAGTCCTGACCGGAGACCGTCCCATGAGCAAGAAGCAGCGAAGTGCGTATTCCGGGCCAGTCCGACTTCGGCGTGCGGCAGGACGTGTCGCGCGAGTCGATGCAGATCGGCATCGGGCGGGGCGGTGCCTTCGTGGACATCGATCGGTTCAACCCGAAAAGGAACGTGTTCGGCCACCTGGGCGAGGTGCTGATGCCGGGCGAGATGGACATGGGCCTGGTGGCGCGCGCGCTGGGAATCAACCTCGCCTCGCACCGCTGAGTTTCCGGGGCGGGTGCTCGTTACGCGCTGCCGGCGGGGTGACCGAGGAGGATGCCGCCGTTGTGGAGGACCGGTAGGTACTCGTCCTGTGCTCCGCTTCGGTCGAGCTCCCACGTGCCTCCGAGTTCGAGGATCGCGTCTCGAAGGGTCTCGATGAAGCGGTTGAGGCGAGGCGTGTGGCGCACCGCCAGCGCGGAGTTGTCCATCAGTCCGTCGCGGGCGCGGGCGGGATGACGGGCCTCGGGGTCGCGGCCCGCATCGTCACCCACGCGAAAGCCTATGACGCGCGGGAACCAGATATCAGTGTAGAGGCTAAGGGATATGGAGATCTCTCGAGTAGGGGGACGGCCAGGGCTCAGGGGCTGGTCCGGCTCATTGTGAGCACCGCCGTTCAGCACGATGGGCTCCGTGTACTTGATTCGCTCCGGGTCACTGCCCCTCGCCGTGACCATGGATTTTTCGAGGTTGCCCACGTCCTCGACGTCCTCTTCGACGATTCGGTCATCCTGGTAGTACGCGAGCCGAGCCAGCCTGCTGAGCCGCCCTCCAAGCCACTCCCGCGGCGGCCCGTGCCCCGGAAAGAGCTTGAGGCGTCCCTCTCGCTCGAAGCGGGCGCGAATAATCTCGAGCCACGTCGATCCGTCCTTGGATGCCGCGGGAGAATCAGGAACAACGATGAGCCGCATGACCTGTTCCCGCTCGGCGGTGTCGAGGATGTGGCGCGCGAGCTCGAACACCCGTTCCACCCCCAGCTTGCCTGGAGGCGGAAGTCTGCCGCCCCAGTACGCGACGGGCTCCCGATAGGTCGCCCAGTAATTCTTGTCGGTCAGCATGGAGTGGCGTGGCTCAATGAAGGGGGAACGGAGGGTCGAACTCGAAGGGGCGGCCGTTGGGACTTTTGTCGGTAGTGATGAGAACGCGGTCCACCCCCTTGAGGTCAACGCGCTCGGCGAAGGCGGCGCGCACGGCCTTCCGGTCGCCGGCTTTGAGGGGATGGCTTGAGCCCGGGTCAAAGCGCACGTCGATGATCTTCTTGTAACCCTCGGGTGGCATTTCACCTCTCTCGCCGCGGAGTTGCTCTGCCGCCTCCCTCAGAACGTCCTTCAGCTCTCGCTCCTTTCCGAAGATGCGCTTGTGCTGGATGGCCTCGCGCGCCGTGTAGTCCACCACGTCGGCACCGCCTCCCTCCAGCGCGACTTCGTGCTTCGCCTGTAGCCGCGCCAATGCGTCCTCCAGCGCCTGCGCCTTCCCTTCTTTTCCGCCGGGTTTCCACTCGCCCAAGAAGCCTGACAGGTCTTCCGGATTCTTGTAGCCGGGGCTCTTCGCGAGCGCCTCGACCTTTTCCACGACGCCGCGCCGCACCGCGAGCTGAGCCGCTGCCCGCGCCTGCTGCTCTGACAAGCGATGGCGCATCAGCGCGGTGACGATTTCCGATTCAGCGGAGGCGGCTGCCGCCGCGACGGAACCGCCACCTCGCCCTCCCGTTGCCTGTGTCCCTGCTGACGATGGAGGGGCGGCGCGCAGCGGCTTGTTTCCGCCACCCTCGCTGACGCTGGCCCGAGGCTGCTGTTCCCCGACTTGGACGAGCTTCCCCTCCGTCCCGGTGGCGCGAATCTCCACCTCCTCCATCTGGAGCACCGGTTGTCGGGCCTTCGCCCGCTCGATGGGGATGACGTCCGCGCCGCGCTCTACCACCTGGAGCGCCTCCTCGGTCTTCTGGCCGAGCGCTTCCAACGTGGCCTCCTCCTCGGCACTCAGCGCCACCTTCAGCGCCTTGATGTCGAGGTAGGCCTTCCGCAGGTTGAGCAGCACCTTCGGGGCGGCGGTGGCCAGCCTCCCCACGGCGTAGAACGCCACCAGCGTCGACAACCCGTCCGAGTACCGGAGGAAACGCGCTCCCTTCTCGCCGTACTTCTCCAGAATCCACGCCCGGTGCTCATCCACCACCGAGGTGACGGCCCCCAGCGCGACGGCCGCCCTGTCACACCACATGACGGCCGTGGCCAGCCGCCCTCCAGCGACGCCGACGGCACCTCCGGCGCTCAGGGTGACGCCGAAGGTGAAGGCCTCGCCGCACTTGAGCAGCGTGTGCCGAGCGTCCTGGTGCGCCACCTCCAGCAGGTACAACGCTGGCGCGAAGCGCGTCGCCCCGCCCTGGTCGAGGAGCTTCACCCCCACCACCTCGTCGAATCCGACGTGGAATTGGAGGGGCTTATCCCCCAGGGTGTGCCACTCTTGGTACTCGTACACCTTGGAGTTGAGGGTGACGTCCAGCCCGTCCGAGGCCAACTCCACCCTCACGGAGACGGGGTTCACCACCGTGGCTCCAAAACCGCGGAGGGGAACCACCTTGGTCCGTTCGGACTCGATGGCGCGGGCAAAACGCTCCGGGCCAATCCGCTGCGCGTACGCCGTCAGCACGCGCCGGGCTTGTTCCCGCTCGTCGTCCCAGAAGCTGTCCGACGTCAGCGCGCTGTACATCAGCGCCACTGTCTTCCGCCCGCGCTCGGACTGGATGGCGCGGGCCAGCTCCTCGTCCGCCGTCGCCCGGAGCACGTCCCGCGCGGCGTCATCGGCATGGCCGGGCGGCGCCTCCTCCAGCACCCGCTCCACCTTCTCATAGTCCCCTCGCGCCAGCGCGCTGACGTCCACCTCCCGGAGCGCCACCTGCAGCCCAGGCGGTGCCTGCACCGCCGTGACGGTCGCCTGCCCGTGGTGCCACAACGTCACATCCGCGGTGCCACCCTGCACCGCCACGTTCACCACGTTCCCGTGCGAGGCGCCCGCCAGCGTCACCCGCGCGACGGGCACCTCCCGCACGTACACCAGCCACTCCCTCGACGGCTCCTGGTGCGCCAAGCACCCGGAAAGCCAGAGCAACGACGCGAACACCTGCCATGGCAGGAGAGGAACGCGATGGGCGTCGAGCATGGGAGTCCCCCGGAGGCGCGTGGGTACTGGTGGCAGGGGTTGGACCTCGCCTCATGGTGGAGCCAGGCGAGTCGACCCTCGCGCCATTTCGCGGCGCGCGAAGGTCACGTTCCTGAGCGCGGTGGACCAGGAGCCGCCGCCAGCGAAATCGGGCCGATATTTTGCGGGCGGGGCGCGCTGATCGGCCTCGGTGAACGAGGCGGGCCCGAGGCGGCCGGCGCGTGCTGCTGAGGTGAGTTGAAGGCGAAGAAGCGGTGGCGTCGCTATTTGAAGTCCCTGGAGCCCCCGGTTCGCGGAGTTGGGACCGATCGGCCGGGTACTCGTACGCGCGTGACAACTCGCACCGCTTTGGACCGGGCCTGATAGGGTTGATGTCGAGTGCGGAGGTCCGGACAATCTTGATCAAGTCCGAGGGAAGTGCGGAAGCTTTCCGGACCCGGCGGAAGGGGTCGTGACCGGGGTTCGGCCGCCGCCCGCCTGGCTTGGGGCCGTGATTTACGCCTCGGCACCCGAGGCCGATCCCCGGCGGGCTGGCCTTGGGGTCTTCGTGGGGCCTCGGCACTTCATCACCTGCACCTCTGTCGTGGCGGAGGCACTCGGTCTTTCGGCTGGCTCGGTCACGCCCCCGGCTGGAGCTTGCGTTGAGATCCAGCACGTCGTGGGCCTGAGATCGTCGCTGGCCAGCATCCAGCTTTGGAATCCGATCGACCGCAGCTTCCGGAGTCGGCACCAGGATATCTGCCTGCTGGAGCTAAAGGACGGTAGCTTCCCGGGCGCCACCTGGGACCAACTGACGGAGCAGGAGCCCCGGGCGACGAATGTCGTACAGGTCTTCGGCTACCCGCTCGGGCTGGTTCCGGGAAAACTCTCCATTGGATACACGCTCACCGGAGTGTCCGACGGGGGATGGTGGATGCTCCAGCCGCCGATGCTCCCGACCTCCGTCCCCATCGACAGAGGATTTGGCGGTGCCCTGGTCTGGGACAGCATCGAGGGCAAGCCGCTCGGCCTGCTGGTGGCGAGACTGGAACCGCACCCGTACCTGATCCCGATGAGCCTCGCCCGTGAGGTCTACGAGAGCCGTGCAAGCATCGCTGGGAATGAATCACCCGTATCGCGCGCCGGCCGCGAGAAGGCCGCAACTGGTGCTGGGGCAAAGGCCACCCGGCTCGGTGGCCAAGGCAAGCCGCGCTCCAGCTACGACGTCTTCCTATGCCACAGCAGCCAGGACAAGGAGCAGGTGCGCGCGCTCGCCGGCGCCTTGCGCTCCAGGCGGATCCGCGTGTTCCTGGACGAGGACGATTTGAAGCTTGGACGCCCGTGGATGGAGGCGCTGGAGATAGCCATCCAGAGGAGCCACTCGGCAGCGATTCTCTACGGTCCCTCCGGTATCGGACCGTGGGCCGTCCGGGAAATGCGCGCTTTCTTGGACGAGTTCGTCCGGCGGAATGTGGCCGTGATCCCCGTTCTCCTGCCCGGGGCTCCGGAGGCTCCGGAGCTCCCCCTGTTCCTGCGACAATTCACGTGGTTGGACCTACGGTCCGGCCTCGAGGGGGATCGATTCCGCAGACTCGTCAACGAGATCAAGGAGATCGCCAGAGCAGACGGCCTGGTCCATGCGCCGCTGCGAGTGAGACCCGCCGAGCGGACGCAAGCGCGCGCGCGCCCTCCTCGCTTCAGGCTCTGGAACGTTCCTCCGCTGCCGGAGCGCTACCAGGCCCGCCAGGAGTTCAGCGCGTTGCGCCGGGCACTCATTGCCACATCCAGGGACCCGCTCACGCTCACCGGGCATCACACCCGTTTCTCTCTTCAGGGGATGGGCGGAGTCGGCAAGACGGTTCTCGCGGCCGCGCTCGTCCGCGATCCCAAGGTCCGCCGGGCCTTTCCGGACGGCGTCTACTGGGTGACCTTCGGCCAGAATCCGGACGAACCGTTGCTCCTTCAGGCACGACTGGCCGCCGCGATCACCGGGCGCGAGGTCACAGCGGCGACTCCCGAGGAGAGCCGGAATGCCTTGCGCGACGCTCTGGCTGACCGAGCCTGCCTGCTGGTCCTGGATGATCTGTGGGACGCCGCCCAGGCTGAGCCGTTCAAGGTCCTGGGAGAGCGCAGCCGCCTCCTGATCACCACGCGAAAGCAGGAGATCGGCGTGAACCTCGGTGCCGAGGCGAGAACCGTGGAAGAGCTGCCGGCGACGGATGCTCTGACGCTCCTCGCCAGCCACGCCGGCCTGCCGGTGGCGGGGTTGCCTTCCGAGGCCCAGGCCATCGTCGACGTGTGCAACGAGCTCCCCCTGGCCATCGCCATGGTTGGCTCGCTCCTGCGCGATCGGCCGCCCGACGGCTGGGGAAAGGTCCTCGAGCAAATCCGACGCGCCTCCATGCCGGTGCGCGGATACCGGGCGCTCGAGGTGATCATCCAGGCGGCGGTGGACGATCTCCCGGAGCCGGTGCGCTTGCGCTACTTGGACCTCTCGACGTTCGCGAAAGACACGCCCGTCCCGGAAGCCGTGCTGCGGACCTTGTGGGCTCCGCTCGGCTTGGACGAGCCCGCGGTGCAGGACGTGGTCCAGGCGCTCGTGGACCGGTCCCTGCTGCACCGAGATTCCATGGGGCGAGTCAGGCTGCACGATCTACAGTACGACTACATCCGCGCCAGGGCGGGGGATCAGAAGGCCCTTCACGCGCGGCTGGTCCAAGCGTATCGGGATTCAACCGCCACTCGAGCGCTCGGCGCAGTGGGACCAGATGGTTACTTTTTCGAGAACATCGCCCA
>Ga0068860_100006350_pt1 | contig 11864 bp, 13 predicted proteins | sample KBSSwiS32_FD_66597 | JGI IMG/M metagenome (GOLD analysis project Ga0068860, IMG submission 66597) | Switchgrass rhizosphere microbial communities from Kellogg Biological Station, Michigan, USA - KBS Switchgrass S3-2 | ecosystem: Host-associated > Plants > Roots > Rhizosphere > Soil ... | reverse complement strand
GCTAGCGAAGAGTTGAAGATGAATCGAAATTAGTGGAACCCATAAAGTGGGCGATAGGCCATAGAACGGATTCGTTTACCCGATTGCTCTGTTGCTCGCCGTCGCGGGCTGGCAGATCTGATAAGCCTTGAACTTCAGTCCTCCCGTAACTCCGATAAAATCAATCGCCTTCAAGTTCATCCAATGCAGCACCGCCTGCTAGTGACTTATCTGGACACGTTTCAGTAATTTGGGCTACATTAATCCCGCTCTCCATAAACAACCTGTACGGTTACTGACCCGGCGGAAAGGTTGTGAGGATGCAGTACCAAGCCTCGAGGCTGGTTGTTTCTGGTAGACATTTCAATTCCTTGAATCAACCACAGTCAAACCTAGCTGAAAGTTTCGCCAAAATCTCGACGGACACTGAGCCGTTGAAACGATCTTTTGCCGAAGGTCGCTCTGCCTTGGTGGTCGACGACGTTGCTGACGTAACGGAACTACTCGCGGTCTTGTTGACGCATGCTGGATATTCAGTGGTGACTGCAGCTTCAGCCCGCGCGGCACTCGAAGTGGCCGGCAAACAACGATTCGACGTCATCATCTCCGACATTGGCATGCCTGAAATGAACGGTTACCAACTCGCTAGAGAACTTCGTCAGCTACCTGGTTATGAACGTGTCCCGATGGTCGCTGTCACCGGCTATTCAATGTTTGACGATCGGCAACGTTCGCTTAACGCTGGTTTCAATGCTCATCTTACCAAGCCCATCGTGCCCCGCGTCTTACTCGATCTGATCGAACAACTGTAAAAGTTGAAAACTTCCGACCCACTCTCCCGGCTTAAGTCAGAAAGATTTGTTCTAGCTCTCCAGTTCACGCTGGGTGTCATCGCTATCGGACTAATCTTCTGGCAGCTTCAGTTTTCAACATCGGCCATCTGCTGTGGCGACTTTGATGGCTATTACCATGTGAAGTGGACGCAGATCCTGTGGAACTCGATAAAGACTCACACCTTTGTGCCGCCCTTTCCCTGGCTTCCGCTCACAACACTCAACAACAAACAGTACGTCGATCATCATCTCCTCTTTCATATCCTGCTCATTCCCTTTGTGCGTGCTCAGGATCCCCGCTTGGGAGCAAAGATCGCGTCGGCGCTTTTCGGCGGACTCGCGGTCGTTTCTTGTTACTGGCTGCTTATTCGTTATCGAATTCGTTATGTGCTGGTATGGCTCGTTGCCCTTTTGGCTTGTTCGGCGCCTTTTCTTTTTCGTCTCAACATGGCCAAGGCGCCACCTTTCGCTATCATTTTTCTAGTAATCGCGATTCATCTTTTCTTCCGCAAGAAATACTGGCCGCTCTTACCCCTGGCGTTTTTCTTCACTGAAACGTACGACCTATTTCCGTTATTAATTGCTGCGACAGTGATGTGGATAGCAGTAGTTGGTTGGACCGAACGTCGCGTGGAATGGCGACCATTGATGTGGGTGTTGCTCGGAGTCGCAGCTGGACTGGTCATCAATCCTTATTTTCCGCAAAACGTTCAGCTCATGTACGAGCATGCCAGGATGAAGATCACTCCTTCAGATTTCAGTACGAAAGTCGGGGGTGAATGGTACCCGTATGATTCGTGGGAGTTTCTCGGCAACTCACTTGTAGCTTGCATCTCAATGGTCGTCGGCTACGTTGCACTCGATCTCAGTGAAAGAAAACAAAATCACCATCCGGTTTTCTTTGCTTTGTTCTCCACATTTCTTCTGATCTTGATGGCACGCTGGAGACGAATCGCTGAGTACTGGCCGCCGTTCGCCGTCATGTTTGCAGCGTTTACATTGCAACCATGGCTCGCCGGAGTAAGGTCAAAATTGCCGAAACTACCAAGCGATATAATGGAAGAACTAAAGCCGTTCTTCGATCGCGACGACGTGCCGCAAACTAAAGAAGACATGAGTATTCGGGAAATACTCAAGACTGCTGCCGCTGCGTTCATTGCCCTATTGCTGAGTGTGGCTCTCTTCCTTAATCTGCGCGCCACCGTAAAAGAGATCGGACAAAGTGAACCGCACGACCATTATCGTGAGGGAGCACAATGGCTGGAGGCTCACGTACCCGCCGGTCACCTCATCTTCAACACCGATTGGGACGACTTTCCCCGGCTGTTTTATTTCGACTCGGCCCACTACTACGTCTCAGGTTTGGATCCCAATTATCTCTACGATAAGAGTCCTGAACTATCTGATTTGTATGAACGAATTACTTTAGGTAAAGAAGATGATCCGGGACCATTAATTCGCGATCGATTTGGTGCGACGTATGTCTTCTCAGATAATGGACACCACGATTTTTTCGATAAAGCGCGAGCGAGTGGTTGGTTTGATATTGTTTACGAAGATGAGCAGTGCACTATCATGCGCATTAGAGATGAAAAGTCGCTGTCGGATTTTAAAGAGGGTTACCCGGACAGCAATTGAGAGGTTATTCAGTGCTATGAAAAAAAGATTATTGCGCGTTGTATTTATAATTGTGGTTCTGAATGCTGCTGGCTGTCAGAAGACGGAAACGGAACAAACAAATTCTGCGCAGCCCACCTCGTCCAAGCCCGCGGCATCACCCTTGACCGGGTTTGACGCGGATTTACAGTTCATCAAAAACGGAAACTACACCTACATCTACGTTTTCTCGCGCAAAGATGGTAAGCCACTCCAATCTGAGGACAGCCAGTTTCTGCGAACTAACGCCCCGCAAGTCGTCGACTGGGCTGCTCAAAACGGAACGAAAGCGGTCGGCGGGACAAACTTCAATCTCGAGGAAGGGAACATGGATGCGTTAAAGAAGAGGTTCCTGGTGGAGAATCTCTCTGGGAAATAAAACCAAACCCGTGGACTTCAGCGCCCAGTGCGCTTACGGTGTCAGCACGACCTTCCCGAATTGACCACGATTCTCCAATAGCAAGTGTGCTTCGCGGGCTTCCGATAAAGGCAACACACGATCAACCACCGCCTTAATTCTTCCCTGCTTCACAAACTTCATCGCCTCCAACAGTTCCGCTTTTGAACCCATAAACGATCCCAGGATCGTCAAGTGTCGATAGAAAACCTGACGCAGATCCGTTCGCGCATCAAACCCACTGGTTGCTCCACAGGTAACCAGGCGCCCATTGTTCTTCAACGAAGTGATCGATCCCGGCCAGGTAACTGAGCCAGTATGCTCAAAAACCACGTCGACGCCTCGTCGCTCAGTGAGTCGTTTTACTTCTTTGGGCCAATCATCCTGCGTGTAATTTATGGTTTCATCGGCGCCCAACTCCCTGGCTTTGGCAAGTTTTTCTTCTGTACTCGCCGTTGTAATTACTCTTGCACCAAAGAGTTTCGCGATCTGTATTGCTACCGACCCAACTCCGCTTCCGGCCGCATGGACCAATATATCTTCGCCGGGTTTTACGTGGGCACGAGTGACAAGCATGTGCCAGGCAGTAACAGTCACGAGTGGCAAAGCCGCCGCCTCTTCCCAGCTTAGATTTGTCGGCTTGGGAAAAACATTCACAGCGGGCACAGCTACGAATTCCGCGTAACCACCATCGCGTCTGTAACCAATGATGTCGTATTCGCGGCAGAGATTGTCCTGACCGCTCAAGCAAGCTTCACAGTGTCCACAGGAGACGCCGGGTTGGACCATTACTTCATCACCCGGCTTTACCCAGGTGACCAACTCGCCGCAGGCGTGAACAATGCCGGCGATATCGTTGCCGAGTGTGTGAGGTAAAGGAATGTCGATCCCAGGTAATCCGCCGCGAGCAAACAGATCGAGATGGTTAAGTGCACAGGCTTTCACCTGGATTAGAACTTCATTTGCGCGAATCTTTGGCTCCGCAACGTCCGCATACTCCAGGACGTCAGGGCCACCGTGTTTTCGGAAAATTGCAGCCTTCATGGTGAGGATTGTAGAAGGTTAATTTTCGTTTGCAACTATCGTTTTCGTCAACTTGAGGGGATGCACAAAATCGGCTTTTGCCTGGCTCTGGTGACAAGAGAGACAGTCGCCCGTCTTCTGGCTGAGCTTCACTTTAGTACGGCTTCCGTTAGCCAGCAGAAACTGCCAGTCGCCTCCATCAGGATTGAAGCCACTTTCGCGCTTGATCATTACGGCCAAAACCTCCGGCGTTGCGTCAGTCGACTTACCAGGTTTTTCACGCACGAGAATCGAGCCTACGGGAAAGATTTTGGTATTGCCTGTGAGGGCCCGGAGCGCGAGATCGTTAACAAACACCGGACCGAGTTCGCTGTTGTGATCCAGATTGGGATCATCCTTATGAACTCTCGAGGGGGTCGTACCAAAAACGATTCTGGTAGTCCCCTGGGAATTCACCATCACTGGATCCTTGAATCGGCCATCACCGATGGCCACAATGGCGCCTCAACCACCAGGTGAATTAGGATCGATTGAAAAAGTGCCTTCCGCCAATTGCTGCGTAGCCCTGTTCCAATTCTTATAATTCGCGATCTTGTCGAGTGAATTGTCAGCCTCTTTTGCGCCTGATACGAGAAACAGGCTCAACAGCAAAAACGAGCCAAAGGCTTTGGTTCTAAACGAATTCATGTCGGAGACTCCTTACAGGAGGTTGCGAGTGCTAATGATTCCGATGCGCCGGCAACCGCACCGGTTTGCCCACGCACTTAATTGGCCGGCTGCAATTTTGCGGTCCATGGACTTTGCGGGAATTTCTCGCGCAGTAGTTTTTCGAGCTTGGTTCTCGTCTCCTCGTCTTCTTCCCAGCTGCCACAACCGTATTTGTAACTTTGGTTAGCCTGTACGCCAATATAAAGCGCTTCGGGTAAACGAGGGTCGTTGCGAGAACGATTGGCCCATTCGAGCACTCGCTTACCCAGGAATGTTTTCGCGTTTCCGATTGCCGACAAATCCGCGCGCTCTTTCCTAGCGGCAGCCAATTCGCGAGGATTAAGAAAGACCGGATTCTCAACTACCTTGGGAGTTTCCGCACCATCCGTCTGATATTCGATGTCGTCTGGTTTGCACCACCAGTAAACATCAAAGTAGTAATCAACTTTTTCGGCGCTTACCAACTCCGGAATCCCCGTCGGAACATAAGGCGACAAAGAAGGAAATCTCAAAAGAATAAAAAGTGCTTCGTCGTCACGTTGTTCCCGTGATTTGGCATTTACAAAATTAGCCAACAGCTCCGACATCTCAGGAGCAAGTTTGGCAATGTCAGTAGAAACATCGATCGCGACTGGATAGTTTTTCAGCAATACAGCTCGGGTCCAAACTGACAGTGCCAGGCTCTTACGCAAGTACTCTGGCAGTTCTGCACTGCGCGAGGCTTTGAGCAAACTCGAGAGTGAAAAATGCCAATTCAAAATATCAACACTCTCGGGATCGAAAAACTTGCGGTCCTCCCAAAGCAGCTGATCTTTAAACCATTCGTCTGTTTTTTGCTCGTATTCCTCTTTGGTTTCAGTGTAGTAAGCAGGATTCCAGAAACTTTTTTGAATCCGCAGAAGATCCGTGATGCGGCCAATTGAACCAAACTCCGCAAATGCTACGGGCTTGCGCGCCGCAAACTTCAGAAACTCATCTACTGTGCCGGCTAACTTTGCCCGTTGTTCGAGGAAAAGATTTTGCGATGAGATTGGCAACTGATCGAATTGAGCCGCGATCGTTTTGTCCAAAAGGTTTTGGGCATCTGACGCTCGATTCATCTCCAACCGTAACCTCACCAGGTGATATGCAATCGTCGGAAAGACTGGAGCATCATGTGCAATTCGTTCTGCTTCACGTATCAGGCCGATTACGCCGCGAGAATTCTTCGTTGCTTTTGTCACAGCAACTGCGAGCCAGGCCGTTGAATGAGATTGACGCCACCTGGTTGCCGCGTGCGTAAAGGCCCTGGGATCTTTGGACTGAAACGTCATGATCCAGTCGCTGAGATCGTCAGTGCGAATGAAATCGGGCAACTGATTCAGCTTTAGTTCATTGCAATTGGAATCGCAGCCGTCGTAGTCCTTGCTGGAATTCACTTGTCGATTTGGACTTAGTAACCACTGTCGATACGAAAGCGCGGAGGTATACGACTCCTTCAGAGAAGCAGTCTCCGCTTCATCCAGCTTCCTAGCCAACTCTATTTCGACATCCCGCAGGATCTCCGCTTCTGTAACATCTGGTTTTCTGTATAGCGTAATCGTTTTAGGGGGTGGAGCAGATTCATCGTTCTGTTTGGTTGAAAAATTAATTTCAATCAAGTCACCGCGTCGCACAGACGCATAATTTCGCTGCCACTCGTTCTCCTCACCCTTAACTTGATACGGAGTAGGTGACGGTGTCGGGTTTAGTTTTTGTTTTCGCGCTTCCTCTTCCTGCTGAAGTTTCAAGTCAAACTTGTCGAGTAACCATGTGTAATCGATTAGATCCTGCCTGATGTTTTCATTGCCACTCTGTGTATTGAGTACCTGCGCAAGTTCCCGCAACCGCTCTTCCGGGCGCAATCGAAATCTCACCAACCCCAACAAACGCTTTGTGGCATCTTGCAATTTCCCACCGCGAGCGAGGTTATTTATCAGAGAGGTTTCGGCCTGCTCGTAGAGTGATCTCTTTTGCGTTTCGTTGTCCGTCAAACTTGCCTGTCGGACTAGTGTGCGACCGACGAGGTAAGCAGCGGTGTCCTGCCAAGCTGAATCGAAATCATCAGAGATCTTTTGAAAACGCGTGCGCGCCTCATTGAAGTTGAGCGAATAGAAACAAGCAGCGGCGATTTGATAGTCGCGATCCTTTTGCAACCAGTGCGGACTACCTGGACCAGGAGCTGCCGGCGCAGTCGCGCCCTCTGCGCAGTTCTTAAAAACAACATCCTGACCGTCGAGCCAATTGCGCACATTCAGATCCTGCGCACCATAATTAGCCACGCGATCTTTCAACGTTTGGGTGGCAACTTCAAAAGCGTTCTTTGTGCAATTTGGAAAAAAGTCGTAGCCGCTGTGACGTCTCTCGTCGTAGATAGCAGGCGGGTCTTGTTCCTCGCCGACGATCTCCTTGCGCGCTGCAATCCAGGCTTTGATTGCCACGTCGTCATCGTCTTCCGGAGCTTTTCCTCTCAGCGCTTCGATCAAGCCGCGTTGCTCGTCCTCGGTAAACGAACCACCATCAAGATAGCGATGTGCGATAACGAGCGTTTTTCTACCCAACGAAGACTGCAGAATCCCTATTTTTCCTTTGACAAATTCCGCGAACGGAATATCAGGAGAGTTCGTGAAGACGAAAATTGGATCAAGTGTTTCCGGACCACACGCGTTAGCAGGAATCACGGTGTGAATGAAGAAAGAGAGCGTGAGAATTGCTGTGACGCAGAACCTTGATCTGAATTTCATGGCCTAAGACCCGAATCGTTCCACCAATATCGAAATATCTGCAGGAGTCCAGGCGCGAGCATTGAACACATAAACTCGGCGTTGTTTTTCGAAGGAAGTTCTGACCACCTCATCCAGAGCCACGCCATAACTTTGTCGACACAGTCCATCGCGAAAGTCCTGCCCGCTCGCCAAAAAGTTCTTAATTCGATCTGAATCAGTGCCCATCCGGAAGACCATTGGCACCGCTTCATCAACAGGCAAACCGGTCAACCAGGGATCGCCAACACAAAACGAGGCAAGCGCTGTCATCGAAAGCGGCACGTTATCAGAAAGCCCACGACGCAGATCTTCAAGTAACTGGCGATAGAAAGTTCGTTCAGAAGAGACCGCATCAAAATCGACTTGAATTGCAGAGACGTTTTCCAAATCCAGAGTTTTCCTAATCCGTTCAACCAGCTTCTTTCGAATATCGTCAGTAAGCGGTGTCGGCTCGTGCGTTATCTTTTGCGACTCGATGCGCGTCACGGCAATCAACCTCGCACCCGTGGGAATCTTCAAAGGCTGCCGTCGCGGATTGTAAACAACATCGCCATTTCTAATCGTGAGTGTCTGCGCCAGGAAAGCGATTCCAAAACGGCTGGAGTCGATGAATGACAGATCCTCAGGCCGTTCCCAAGCCCAAAGAATTACACGTGGATAGTTATTCTCGTTCACTCGATTGCGAATTGCCGACTTGCCGCAGGCAGTTATGAGTGCCAACGCAACAAGCGATAAGAGTAGAAACAAATGAGACCGGTTCATCTCAAACTTTTTTCGACCTGACAGATGAATTAAAGATCCTGGCCGGCGATAAGAATAGGCTAGTGCACACGGAAATGATTTGTAGAAACCTCAGCGAGCTGCTGGTGAAATCCACATTCGGAGATAAGAATTGTGTTATTACGAACTCGATCCGGCTCGAACCACTGCTCAAAGTTTAATTGAGTAGTGGAGACTATGTGATTAGGCTCGAACTCAACATTGGCAAAAGCGAAGAATATTGGCGGGGCCACAACGAAGTCGAAGGAGCCTTACTTTATTTCAGTTAGTTTGGTAAGGCGCCTACCGGCTGTGATTTTTCGCTGGCTTGTTCGCGAGCGTGATAGGAAGATCTCGTCAACGGACTCGACTCAACGTGATGAAATCCCATTGACATGCCAACGTCGCGCCAGCGAGCAAACTCTTCCGGAGTTACATATCGCTCGACTGGTAAGCGACGCGCATGAGGTTGCAAATACTGACCAATGGTCATGATGTCGCATGAGACAGCTCGCAGATCTTTCATCAGCTCAACGACTTCTTCGAATGTTTCGCCGAGACCGACCATGATGCCGCTCTTGGTTAACATTCCTCGGCCTTCTCGATCACGACGAATTGCAGCACGCTCAAGCAGTGTCATCGATTGTTGGTAGACGGCATCTGGTCTAACGCGTCGATACAATCGAGCTATCGTTTCGGTGTTGTGATTCAACACATCGGGTTGCGCGTCGAGCACCGTGTTGAGCGCCGCTTCGTCGCCATTGAAATCGGGAATCAGGACCTCGATTTTGCAGTCGGGATTGAGATCGCGAACCTCGCGAACGGTATCGGCCCAGTGTGCGGCGCCACCATCCGGCAGATCATCGCGATTCACGGAAGTGATGACGGCATGAGCAAGGTTCAAATGCTTGACGGCTTCAGCAACGTGACGTGGTTCGTCAGCGTCCAAACTACCTGGTTGTCCTTTACCAACAGCACAGAAGCCACAGTGGCGAGTGCAAATATCACCGGCAAGCATGAAAGTTGCGGTGCGATCAGACCAGCATTCGAAAATATTTGGGCAACGAGCCTCCTGGCAAACCGTATGCAGGTTTAGCCCCTCGATCAGCTGCAGAACATTGTTCTGATTGGTCGGATCGCCGAGACGAATGCGTAGCCATTCTGGTTTTGGCTGCCGGATTTTTTGGTTATTTGAAACTACAGGAAGTTCGCGGGCCAAGTGTATTTACCTCACGAAAGGATTCTACACGCAAGGTCAAAAATAGTGAAAAGGAGATACTTTCGAGCGCAACGACCTGGCGTCCTACTTTGGAGTGCGACGGCCTGGCGTCGCTTTGTTACAGGGCGGCTAACAATCAAAGCCAAAGACACTGATTTACGAGCCTCACTGGACTAAAGCGACGCCAGGCCGTCGCACTCCAAAAAGTACAACAGTCCTGCCAATTTTTATTGCCGCTCTCACCCCCGAGGTATAAGCTTGCCGCCGCCTCTTTGAAAGGAGATCAAGATGAAACCAATTTTGCTCATTGCCTGCGTCCTCGCTTTGGTTGCAACTACTTTTCTCGTCGTCAATGCCGACGTTCCGAAACCAAAACCTTCACCGAAAGAAACACGCAACTATCTTTACAGCAGCCTTGAGGTAATACCCGACCCAACTGAGAAAGACGCTGTTCTTCAGATTCGCCAGTCAGACTTGAAAGAACTGCGCGCGGCGCTGGACGGTGTCGAAGGCAGTACGACGATCGCCGCGGCTATCACTAACAGTGGTCCACGCACAATCATCGCCGGACTGCTGCTCTGCCTGTCGCTATCAATCGGAGGAGTTTGGCTCGTGAGAAGTATGCGTTCTCCGTCGACTCTTAGTCGTGGCCAGAAGGCAGTGGCGATCCTGCTCGTGGCAACCGCCACCATAGGTGTCGCAGCGTTCATCACACGCGCTAACGCAGGTCCACCGCCAAGTTATCGCTGGCGAAACCTGCCCACTGCTCTTGCTTCGGGTAAAGCACATCAAGGGCCGATCATCATCCAGGTTGTTCCCGACGATGCAATATCCGGTGGCCTCAAGTTGATACTTCCCATGAAGAAACAAAACGCCAACGGCGAAGAGTAAACGTGCAAAACGCTTTTGAGATACAGATTACGAGTGGCGCGGCGCGACGAGCGAAACGTACTCAACTATTTGTGGCTGCACTGGCATTGTGCACCATAAGTTCCGCTCTGTTTGCCGGCTGGCTACCTCTGCAAGTCTCAATCGTTACCGTGTTTCTTTTTGCCGGACCTCACAACTGGTTTGAGCTTCGTTACTTCCTCATGCGTTTGCCAGTGCGCTTTGGACGATCGAGAGCTTTCTTTCTCACCGCGTTTACAGGATTGGGCATCCTCACTATTACCTACCTGTCTTTACCATTAATCTACCGAGCAACAGTTTGGACCAACGAAGCATGGCTGACGTTGTTAGGATCATGGAACACGCTGTTGCTCGCGTGGGTGTGTGTACTGGCGCTGCTGCGCGGCAAACAAAAACCACGCAGCAACTGGACATGGATTATTCCAGCAACAATGCTCGTCGCGGCATTGAACTGGTTACAGCCTGAGATCTTTAGTCTCACACTCGTCTACGTTCACCCGCTGATTGCGCTCTGGTTCCTGGACCGACAGCTGCGCAGAACGAAGCCACGGTGGCTCAAAGCTTATCGGCGTTTCCTGGCGGTCCTACCGTTTGTGCTCTCGTTGATGATTTGGCAGCTATCACAAACAACTTCGTTGTCAGAAGACAATGGCTTGTTTTGGCGCATCACTCAACATTCAGGTGCGGAACTCTTGCCAAACATCTCGAGCCATTTATTAGTGTCAGTACACCTGTTTCTCGAGATGCTCCACTATGGTGTGTGGATTGTCGCGCTGCCGCTACTTGGCTCGCTGGTTCAGTCCGGGAACTATGCGAGGGTCTTGGATTTTAGGACCGTCCCAATCGCTAAACATCCGCGTGGGTTTCCAAAGTTAGTAGGAACTATTCTCGCGTTGGGTGCTGTGGTTGTCGTTGTTCTTTGGATCGGATTTGCGGTTGATTACCCAACAACGAGAGACATCTACTTCACAATCGCCATTGCACACGTGATGGCAGAAGCTCCGTTCCTGATGAAGATGTTGTAAGACTCGATGCGATACGAAATGCAGAGCCTTACGGCAGGAACATTGACGACTCAAAGCACGCCGAGGAGACTTGCTTGATGCCGGGGGAACTCTGGCGCTTCTTTCCGATTGGCTACTTACTCACCATAGTCATCGAAACTCCAATTCTTTTAGTTGGACTTTCTGCGCGTCACACCTTGCGGCGTCGGTTATTTGCCGGCGTATGGTTAACAGCCTGCACTTATCCGATCGTTGTCCTGGTCTTGCCACTCCTATTTACTTCAAGATTTATCTTCCTGTTGATAGCGGAGACATTTGCCCCGTTAGCCGAGTGTCTACTGTTTTGGTTGGCGTTTGGCGGTAAGGAAGGTTCAGTCAGGTGGCGAGATTTTGCGGTGATCGTAATTGCCAACCTCGCTTCATTCGGAGTTGGTGAAGCGCTGAACGCGTGGAACTGGTTTGGGCTGGTTTAAGTCATCCGGTGATGGCTATTGATTGTTCGAGATTATGGGCGTCCTGGTCCTATTCAGGCGAAGCTACTTTTGCCAACACTGAGCTATCAATATTTCCCCCTGACAACACAACACCAACCTT
>Ga0068860_100006349_pt1 | contig 11865 bp, 5 predicted proteins | sample KBSSwiS32_FD_66597 | JGI IMG/M metagenome (GOLD analysis project Ga0068860, IMG submission 66597) | Switchgrass rhizosphere microbial communities from Kellogg Biological Station, Michigan, USA - KBS Switchgrass S3-2 | ecosystem: Host-associated > Plants > Roots > Rhizosphere > Soil ... | reverse complement strand
GATCTTGCCGGTCGCCGTCTTCGGCAGCTCGTCGACGACGATCACCCGCCTCGGGCGTTTGAAGGACGCGAGCCGATCCGCGCAGTGCCTCCCGAGCACGGCCTCCTCCGGGCGCGCGCCGGACGCCGGAACGACGAACGCAACCACGGTCTCCAGTCCGCGCTCGTCGCGGGAGCCGACCACGGCGGCTTCGAGGACGGTGTCGTGCTCGATGAGCGCGGCCTCCACCTCGGCGGGCGACACCCAGATCCCGCCCGCCTTGATCATGTCGTTGTTGCGCCCGAGGAACGTCCACACGTCGTCTGCCGATCGCGTGTAGACGTCGCCCGTGCGAACCCAATCGCCGTCACGGAACGCCGCCGCGGTGGCCTCGGGCCGTTGCCAGTAGCCGGTCGCGGCGGACGCGCCCTGCACCTGGAGGTAGCCGGGCGTGTCCGGTTCGGTGACCAGCTCGCCGTCGTCGTTGCGCAGCTCCGCCGAGTAGCCGGGCACCACCCACCCGCTCGATCCCGGCACCTGCTCGTCGAGGGTGTTGGAGATGAAGATGTGGAGCAGCTCCGTGGACCCGATTCCATCGAGTACCGGCGCGCCGGTCAGCGCGGTGAACCGTTGCTGGATGTTGGCGGGCAGCGACTCACCCGCGGTGACGGTGGCGCGGACGCTCGCGAACACGGACGGGTCGGGCGCGCTGTCGAGCATCGCCGCGCAGAAGCCCGGGCTGGAGAAGAACAGCGTCGGGGCCTCGGCGGCGATCAAGGCCGCCATCGCGGGAGGCGAGGGCGGTGCGGGATGGAGGATCACGGTGGCACCCGCGGCGAGCGGGAAGGTGAGCGAGTTCCCGAGCCCGAACGCGAAGAAGAGCTTGGCGACCGACAGGAAGCGGTCGCCATCCGACACCCGCAAGACCTCCCGTGCGTACGTCTCGTACGTCGCCGGCAGGTTGCCGTGGACGTGCATCACCCCCTTCGGCAGACCGGTCGTGCCACTGGAGTACAGCCAGAACGCGGGCGATGCCGCGTCGGTGCCTGCAGCGACCAGCTCCTCACACTCGCCGTGATCGGACCACCGGTGCAGCACCGCGCCAGCGGGCACGACCGCCGCCGCATCGGCCGCCGCGGCATCGCCGGCTGGGTCGGCGGAGTCGCAGACGACGACGTGCGCGAGCAACGGCGACGCTCCGGCGATGTCCGCGATGGTGTGAACGAACGTGGTGGAGACGACGAGCGCAGTTGCCCCCGAATCGGCCACGATCGCACCGAGCGCCGGGCCCTTGAGCATCGTCGACAGCGGCACCGCGACGAGACCCGCGCGGAGGCAGCCGAGGAAGAACGCCGGAAACGCTTCGTCGTCCTGCACCACCATCGCCACGCGGTCACCGGGTTGCAGCCCGATCTCCTCGAGCAGCCGCTGCGCGCGGAACACCTGCAGTTGCAGCTGCGCGTAGGTCGTCGACCGTCCCTCGCAGCGGATCGCCAACCGATCGCCACGTCCGTCGTCGACGTGACGGTCGACCAGCCAGCTCGCTGCGTTGAACACCGCGTTCGTTGCCCCCATGTGGCCCCCCGGTTCTGCGTGTCAGGCGTTCGAAGTCGTCAGACGAGCACGTACTCGTAGTCGACCGGCTTCTGGTGGATCCCGCGTGACGGCGGCGCCACCCAACTCGCCATCTTGCCCCGCTCCGTCACTCCTGTCATGAGCGACTGCACGTGGGCCCGGTCGTGCTCCGTCGGCAGCCAGCGGTCGGCGGACGCCGTCCACTCCTCCGCGCTCAGCACCTGTCCGGTCGGACTGACGCAGCGGCCCCGGAACGTGCCCACGTTGCGGTGGAAGCCGACGTGCGGCAGGCGGAGCGTGACATCGATGCCGGCTTCGGCGATGGTGCGGTTCCAGCGGTCGACGCCCTTCTGGCAGTCGTCGGCGTAGTCGTCGCGCAGCGTCTCGTTGAGCGCGGCCAGCTGCGTCACCTCGCGACTGCCGACGCCCGCATCGGTGCACTCGGGCACCTGGCGGGTGACGTCCTTCAGCCGATGGTCGTCACCGCGCTGCTCCTCCTGGAAGCGACCCTTCAGACCCGCCGCGAAGTAGTTCGCGGCGTTGGTCGATGTCTCGGCGCCGAACAGATCGAGCGACACCGAGTAGTGGAAGTTGATGTACTTCTGCAGGACGTCGAGGTTGATGCCGCCGAAGCCGCGCACGTCGACGGTGTCGTGCTCGCGCATCAGGTCGACTGTGCGCTGCACGATGCGCCCGACGCCCGAGGCGCCGACGAACATGTGATGCGCCTCCTCCTTGAGCATGAACTCGCACGTGCGCGACAGCGGATCGAACGCCGACTCCCGCAGCGAGGCGAGCTGGTACTTGCCGTCGCGGTCGGTGAAGTAGGTGAACATGAAGAACGACAGCCAGTCGGGCGTCGGTTCGTTGAACGCCCCGAGGATCCGCGGCTTGTCGACGTCGCCCGAATGCCGCTCGAGCATCTCGTCCGCGTCGTCGCGCCCATCGCGACCGAAGTAGCGGTGCAGCAGGTACACCATCGCCCACAGGTGACGGCCCTCCTCGACGTTCACCTGGAACAGGTTGCGCATGTCGTACAGCGACGGCGCGGTGAGCGAGAGGTGGCGCTGCTGCTCGACCGACGCCGGCTCGGTGTCGCCCTGCACGACGATCAGCCGACGGAGATCCGCCCGGTACTCTCCCGGGACCTCCTGCCACACGGGCTCGTCCTTGTGGTCGCCGAACGCGATCACGCGGTTCGGCTCGGGATCGGCGAGGAAGATGCCCCACCGGTAGTCGGGCATCTGCACGTGGTCGAAGTGCGCCCAGCCCTCCTGGCCGACATCGACCGCGGTCCGCAGGTACACCGGGTTGCGCTGGAACGCAGCCGGGCCGACCTCCTCCCACCAGCGGACGAACTTCGGTTGCCACTGCTCCAGCGCTCGCTGGAGACGCCGATCGCCGGCGAGGTCGACGTTGTTCGGGATCCTGGCATCGATGTCGACGACAGCCATGGCTCACACTCTCCTCTGGTCGAACTTCGGTCGGGATCCGGTGCCGAACGAGCGCAGCGCACCGTGCTCGCCGACTGCGTTGGGGCGTTGGAAGATCCAGTTCTGCCACGCCGAGAGGCGAGCGAAGATCTTGGTCTTCATCGTCTCGGGCCCGACGAACCGGTAGTTGGCCTCCATCCCGGTGAGCGCGTCGGGCGAGAAGCTGTGGCGCTCCTCGAGCATGACGCGCACTTCGTCCGCCCAGTCGATGTCGTCGGGCGTGAACGTGACGAGCTCCACCTCAGCGGCCTCGGCGGCCAGCAGGTCCTTGCCGGCCAGCGCGGCGGCCGCGTCGTACGCGTCGTCGCGACCCCAGAAGCGGGTACGCAGCCGGGACAGGCCGTTGGCCATGGGGAACCAGCCGAGGTTGGCCTCGGTGAGCCGGATCGTTGCGGGGGGTACCGGTTCGTCGGCGTCCTCCCACGTGCCGTCGAGCATGAAGCTGCGGTCGGCCGCGAGCGCGAGCTCGCCGAGCACGCCGGTGAAGCAGCTGCCCGGCTCGATCACGGCGACGAGCGATCGGGCAGACACGTCGAGGCGCTCGAGCACCCTCGCCCACAGCAGCCTGGTCTCGCGCACGAGCCAGTGCTCGGCGTCGGCGGCGAGCAGCGCTTCAGCGCGGACGACCTGATCGTGATCGCCGTCCGTGCGGAACACCCACGTGCCGATCTCGGGCTCGTTGAAGCGCAGGTGCAAGATCGCGTCGTCGAGCTCGCGCGCGGCCCGGAGGATCCATGCGTCGGGGCCGATCCGCTCGAGCTCGGTCCCCGTCGCCGGCTGCGCGCCGGACGGGGCGGTGATGCACAGCGTTGCCGCTCCGATCGCTCGGTCGATCGACACCGAGACGGTGGCGTACTCGATCGTGTCGGCGTCCGCCGTCCGCTCGATCGGCGTGAGCTCGACGCCGGTGGCGTCCGCCGGACGATCGCTCTCGGCCGCCCGGATCGACGCACGCGACCGCACGAGCTCGGCCCAGCCGGAGGCCGGCGCGATGTGGTCGACGAGACGCCACTCGAGCGCGGCCCGACCCCGCGCTCCCTCGGTGCGGGTGGCAAAGGCGTCCGCAAGATCGCGACGCACATGGCGCTTCTCCACGAGGCGGGTCAACCCGCCCGTGCCAGGAAGCACCGCGAGTAACGGGATCTCGGGGAGCGACACCGCCGAGGCCTTGTCGTCGACGAGCAGGATCTCGTCGCACGCGAGCGCGAGCTCGTAACCCCCGCCCGCGGCCGTGCCGTTGACCGCGGCGATCCAGATCTGCTGGGAGTTCGCCGTCGCGTCCTCGATCCCGTTGCGGGTCTCGTTGGTGAACTTGCAGAAGTTCACCTTGTGCTCGTGCGTCGCCCCAGCGAGCATCTGGATGTTGGCGCCCGCGCAGAAGATCTTGTCGAGCCCGCCGGTGAGCACCACCACCTTCACCTCGGGGTGCTCGAACCGCAGCCGTTCGACGGCGTCGTGCAGCTCGATGTCGACCCCGAGATCGTACGAGTTGGTCTTCAGCTGGTAATCCCCGCGGAGGCCCGCGCTCGGGTCCACCGCCATCGTGAGCGTGGCCACCGGCGCGTCGACGGACAGCCGCCAGTGTCGATATCGGCTCGGATGGGTGCGGAAGTCGACGGTCGAGGTCGTCACGGATCCCCCTCTCTGACCGACAACATTCTACATCTCGACTGTGCATCGTCAAGGTGATGTAGAATTTGCCGATGACCTCGCCGCCCGCACGCGTCGCGACGCCTGTGCTTCCGCCGGCCCGCCCGCCCGCGTCGCTCGCGCCGATGCTCGGCGTGCGGCAGGATGCGAGTGCTGGTGCCGAGACCAGCCGTGGGCTGCTGCTGACGGTGCTCGGCGAGTTCGTGCTCCCCGCCGGCGGCAACGTGTGGACGCAGACGCTGGTGAGCCTGCTCGACCTGCTCGGCGTCCGGGAGAAGTCGACGCGCCAAACGCTGGCACGGATGCACGACCGCGGCTGGCTCCACCGCGAGCGACTCGGACGGCAGACCCGCTGGATCCTCACCGACGACGTCCGCCGGCTACTCGAACCGGGAGCCAAGCGGATCTACGAGTTCGGCCAGACCGCGCGGCCATGGAACGGCTCGTGGCTCGTCCTGCTCGCATCCGTCCCGGAGCGCGATCGTCACGCCCGCTACCACATGGGATCGCGGCTCAACTGGGCTGGCCTCGGCACCATCGGCCAGGGGACGTGGCTGTCGCCGTGGATCGAGGACGAGCCGAACGTGGCCGAGGTCCTCAGGCGGCTGGATCTCGACGCCACGATCTTCCGTGCCGAGCTCGGCGAGCTGGGATCACCGCAGGCGCTCGCGCAGGCGGCGTGGGATCTGCCGGCGCTGCGCACGAACTACGAGGCGTTCCTCACCGACACCGACCACCTCGTCCGGAGCGGGCCGACCGGCGCCGACGCGGCAGCATCGCTCGCGCTGCTCGTCCACCGCTGGCGCCGGTTTCCGTTCGTCGATCCTGACCTGCCCGCCGAGCTGCTGCCGAGCGACTGGCCCGGACCTGCAGCCGCGCGCCGCTTCGCCGAGGCACGCGCCGCGCTCACCGATCACGCGCGACGCTGGTGGGAGGCGAGCGAGGCCGCGTTCGGGCCTACCGCCACCTTCGCCGAGGCCACCGGGGAACCTCGGGCCGGCGCCGTCGATGGCGACGTGCGTCGTCGAGTAGGGAGCACAACGAGGTAGCAAGATAGGTGGCGATTGCCGATGCGGGGGTCGTTGGCGGTGGCGCACCATCGCTATCAACGACAGCACTTCGGAGGCGATCGTGCACCGCCCGCATCATCATCGCGTCGCGCTCGAGCAGCGCGGCTGCTCAACTCACGTCGAGATCTCGGTCATGGGAGGCTTCGGCGTCGCGGTGGACGGGGTCTCCTCGCCGGCTGCCGGTTGGGCGCGTCGGAGCGCGTCGGCGCTCGTGAAGATCCTCGCGCTCGCGCCACGTCATCGACTGCACCGCGAGACGGTGATGGACCTGCTGTGGCCCGACGAGGCCCCCGAGCTGTCGGCGCCGCGCTTGCACAAGGCCGCCCACTTCGCTCGACGGGCCGCAGGTCGCGACGATGCCGTCGTGTTGCGAGACGAGGCCGTGTCGCTGTTCCCGGGTGCGGAGATCATCGTCGACGCAGTCCAGTTCGAGCGCCTCGCCCGGGTTGCCGTCGGCCAGAACGATCCGGACGCCGCTCGCGATGCGTTGGCGTGGTACGCCGGCGAGCTGTTGCCTGACGACCGTTACGCGACCTGGGCGGTCGACCGCCGCGAGCTCCTGCATCTCCGACGGCTCGACGTGTTGCGGGTTGCGGCTGAGTGGCGCGAGCTCACCGAGCTGAATCCCTTGGACGAGGAGGCGCACATGCGCGTGATGCGCCAGCACATCGATGCCGGCGCGGGCGCGGCAGCCCTGCGCCAGTACGAGCAGCTCGCGCGGGTGCTCGAGCGCGACCTCGGCATTGCACCCGGGCGCGCCGTGCGGGCAGCGAGTGTGGACGCACGCGACCTCGCACGGACGCACGTCGCCGGTTCCGGCGTGCTCGTCGGAACGCTCCTCGCGGAGTTGGTCGATCTCGTCAACCGGCAGACCGCGCTCCTCGCCGAGCTCGCCGCCGCCGGTGTCGACGCGGCCGATGTCGTCGCGGCCGGCGCGGCCGGCGCGGCCGGCGCGGCCGCCGAGTCCGTCTGCGCCTGACCGCAGCTCCGGGAGCAGCTCACGACGAACACCGTCGCCAGGAGCTCCCCGAGTGGGCGCCCGCCAACCGGCCGCGGCATGCCCCCGCCTCACGACGCGCCGGCAGCTTCGGGCTGCCGGCGCGTCGGTGGGCCTCAGGCGTAGTAGCCGGCGAGATCGATCACGACGTGGGTCGTGGCGTGGGTGTACACGCACACGCGTCCTCCGTCGCCGATCTTCGCGGTGACGTTGTTGGCGATCGTCTGCGCGGTCGCATGGTTCAACGACGACGCCGTCGGTAGCGGCGCACCGCATGGGAACACCGTCACGAACCCCGCCGCCTGCGACTCGGTCACGGCGACGTTGAGCACGACGGTCGACGCACCGGCGGGCACACCCGCGCGACCCGCCACCGGCACCTCGAGCACGGAACCGGCCGACAGCAGACCACCACCCGACTGCACCCCGTCGACGGTGCCGACCGGCGCGGCCGGCCTCGTCTCGACGATGCGTTGCGGGCTCGAACCGACGAAGCCCGAACCGGCGGTGTGGTAACCGTCGACATCGATGACGACGTGCGCCGGCGCGTATGTGAACACGCAGATCTTGCCGTCCACACCCAGCTTGGCGACGACCATGTTCGCGATCGTCTGACCCGCCTCGTGGTTCAGCGACGAGGCCGTTGGCTGCGGCGCGCCGCACGGGAAGACGGTGAGAAAGCCCGCGGCCTGTGGCTCGGTGACGGCCACGTTCAACACGGCCGCGACCGCATCGGCGGGCACACCTGCGCGGCCGGCGATCTGCACTTCGGTGACCGAGCCTGCCGGCAGCACGCCGACGTTCTCCTGCTGGCCGTCGACGGTTCCGACCGGCTGACCGGACCGCGTCTCGAGCACGCGTGCCGGCACGCCGGCAACGAACCCGGAACCCGGGGGGAACCATCCGACGACGTCGACGATCACGTCCGTCGCGACGAACGAGAAGACGCACACCGCGCCACCCGTACCGACGGCTGCCGTCACCGCGTTCGAGATCGTCTGGCCGGCTGCGAAGTTCAACGACGACGCAGTCGGCACGGGTCCGCCGCAGGGGAACACCGTCACGTAACCGTCCGCCTCCGGCGCCGTCACGGCGACGTTCAACACGACCGCGGACGGATCGGCGCCCACCCCACCGCGACCTGCCACCGGCAGCTCGGTGACGGAGCCGGCCGCGACGCGACCACCGCCCTGCAGCAGACCGTCCACGGTTCCCACCGGCTGGTTCTGCCGGGTCTCGAGGAGTCGCGCCGGCACCACGGAACGGAACCCGGCGCCGGCTCCACCCGGACCCGGCGGCAACGACACAACCTTCGGGATGATCGAGACGACCCCACCATCGCCGGGACGACCGACGTAGATCGAGCCACCCGTCGTGACCGCCACCGAGAGGTAGCCGCCCTGCTTCACCGAACCCACGAAGCTGTTGTCGGCCGACACGACGCCGGCGGAAGGACCACCGCCCGTGATGATCGTCACGGCTCCGACGTCCTGCACCGTCGGGCTGTCCCAGCTGTACCCGAAGACAGCGGCATCACCGCTGTCGAGCGCCGTGATGTAACCGCCGTAGGAGTCGCCCGCGGTCGAGCCGACGAAGCTGTTCGCCGCCGACACCGCACCGACCGTGCCACCGAGCCCGTTGGCCCACGTGACCGCACCAGCGTCCTCCACCGGCCCGTTGTCCCACGTGCGACTGCCGACGACGTAGTTGCCGTTCGAGAGCGGCACGATGGTCCAGCCGATGCTGTCCGACTTCGAGGTGCCGACGAGGCTGTTCGCCGCCGACACCGCGCCGACCGTGCCGCCGGTTCCCCTCGCCCACGTGACCGCGCCGACATCGGCGATCGTCCCGTTGTCCCAGAAGAGCGACTGGACGACGTAGTTCCCGTTTGCCAGCACCGCCACGTTGCCGAGGCCGACGGAGTCGTACGTCTGCGAGCCGACGAAGCTGTTGGCCACGGTCACCGGCCCGGTCGTGCCGGTGCTGCCGTTGCCCCACGTCACGGCGCCGGCGTCCTTGACAGCGCCGTTGTCCCACTGCGTCGAGGGGACGACGTAGTTGCCGTTCGGGAGTGCGGTGACGCCGGAGCTCCCGACGTTGTCACCGCTCGTCGTTCCGACGAGGCTGCCCTCGGCCGTGACCGGTCCGACGATCCCGGTCGTCCCGTTCCCCCACGTGACCGCGCCGGCGTCGACGGCGAAGCCGTTGTCCCAGAGGAAGCTGCTCACGACGTAGTTGCCGTTCGTCAGTGCAGTCACCGAACGGCCGACCTGGTCGCCGGTCTTCGTGCCGACGAGGCTCCTCGTCGGCGACACCGGACCGGTCTTGCCCGTGGTGCCGTCGGCCCACGTGACCGAACCGGCGTCGACGATCGCACCGTTGTCCCACTTCGACGCGGCCACGAGGTAGTTGCCGTTCGAGAGCGCCACGATGCCGTCGCTGCCGAGGGAATCGCGAGTGGTGGTGCCGACGAGGCTGTTCGCCTCGGACAGCGTCCCGGTGATGCCGGTGGCGCCGTTGGCCCAGGTGACCGCGCCGGCGAACTGCGCGGCGCCGTTGCCCCACGACTGGCTGCCCATCACGTAGTTCCCGTTCGCGAGCGGGACGACGTAGCCGCCGACCTGATCGCCGGACTTCGTGCCCATGAACGCGTTGGCCGCGGTCACCGGGCCCGTGACGCCCTTGGTGCCGTCGGCCCAGACGGCCGCGCCGACGTCCTGCACCGCACCGTTGTCCCACGTGCGGTCGGTCACGACGTAGTTGCCGTTGGGCAGCGCAGCGATCTGGAAGGCGCCGAGCGAATCCTGCGTCGACGACCCCACGAGGCTGTTCGCCGGGGACACCGGTCCGGTGATGCCCTTCGAACCGTCGACCCACGTGGCGGCGCCGGCGTTGTACGCGGCACCGTTGTGCCACGCGCCGGTGGCGGAGACGTAGTTGCCGTTCGCGAGCGAGATGGTCGACCAGCCGACCAGATCGCTGGCGGTGGTGCCGATCAGGCTGTTGGCCGCCGAGATCACCCCGGACACGCCCCTCTTCCCGTCGCCCCAGGTGGATGCGCCGACATCGGCGACGGCACCGTTGTTCCAGTACGGACTGCCGACCACGTAGTTGCCGTTCTTCAGGACCTCGACCCCGTACTTGCCGAGCTCGTCGAGCGCGGTCGAGCCGACCAGGCTGTTGGCTGCGCTCACCGCCCCGGTAATGCCGGTCGTGCCGTTGCCCCACGTGACGGCGCCGGCGTCGACGGCGCCCGCGTTGTCCCACTGCGGGCTCGACGCGACGAAGTTGCCCGAGAGCAGCGCCTTGACCGGGCCTGAGCCGACGCGGTCGCCGCTGATCGTGCCGGTGAGCGCGGAGATCATCGTGTGCGTCCGACCGTCGTAGAGGTAGACGGCACCGATGTTGCCGTTCCAGCACGGATCGGTGATGACGAGGTTGCCGTTGGTGAGCGGGGTCACCGAGTAACCGAAGCACCCGCTGCCCGGTGGGCTGGGGAGATCCACCGCGCCGGGGACGGCCGACGCGCTGGCGACGGCACCGCCGACAGCGAGCGCGCTCGCGACGATCGTCCCCACGAGCCCGGCGCGCGCCTTGCGGGCGACACGACGAACTGCGGGGACACGAACTGCATGACTGACGTGAACTTGGGACATCTCCTGCACCTTCCATGTGTTGGTTTGCATCGATGGCGCGAGGGCGCCACGGCGGGGCGGACCATACGAAGCGGGCCTTCCTCCGACCTTCCCGCACAGGGCGCGCCGAGGAAGGTTCAGACGCCCCAGTGCTCGACGGTGCGTCGGCACGGCCACCATCAACAGCGGCGCACGTCAGCGGTCAGAGATTCGTCGCCGCCGCCGGCGACGCTGGCCGTCGGCCGGCACGCAACGCGCCTGGATGAACGGCGTCACGTACGACACCGTGTCGTCGGCGACGGCAGACGCGGTGGTTCAGTAGCCGGGTGGCGGCACGAACCCCTGCCAGTCGCGCTCGAGGAACCGCGCGAACTGGATCGTCGTGCGATCCTCGAGGTACGGCCCGATCGCCTGCAGGCCGAGCGGCAGGCCGCCCGTGCTGAGGCCGGCGGGGAAGGCCGTTGCCGGCTGGCCGGCGAGGATGGCCCACATCGGATAGACGAGGTTGAGTCCGTACGCCACCGAGCGCCCGTCGATCGAGAGCGTGCGCTGGTTCTGGTCACCGGTCTGGTGCGGGAACGCGGCGTCGAGGATGGTCGGCGAGACGAGCACGTCCCACTCGGTGAAGAACTGGCGCCATGCCGCGCGGGCCGCCTCGCGGCGGCGCAGCAGCGCGAGGTACTCGTGGGCGTCCATCAGCATGCCGTCCGCCATCGCGGCGAACACCTCGTCACCCGCGCCTGCCAGCTGCTGGGCGTCCGCCTCCCGATCCGCGCGCGGCGTGCCCTGCGACGTCACCATCGACAGCAGCGTCAGGTAGTCACGGAAGTACGCGCGATGATCGAGATCGGGCATCGCCTCCGCGACGGTGACGCCGGCGGCGCCCAGGAACGTCGCCAGCTCGTCGACCTTCGCGGCCATCTCGTCCGACGGCTGCGCCAGCTCAAGGGCCGGCATGATCGCCACCCGCAGGTCCGCCAGGCGCTCGGCGCGAGCGGGTGGCACCTCCAGCCGCCACGCCACGTCCTCGCCGTCGACCGGACCGGCGATGACGTCGAACAGCAGCTCGAGGTCGTCCACGCACCGCGCGAGCGGACCCTGCACGGCCATCACCACGCCCGGGTTCGGTGAATCGGCGAGCGGGAACGCGCCCTCGCGCGGGATGGCGGTCTCGCTCGGTCGGTGGCCGTACACACCGCAGAACGCGGCCGGCACCCGGATCGACCCGCCGATGTCGCTGCCGAGCTCGAGCGGCGTCATCCCCGCCGCGAGCGCAGCGCCGCCACCGCCGGTGCTGCCGCCCGGGGTGCGTTCGAGATCCCACGGGTTGTTGGTGCGGCCGTACACCGGGCTGTCCGCCTGCCAGTCGCCGAGCGCGACCGGGATGTTGGTCTTGCCGAGCAAACAGGCACCCGCGGCGAACACGCTGCGCGCGATCGGCCCATCGGAATCGGGCCGGTAGTCGT
>Ga0068860_100006348_pt1 | contig 11865 bp, 6 predicted proteins | sample KBSSwiS32_FD_66597 | JGI IMG/M metagenome (GOLD analysis project Ga0068860, IMG submission 66597) | Switchgrass rhizosphere microbial communities from Kellogg Biological Station, Michigan, USA - KBS Switchgrass S3-2 | ecosystem: Host-associated > Plants > Roots > Rhizosphere > Soil ... | reverse complement strand
TGGGCCTGATTGGGATGGTAAACTAAGCAGGCTTAGTGGCCCTAACCTTGAGAACATAGATGACATTGTTATTAATTTACCAAGATCAAAAAAAGACCACCTTACAAATAGCATTGCTTTTGGCCCCGACAAAGCCTTATATTTTAACCAGGGATGTAATTCTGCTATGGGTAGAGCTGATAATACATGGGGCAACAGAAATGAACATTTATTATCTGGCGCCTGCCTACGCCTTGATCTTTCCAAAGTAACCGCTTTCCCCTTGGATGCTAAAACTTCTGAGGGGGGAGGCATTTACAACCCGTATGCATCTAATGCACCATTAACGCTGTACGCAACCGGTGTTAGAAACGCCTATGACCTGCTGTGGCACAGCAATGGCCAACTTTACCTGCCTACGAACGGCTCTGCAGCCGGAGGAAATACGCCGGCTTCGGTTGCGGGTACTGTCAGGCCCGATGGTACCTCTTATAGCGGTCCTGCAATTCCTGCTTTATCGAATGTGCAACAAACTCAAAATGATTATCTTTTTAAAATTACAAAAGGTGGATATTATGGACATCCAAATCCATTAAGAGGTGAATATGTATTGAATGGCGGTAACCCAACTTCACAAATTGATGCTGGCGAGGTTAGTGCATATCCTTTGGGCACTTTACCCGATGCAAATAATCGCGGTTACGCCTTCAATTTTCAAAATAATAAATCTCCGAACGGTGTTATTGAATACAAGAGCAACACATTCAATGGGGCACTGAAAGGAAAAATAATGATAGTAAGATATAGTCAGAATAATGATATTATCGTCTTAACACCAGGTGGTTTAAATAATGAAATTGTTAATTCTACTGAAGGCCCTTTCATTGCAGGTTTTTCGGGTTTTGCAGATCCTCTTGATCTTACTGAAGATAGCGCGAGGGGTGGTAATATTTATGTTTCTGAATATGGTGATAGTGGAAAAATTACATTGTTAAGACCAAGAAAGATATTAACTAAAACGCCAGTCGTAACCTTAGCTCCTTTTGCTGATGCATTCGTTCGTAATGGAATTTATGACACCTTAAATTTCGGAAATGATTCTGTTCTCGTTATTAAAGCCTCTTTTACAAATGGATGGAGCCGCAAGTCGTACCTTAAATTTTCGTTGGACCCAACGAGCATGGCAAATATTGGAAATATAGCTTCGGCCAGGCTTAGAATATATGGAAGAAATACTGAAAATTTTGCCTATGTAACGACAGGGGTATATAGTGTGTTTGACGATTCGTGGACTGAAACAGGTATCACGTGGAGTAATGCGCCTGCCAGTTCCGCTTCTTCTTTAAATGTGGTAGGGATAAGTAATTTGAAAAAGTATTATGAATTTGATGTAACCAAATATGTGAAGCAAGAAGTTGCAGGGGATAGAATAGTAAGCTTTATGCTAACAGATAGTACCGGCAGCAACAGAAATATGACGTTTAAAAGCAGGGAACATCTATACTTCCCCCCCCAGCTGGTTATTAAGGGAGATTCGGTGGGTGTAGCCCAACAAAAAATAAATTCAGATCCTTTAATAGGTGGTAATGCTATCATCACTAATTTCCGTCTTGCGTTAAGCAGGGCAGCCAGTTCAAATTCACAGCCCATTGTTGGTAGAAATTCACCTGTCAAAAAAGTACCTTCCTGTGATGAATCCGGGGATGGTTATTTAACTGATGATACTTTAGCTGCTCTCGAACCGGTTGCCATTGCGCCGCCAATTTCCATGGCTTTACCTGCATCTAAAAACATTAAACCAACCGTTTATCCCAATCCAATACAAAAAGAATTTAACCTGCAGTTTCCGACAGATTATAAAGGAAAATATTATTTACAAATGATAGATCCTGTTGGAAGAATATATGAATTGGGTACAGTGGTTTTAAAACATGGTGGCTCTGTTACAATCAATATTTCAAAGATGTCATTAAACTCCGGTTTATATTTTCTTCGGATACATTCAGAAAGTAAATTAGCCCATGTATTTAAATTGTTGATTCAATAATAATAATAAGCCTTGTTCGTCATATAGCCTTCGAAGAATCACTATTTAATATCCGCCGAATTTATAATTTGCAAGGCAATGATTTTAGAAATACGAACGCAACTTAGTCTCAATAATAATAATTGTAAGAAATAATAATCGTAAGAAAATTTTTGAGAAGGCATTGAAAAAAAAAAATTTTCTCTCAGGTTACATTTTCTTCTGGATCAAATGCCGTAAGACAGGGGCAAAACGATAAATTTATTTTTTGCTTCTAAGTTTTAGGTGCTTTACATCGAGGCGCCGGGATAATAATAATACCGGTTACATAGTAATCCAGATTTTTTGTTTTATTAATTTTGCATAGCAAAATAATCTGATTTCTAAAACTTCAATTTGTAGCAGAACAATTACAAACTTATCGTTATGTCCTATCTCCGTCATTATAAAGACAATTTTTTTCGTGATGAATGTGCGTTGCCCTTTCAACTAAGAATCAATTTTAAAAAACTGATCGATTGGTGGGAAGAACAAGCTGAGCTGCCTGATCCCTTTCAGTCAGACAAGGCAAAAGAAGTACTAAGGCGAATTGAAAAAACTCCTGAGCTTTCTAAACCATTTGATGATTTAAACCTGATTGAAAAATACAAGGAAGAAATTTGTTTGCTGTTTTCGCCATTTTTTCCTTCTCTTACCACCACTAATGAGATCAAAGCCGCAGGCATTCCATTCAGGCCTGCATTATTTAACCTCACAAGCCGTTTTTCTAATATACTCGATGGGGCGCAAGGCGATGTAATTATACCTGAAAGTAATCCTGATTTAATTTATATGTTCGGTTGTATAATTATTCTTAATGGCTATTATAAAGCTAAAGTAACTCTATCGCCGAATTTATTTTTTAATATACGTGATAAACAAACCGGAATTATTCACCGGTACCGGGCTTTCATAAATGCTGATTTTAATGACATACTGCCTGGCAAAGATGTAAAGCCGCTTACTGAAAAAGAAATTCATGAACTCACCAATAATTTTGGAAAAATAGAACTGTGGAAGAAAAAAATTCCACCCAACAGTTTTAAATTAGAAGGGTTTACCATATTAACGCTTTTCGATGTAACACGTGATGAATCTGTATCTGCATTGAAATTTGATTTAATAAAAAAAGATTCTTTAACAAGGCCTGATATTGTTGAGCAAATACAGGAGAGCCTTAGTGCAATGCTAAATGTATCCGGGCTGAAAACAGGATTCATTTCTTATAATAAAGAAAGACAATTGTTACAATCTGTTGGTTTTGGTTTTTGGAACAGCATTGTGCTTTCAGGCAAAAAGAATATAAAAATTGATGAAGCATTTAGCAGTCTGTCAGGCAAATTTTCGCTCGAAAAGAATCAACCATTGGTTTTTTCACAGATAGATGAAAAAGCGGCCGGTGAAAATATGCTGCTTAAAAAACTTGCAAAGCTGGGGTTCAAAAGTTACCTCGCCATGCCCTTATTTTATAACGATGAACTAATTGGGATACTGGAGGCAGGGTCTGTGCAACCCAATGCACTTAACACAATAACGGTGTACAAATTGCAGGAAGTAATATCCTTGTTTACTATAGCCATGAAGCGTTCGCAGGATGAAACCAAGAACCAGATTGATGCTATCATACGTCAAAAATGTACGGCTATTCATTCTTCAGTTGCATGGCGATTTATTGAGGCCGCTGAAAGATTGCTGGAATCGAAAATGGATAATGATGATGGTACCATGGAAGATATTGTTTTTCCGGAGGTATTTCCATTGTACGGCCAGTCTGATATACAGGGTTCTTCCACTGAGCGTAACCGTTCTATTCAGTCCGACTTAATTGAACAGTTATCTCTTGCGAAAAATATATTAAATCTTGCAGTCAAAAAATTTGCGCTTCCTGTTTATAAAGATCTGCGGTTTCGTGTGGATAAATACATACAACAATTGCGGCAGGAGTTATCCGCCGGTGATGAGAATGTAGTACATGAGTTTCTCAAAGAAGAAGTATATCCCGCATTCAATCACCTGCATAGTTTGAATACTGATATACATGAGGCCTTACAGGATTATGAGAATCAGCTTGATCCTGTATTAGGGATGCTGTACAAAAAAAGAAAAGATTATGAACAAACTGTAAAACTTATAAACGACAATATTTCAGAATATCTCGATAAGGTTCAGGAAGCTGCGCAGACCATGTTTCCACATTATTTTGAAAAATATAAATCGGATGGCGTAGAGCATAATTTATACATCGGGCAATCAATGGTAAATAATCATGAGTTTCATCAGCTCTATTTGCAAAACCTTCGCTTGTGGCAATTGATGGTAACCTGCGAAGTTGAAAATGAAATTCATCACTTAAAGCCCGAGATGAAAACTAACCTTGATATATGTTCACTTATTTTGGTTCACAGCCAGCCGCTTAGTCTTAGGTTTAGAATGGAGGAAAAAAAATTTGATGTTGACGGCGCATACAACGCCCGTTATGAGATCATAAAAAAAAGAATTGATAAGGCCATTGTAAAGGAAACGGGTCAAAGGCTTACACAACCGGGGAAAATTGCTATAATCTACTCACACGAAAAAGATGCTAAGGAGTACATGAATTACATCCATTACCTGCAATTCATAAATTATATCGGTTCTGATATAGAAATGCTGACCCTCAAAGATCTCCAGGGAGTGACAGGACTCAAAGCGTTACGTATTTCTGTATCATATAACAAAACCGTAGAAGTAAAAGAAAGTAAGGCTGTAAAATTGATAAAGGAATTAAATCAGAACTAAAAAGAATCTTATTTCGAAGCTCTTATCCATTTACGACCGTCCAATGAATTGGCTCTGCCTTCACAGGAATCATCAACTAATGTAAAGAATAAACTGTCATCGGTAACGGTAATTTTATACTTCCCTTTTGTATCAGGGCAGACATACTCACCGGTTCCATAATCAGATATAGTAAAAGTATCACCTTCGATTGTATAGTTAGAACGAACCAAAACTTCTCCGCGGCTGTTTGTTACGAAACTGGAATCTCCATGAACATGAATAATAAGTGTGTCATAAAATGGATCAGCAAAAAAGCTCTTCCAGTTAGTGTTATCAATAGATTGTGCATTAAGAAGTACTGTTGACATCAAACAAAAAAAAGAGACAAATAAAATAATTTTTTTCATAGACAAAATTCTAAAGTTAAAAGTTTGTAACACCAATAATCATTCCTGAGGTATGGCAGTTAATCAAACTGGTAAAACTTTATTGTTTTATTCCATACTCATTTTCAATTTCAGTTACAATGGTTTTCATTTTATTAATACAAATATCATAACGGCTAATTATTTGAGCTGGATTAGTTAGAGAAACACATAAGTTTTGTGCTTCATCTGTCAGCAGGAGGGTGGAAAAATTTGTAGTAGAATCAGTAATCCTCTTTCGGTTTTTTATAATAAAATCGAACCATTGGTTCTTAATGCGGAGGTAGGGGTCGATGCTCTCAAATAACGATGGGATATTTTCCTGGTAAAGGCTCAAAATATTGTTCTGAATTATTTTGTTTTCAATAGCTCCGATTTTACCGGAAGCTTTGAATCCTTCAAATCTTCCATTATTCTGATCAAAACGGGTTGTGGTAAATAGCCAATTTTCATATTTTTTCAGGCTGTCAATATTTAGAGTCGGTCTAAGTTTATCACTGGCAATATATCTAAATGCCCGGCCTTGATTTAGATAAGATTGTTTGTCGTCCTTCATTTCATTAATGTCAGACAAAAGGTCTTCACGCAATCCCAATAAAAATTCTTTAACTTCTTTTTGCTGATGGCTATGTTCATTTTTATCATGCAGCCAGATGGAAAGACTTACCGCAAAAACGATGATAAAAATTTCGATAAAAATTTCTTTGGCTTTATACCAAAAGCTATGCTCTTTGTTGTTCCAGATTTTAAAAACTTTTTTAGTGTGTTTAATTACTTCCTGTTCTGCCATTTATTTTCTGTTTTATTAATGAGATTTTGTCAAAATTCTAACAACAAAAAAAATATTAATATTATTGACCGTGTAGTTTTTTTTACAAAAGTGTAACCCTCAGGATCACCTTATTTTTCTTCACCAATTAAAATTGACCAGGGTTTAAGTTCATTTACATTTTCACTTATAATGCGGATGATAGCCGTTAGAGGAATAAAAAGAAACATACCGGGAATACCCCATATGAGTCGCCCCATAAATACGGCCACGATGGTAATGAATGGATTTATCTTTACTCTTCCGCCAACAATATGCGGCATTAAAATATTGGCGTCAACAAAATGAACAATAATAAAACTAATGCCCACTTCAATGGCAAGGTTACTGCTTCCGTTGGTTATTGTTATCAGCATTCCAAAAGCTGCAGCAATATATATTCCCAGGTAAGGGATGATGTTTAGTACCGAAGCAATTACAGCAATAAGCAGTGCATACCTGACACCTAATATCAGCAGAATGATCAGGATCGAAGTAAAAAGTATTACCATTTCAGTTAACAGGCCAACAACATAATTGTTCATCATAAGCCGTGTGCTTCTAATTACATCATTCACTTTTTCTTTACTCGACTGATCAAAAAATGCAAGGATAAAATTTTTAAATAATCGCCGGTGCACGAGTATAAAGAAAGTGAAGATGAGAAAAAAGATAAACAGCACAACAAGCTCAACCACGCTTATAAAAGTAGTGCCCAATGAAGAGATAAAATTCGAAGACATGCTGTCGGCCGATTTGCGGAAATAATCCACTTGCTGTATCGCACCTATATTAAATTTTAAGGTGATCCAGTCCTCCAGGTTTTGCGCCATTTCCGTAAACTTTGCCTGCGCTTTTGGGAGGTCTTTCAAAAAAAGGAAGAACTCCTTTGTAAAAAAGAAAACGATACTCCCAATAAACAGGAGAAATATTAATACTGATAAAACAGCAGCCAGGTTTCTTTTTAAACGTCTTTCAAAAAAAAGAGTAAACGGGTATAAAAGAATGGCAATAAGAAGTGCAAAGAACAATGGAATAAGAAGAACTTTTCCGAGATGAAGTATGAGAAGTGAAAGAAATAATGCCTGCAGCATTAAAGCAAAGCGTCCATAAAATACAAGTGTGGAGTTCCTTCTATTTTTCATCATAAAAGTTTACGCTATCATTTACTAAAGTATTATTTATTTTTTAAAAAGGAAAAAGGTGTGATGATTTGTTGAAAGGTAAATCATGTTCTTAAATTAGAAATCGAAACTCTTATAGCAGGTCGGTGGAGACACCGACCATGGCAGGAGGGAACTATATCAAACTGATAACTTTCATTGAGGAAAAAACAGTATCATTGATTTTTTATTTTTCGATATAAACTTTTTATATGGCCGTTATCATAGATTACGAAGATCAATACCTGGAAGACTTTCAGCGGTTGAACCTTGAATGGCTCGAAAAATTTAACCTTGTAGAATCGCATGATCTTGAAGTTCTCGATCATCCACAGGAAAATGTTATTGACCGCGGCGGCTTTATATTTCTTTTAAAAGATACTGATACAATTATTGGCACAGCAGGCATTTTTAAAATGAACAACAAAGAATACGAACTTATTAAGATGGCTGTTGCTCCGGAACATCGCGGCAAAAAATTTGGCGACATGCTTTTGGAAAAATGCATCGCCAAAGCAAAAGAGGTGAACGCTTCAAAACTAATTTTGTTCTCTAACAGTAACCTGCAAACGGCTATCCGCTTGTATGAAAGATTTGGTTTTAAACACATGGAAGTAGTTGATGCGCCTTTTGTAACAGCAGATATAAAAATGGAATTATCCTTATAACATTGTAGCAGGCAAAATCGGAAAGCTAATATATTTGAGCCTTCAATGTCATTCAATAATTAATATTATGCTCAAACGTTTGTTCCGAAATATAATGCTTGCTGTTGCCTTATTAATGTCAATAGTTGTGAGTGCACAAAGTATAACAGAGCCTAAGATAAAAGCAGAATGGTTACAACCTTATAAGCCGTTCCGGATTGTGGGCAATCTATATTATGTCGGCACCTACGACCTGGCTTCTTATCTCATCACAACCACTAACGGAAACATTTTGATCAATACAGGACTGGCCTCTTCTGCAGCGCAAATAAAAAGCAACATCGAAACTCTCGGGTTTAAATTTGCCAATACCAAAATACTTCTAATCTCGCATGCACATTATGATCATGTAGGTGCGATGGCTGCCATTAAAAAGATGACAAATGCTAAATTGATGGCGGATGAAAAAGACGCTGAAGTATTGGCAACCGGGGGCGCCACTGATTACGAATTGGCAAAGTATGGAATCACTTTCAAACCTGTAAAAGTGGATCGTTTGCTGCATGATGGTGATATCATTTCTCTCGGCGATATGCAATTGCTAGTGTTGCGTCATCCAGGTCACACAAAAGGTGCATGCAGTTTTTTGTTTACCGTAAGAGATGATCAAAGGTCGTATAAAGTGCTTATCGCAAACATGCCTACTATCATTACTGAACGGCCGTTTGCTGCCATCACTGCCTACCCAAACATTGCTAAAGACTATGCTTACACTTTAAATGCATTGAAGAATATGTCCTTCGATATTTGGCTTGCGGCCCATGCCAGCCAATTTAACTTACATGATAAACATAAACTCGATGATGCATACAATCCCGCTGCGTTCATAGACCAGAAAGGTTATGATGCCGAACTAAGTGACTTACAAAAGCTGTACAATGAGAAGGTACAGCAGAAACCAATAATGCAGTAAACACTCTGCTCGTTCCAAGGTTTTCACGGACCTCTTTGTCTCTATTATTTTAACAGGTGAAATTATTGATACTCCCGTTCCTTGCTTTTATCAGCAAGCTAATTATAACATCATTTTTATTTTTTTCTTTGGGCAAAAGATAGTAACTCGCAATTACGATACTGTGAATGAAAATAATTAATTGTGAATTACACAGAACTCCAAATAACCACGAACTTCACTTTCCTCCGTGGTGCCTCACATCCAGAGGAACTCGTACAATATGCCGCAGCACTGGGCTACAAAGAAATGGCCATAACAGACCGCAATAGTTTTGCAGGTATCATCCGTGCACATGCTGCGGCAAAAAAATCAGGTATCCGCATTATCGTTGGCTGCCGGCTTGATCTGTTAGATGGTCTAAGTCTCCTCGCCTATCCAACAAACAAAAGCGCCTACTCACAGCTTTGCAACTTACTTACAACAGGAAACCTTCGTGCAGAAAAAGGAGAATGCCATTTATATAAAGCAGATGTTTACAGGTATGCGAAAGATGTAAAATTTATTGTGCTGCCACCAACCGAATTAAATCAGTTGTTTGAATTTGATTCATCATTTGCCGATGCTTTAAAAGAATACAAAGAGGTTTTCAAAAATAATCTTTACATCGCAGCATCCCGTCGTTATCATGGAGATGATAGTAAATATTTATTTCGTCTTGCACAACTATTTAATCAATTACAAATACCAATGCTGGCAACAAATGATGTGCATTATCATGAACCGGCACGGCGACAATTACAGGATGTGGTAACCTGCATCCGTGAAAAATGTACCATCTATAACGCCGGTTTTCGTTTGCATCCAAATGCAGAAAGATATCTGAAATCAGAAGAAGAAATGCTCCGCTTATTTAGCTATCATCCTGAAGCAATAATGCGTACACAGGAAATTACAGAAGCTTGTAAATTTTCATTGAATGAATTAAAATATGAATATCCCGAGGAGATCACTACTGATGGCCGCACACCACAGGAAGAATTAACTATGCTTGCATGGCAGGGTGCCAAACAACATTATGGTGATCATCTTTCCCAACAAACCATTAAGGCTATTAATCATGAATTAGGCTTTATTGAGCAAATGAATTATGCGCCTTATTTTCTCACCGTTTATGATATTGTACGTTTTGCAAGAAGTCAGCGAATCCTTTGCCAGGGCCGTGGTTCAGCTGCTAATTCAACAGTTTGTTATTGCCTCGGCATTACATCTGTTGATCCAGCTAAATTCGATTTGTTGTTTGAACGTTTTATTTCCTCTGCCCGAAATGAGCCTCCGGATATTGATGTAGATTTTGAGCATGAACGCAGGGAAGAAGTGATTCAATATATCTATCAGAAATATGGAAGGGATAGAGCAGCCATTATTGCTACAGTTACGCAGCAACATCAAAAAGGAGCGATAAGAGATGTTGGAAAAGCCATGGGACTTTCTGTAGATACCATCAATCGTTTGTCAGGTTCCATCTGGGAATTTACTGACGAATGGTTCGAAGGGAAACGGATTGAAGAACAAGGATTGAACCCCGGTGATATACATCTTCGCAAAGTGTTACAACTCACAAGAGAGTTTATGGGGTTTCCGCGACAACTTGGTCAGCATACAGGCGGCTTTGTTATTACCCGCGGTAAACTGAGTGACCTATGCCCCATCTTGAATGCCCGTATGGAAGATAGAACCTGCATTGAATGGAATAAGGATGACATAGATGCACTCGGCTTTATGAAAATTGATGTGCTGGCATTAGGCATGCTTACCTGCATCCGCAAATCTTTTGATCTTGCAAAAGAAAATTATGGCCTCGATCTGACATTGGCAAACATTCCAAAGGACGATGCTGCTGTGTATGAAATGATCTGTCATGCAGATACTATCGGCGTTTTCCAGATCGAGAGCCGTGCCCAGCAAAGCATGTTACCACGACTGAAGCCAAGATGTTTCTATGACCTTGTAATTGAAGTTGCTATTGTGCGACCGGGCCCGATACAGGGTGATATGGTGCATCCATATTTGCGTCGTCGCAATAATGAAGAAGCGGTAGAATATCCATCAAAGGATTTGGAAGAAATTTTACACAGAACTTTAGGCGTTCCATTGTTCCAGGAACAGGCGATGAAGATTGCTATTATAGCAGCAGGATTTACACCATCGGAAGCTGATGAATTGCGCCGCAGCATGGCAACATTTAAAGCAAAAGGATTGGTGACAAAATTTGAAAAAAAGCTGATAAATGGAATGATGCAAAATGGATATACACTTGAATATGCACAGCGTGTATTTAAACAGTTGGAAGGTTTTGGCAGCTATGGTTTTCCTGAAAGTCATGCCGCCAGTTTTGCGCTGCTGGTGTATGTTTCTTCCTGGATAAAATGTTATTACCCTGATGTATTTGCATGCGCTTTACTGAACAGTATGCCAACGGGATTCTATCAGCCCGCACAAATTGTTATAGATGCAAGAAAGCATGGAGTTGAAGTACGACCCGTTGATATTAATTATTCTTTATGGGATAATAAACTGGAAGAAATTCCTTCTAATAATTCTGATGCCGCCGCTTCCCTTCTCCTTCAGGAGAAGGTGCCCGACGGGCGGATGAGGTTTTCTTTGCGTTTCGGTTTCAGGCAGGTGAAAGGTTTGCGGCAGGATGATATGGATATACTTTTATCTGCCAGGAAAACAATGTTTAGCACCATTAACGAGCTTCGTGACATAGGCGTGTCTGAAGCCGTTTTGGAAAGATTAGCAGATGCAGATGCATTCAGATCTATAGGCCTTGATCGTAGGGAAGCACTGTGGGAAGTATCAACAAAAGACCGCCCGGTCAGGCTTTTCGCTGGCCAGCCCGCTGCAGATGCAAAAGGAGAAAATGTATCATTGCCGGTGATGTCAACATCCGAACACGTGGTACATGATTATGCTGCCACTTCACTTTCTTTAAAAGCGCATCCCGTAAGTTTCATAAGAGACAAGTTAGATCAGCTTCACATTGTATCAACTAAGCAGTTA
>Ga0068860_100006346_pt1 | contig 11866 bp, 8 predicted proteins | sample KBSSwiS32_FD_66597 | JGI IMG/M metagenome (GOLD analysis project Ga0068860, IMG submission 66597) | Switchgrass rhizosphere microbial communities from Kellogg Biological Station, Michigan, USA - KBS Switchgrass S3-2 | ecosystem: Host-associated > Plants > Roots > Rhizosphere > Soil ... | reverse complement strand
TTTGGCGACGTTGACCGAGCCGGTGGCGGGATCGAGCGTGACCCCCGGGTCGGTCGACGATTGCTGCGACAACGTGACGTTGGCCGTCGTTGCAAGCCCGGCCCCCAGTATGTCGTTCGCGAGCACGCTCGCCACCGCCACGCCGCCTGTCGACGGCGACACCGTTCCCTGGTCGTTCACGGCGTTCACGACGTAGGGGGGCACGGTGACTCGCACCGCCGCCCCATCGCAATTGGCAGGATTCGCCGTGTCGCAGATCTTGTAGACGAGCGTATGCGTGGTGGCTTCCGTGCCCGCCGCTACGCGAACCGAGCCCTCGGTGGCATCGAGCGTGACCCCGGCGCTGGTCGACGATTCCTGGGACAACGTCACGATTGCCGTCGTCGCGGGCGCACCGGCATTCCAGTCATTGGCGAGGACGTTGGCGACCGCGATCCCACCCGCCGGAGACGGCACCTGGCCCGCGTCATCGTTGGCGATCACGGCCTTGTTGTCCAACCCGGTGGAGCGCCAGAGGAAGACCCCTCGGCCCGACGCGACCTCGGCCGGGTCGCTCACAGGCGCAACGCCGAACGACCCTCCGATGGACACCGACGTCGTCCCGGCTCCGACGCCCCCGGAAACAGGCAAGCCGGCAGAGTCGGTCGAGGCAGTCCAGCCGTCAACCCGCTGCGCGGTTTGATAGGTGAGGAACATCGAGAACGACGGACGGAATGCACCCAGGAACGCCGACGCCGAGAAAAAATACTGCTGGCCCGCCACCGATGAGCTCGTCAGGATGTCTTGGGTGTAGTAGCTGAACAGGTCGATCACCTGCGACTGGGTCGCCCACACCCAGCCGGTGAGATCCGGACCGGTGAAGGTCGGTCCACCGACCACGCCCGAGCACGGGGTCACACCGTCGCCGGGGCATACCAAAGCCACCTGCTTCCAGCTCAGGCCGGTCGTTTCGACCAGCTGCCGCCACTCTTTGCCGTGGTTATCGTTGACCGGCTGCGCTTTCAAAACGATCGGGAGAAAGAGCGTTGCGAATATCGCAATTCGCCGGATCACCATGAACGGTTCCTCCGCTGTGATCTGCCACAGGTGGCTGTGGTCAGTAGCGCTGCGTTATACGTGGGATAAATTCCCACGTCAAGCCCGATTCGCTGCGAGAGCGCACTTATCTCGTTGTCTTAAACTGTGCGCCGATGGCCACGCTCTCGAAGGAAGGCGACTTTCCGCTCGCACCGCCGGTCGAGCCGATGCTGGCGAAGCTCGCCGACGAGCTGCCACCGCAAGGCGAATACCTGTACGAGCCGAAGTGGGACGGCTTCCGCGCGATCGTGTTCCGCGGGTCGTCGGAGCTCTTCATCCAGAGCCGCGACCTGCGGCCGTTCGATCGCTACTTTCCCGAGCTGCACGAGACGCTGCTCGCAAGGCTGCCGCCCGGCTGCGTGCTGGACGGGGAGATCGTGATCGCGACGAAGCGCGGGCTCGATTTCGACGCGCTGCAGATGAGGCTGCATCCGGCGGAGTCGCGCGTGAGGAAGCTCGCGAACGAGACGCCCTCCTCCTTCATTGCGTTCGATCTCCTCGCGGCCGAAGGGAAGAACCTGATGTCAGCGCCGCAGGCCGAGCGCCGAGCCCGCCTGGAAAAGTTGCTGGCGAAGATCGAAAAGCCCGTCCATCTCACGCCCATGACGCGCGATCGGGCGCTGGCGCAGGACTGGCTCGAACGCTTCGAAGGCGCGGGACTGGACGGGGTCGTCGCCAAGCCGGCGGGGATCACGTATCAGCCGGGGAAGCGGGCGATGATCAAGGTGAAGCACGCGCGCACCGCCGATTGCGTGGTCGCGGGCTTTCGCTGGCACAAGAGCGGCAAGGATGCAGTGGGCTCGCTGCTCCTCGGTCTCTACGACGACAAGGGGGCGCTGCATCACGTCGGCGTGACGTCGTCCTTCACCATGGCCACGCGCAAGCAGCTCGCGAAGGAGCTCGAGCCGCTGCGCAAGAACGCGCTCGAGGGGCATCCGTGGCGCTGGTGGGCGGAGGCCACCGAGGGCGGAACGCAGCGCATGCCCGGCGGGCAAAGCCGGTGGAGCGCGGGCAAGGACCTGTCGTGGGAGCCGCTGCGCATCGAGCGCGTGTGCGAGGTGAAATACGATCACCTGCAGGGCGACCGCTTCCGGCACGCGGCGACCTTTCTCCGCTGGCGCCCGGACAAGCTGCCGGCCGAGTGCCGCTACGACCAGCTCGAAACTACCCGCGCTTACGAGCTGGAGAAGGTTTTTTCATCCGGATCCAAAGGTTCCTGAGGCGGTCGCTCGTTCTCGGGCACGTGCTGCAGGTTGATGCGGATGCGCGTCCAGGTCGACGAGCGGCCGCGCATCGAGTCGACCAGCACGTCGGCGGCCTCGAGGTGCGCTGCCGCCTGTGGATGCCGCTTCTTCCAGCGCTCGAGGCCCGCGAGCGCGTCCTCCTGGCGCTGAGCACGTCCGATCTCGATGAGAGGATGCTTGGGCATTCTCCGCTTGGAAGGCTGAACCCGCGCAGGCTCTCCGGCCTGCTTCTTGTAGTGCGGTGGCCAGGGCGCGTCGCCCAGTCCCTGCTTTTCGAAGAGCTCGAGCAGCGCCTCAAGCGATCCGGGCCGATCGTCGATTCCCTTGTGGACGTCGCCCAGCTTCTTGAAGCGCCCGGGCATAGTCGCGAGCGTGAAGTCGCCCGGCTCGGCCGAGGCGAGCTCGTCCCAGCCGAGCGGCGCCGATACGGTGGCGGTCTCGCTGGGCCTCACCGAATAGGCCGCGGCGACGGTACGGTCCTTGGCGTTCTGGTTGTAGTCGACGAACACGCCGTGGCGCTCCTCCTTCCACCATTTGCTGCTTGCGATCGACGGGGCGCGGCGCTCGACCTCGCGCGCGAGCGCGAGCGCCGCACGCCGCACCTCGTCGAACCCCCAGCGCCTCTCTATGCGCACGTACACGTGCAGGCCCCGCTTGCCGGAGGTCTTTGGCCACCCGACCAGCTTCAAGTCGCTCAACGTCGAACGGACCACTTCAGAGACTGCTTGAATCTGCGACCACTTCACACCGGGCACAGGATCGAGGTCGACGCGCAGCTCGTCGGGATGCTCGAGGTCTTCGGCGCGCACCGGGTGCGGGTGGAGCTCGAGGCAGGCGAGGTTCGCCATCCACGCGAGCGCCGCAGCGTCGCGCGGCACCACCTCGTCGGCGCCGCGCCCCGAGGGAAAGCGCAGCTCGACCACCTCGATCCACTCCGGCCGCGCCTGCGGCGCGCGCTTCTGATAGAAGAACTCGCCGTCGATCCCGTTCGGGTAGCGCACCAGCATGTTGGGCCGCCCGCCCGCGCCGCGCAGGGCGCCCTCCGCTACCGCGAGGTAGTAGCGCACGAGGTCGAGCTTGGTGTGCTTTGCCTTCGGGAAAAGAACCTTGGCGGGATTCGAGATCGCGACCTCGCGGCCGCCGATCTTCACGACCTCGCGCTCAGAGCGGGAAGCGCTGGACGATTTCGTAGGCCGATCCTTTGTTCGAGACGGCCGAGCGCACCAGGGTGAGCTCGCTCACGGGCCATTCGACCGCCGGCAGCGGCGGCAGTTCGCCCGGCGGCGGCGCCGAGCGCAGGAGCGTCACGTGCGCGGCGTAGGGTCGCTCCTCGAGTGTGTAGCCGGCGCGGCGCAGCGCCCCGTGCAGCTCCGCGACCAGAGCTGCGAGGGGGACAGGCGTGTCGCGCGGGCCGGCCCACACGATGCGATTGTGCCTCCAGTACTGCGCCTTCTCGATCGGGAGGGCATGCGCGCGTCCCTTGATCGAGCGCGCCACCTCGTGCGCTTTCTCGGGCGCGACAGGGCCGAGAAAAGCGAGCGTGAGGTGGATTTTCGCCGCGGCGGTGACGCGGCCTTCGAGCTTCTTCGCCCAGCCCTCGAGCGCGGCCGCGGTCTCCGCAGGAGGCCAGGCGGCGAAGAAGAAGTTCACCTCAAACTATAGCTTGCCGGCCCCCGCCCCGGCGATTACGCGCGCGCGCAGCGCCGCCTGCTCTTCCGCGGTGCCGACCGGCGCCAGCTCGTAGCGGTAGCTCTGGCTCGGAAGCCAGAACACCGCGGGATCAGCCGGATCGAGCCGCACCAGCGGCGTATTCGCCGCGCTCGACTCCTGGATCACCTTGAGCGGCGGGAAGGTATCGAACAGTGTGGTCGCCGAGGTCGTCGCGGTGCGCATCGTGATCCACGTTCCCTGGTTGCCGTAGTAGGTGCCGCATTCGGCCGCCGTGAAGCCCGCGGCCACGCAGATATCGCGGTTCGTGAGAACGGAGGCGTAGTTGATGATGCGCGGGATGGTCAGGTTGTTGTTGAGGATGTCGAAGAGGTTGTTCTCGGTGTAGAGCTTCGCGGCGGTGCCCGTGGCCCAGACGTCGCCCATGCGGTACTCCGCGTTGGCGAGGCGGTTCTCCTCGTAGAAGTTGTTGTAGACGTGAACGCGGCCGAAGCGCACGCGCGGCATGCGCTGGATGGTGTTCTGGAACCAGTTGCCGTGGAACGTGACGTCCATCTTCCCTGGCCCGTGGCCCGGGACGAGGCCGGCGATGTCGTTGCCGCCGAGCAGGTTGGTCTTGTCGTGGCGCATGAAGAAGTTGTTCGAGATCGTCACCTTGGTGGCGAGCAGCGTCACGTCGACGCTGCCGTCGTGGTGCTGGACTTTCTGCGTCGCCTCGTTGAACGGCGCGCCGAACACCGGCGGGAACTGGGTATCGAAGCGCGGCTCGTCCGAGAAGCTGTTGTGGTCGATCCACACACGCTCGGCGTTCATGACCGAAACGTTGTCGTACTCGGAGTTCCAGCGGCCGCCGCGGAACACGCACCGGTGCGGCCCGGTGCTGTCGTCGACGAAGGTCGCCTGGCAGCCGCCGGTGCTGGTGATCGTGATGCTGAACGAGTCCTTCGGGTCCCAGCTGGGGAACATGTCGAACGAGTCGGCGAAGGCGATGTTGCGCACGACGATGTTGCGCGCCTCGTAGTTATCGGGGTCGCCGACGTCGTTCTGGTTGATGAACCCCAGGCGCAGGTTGCCATTGATGATGCGCGCATCGGTTCCCACGCCGATGATCGAGGTGTTGGAGCCGACATCGATCACCACAACCTCTGCCTGCGCGCGCTGGAAGCAGAGGCGCGCCTCCTCCAGCGGTCCGGTCAGGGCGGGCGGACGGTTGTCGGCCGGATCGAGCGACTGCCGGATCCACAGATTCGGGTCGTACGCCGCCTTGTAGGCACCGAAGAAGCCGCCGGTCCCGTTCTGGTTCCCCGTGGCCGGGTCGTAGAAGGTCGCATGCTCGGTGTAGTCGCACTTGCGCATGTAGTCCTCTTCCACCAGCGGCAGGTTGCGGTGGTCTACATTCAGGTCGATCGTGCCGTGCACGTAGACGATCTTCGAGCGATCGTCCAGCACCTCCTGCTGGCGGTGCTTGTGCTGCTTGTCGTGGTGGTGCTCATGGCCGTGATGGCGGTGGTGCCGGTGCTCTTCCTTCGTGAGAGCGTCGACCAGCTCGGAGCGACTGTGCACGTGGTAGACCCGAGAGCGCGGCGCGCCGCAGCCGCCGGTGACGCCGCCGTCCACGGCCGCCCAGCCGTCGGCGCCGAGAGAGGAAGGACTCGAGTCGCTCCCCGGGCGGCAGCGGCCGCCGCGATCGCCGTCGTCATCGTGAGCCCAGGCGACGCAGGGCGGCGTCGCGAGCGCGAGCAGAACCAGCCAGTGCCGCATGCGTAGATCCATGGGCCCCTCCCGTAGTTGTATGACATCTTACATCCCTGCCGGGTGGGGGCGTCAATCGTCCGGCGTGAAACGAATTTATCCGGCTATCCTGAAAAATGCTTCCGCGTGAGCGCGGCGAGCGCACGCTCGGCCGGGTCGGGCGATTTCTCGAGCTCGGCCGCGATCAGCTCCTGCTCGCGCCGGCTGCGGTTCTGCGAGAGCTTCCAGCGCGTCTCGATGCGCGTCACCTCGATCTCGAAGTTGACGATGCCTTCGAGCATCATCTTCACGTAGTCGGGACGCAGGGCGTCGAAGCTCGGCAGCCACTGCGGGTCCATGGCGGCGACGAGGCGCCGCTGGTTCTCATGCTTCGCCTTCGGATCCTCCAGCACCCTGGCGATGCCGTAGACGTGCACCGCCGCATAGTTCCAGGTCGGCACGCGCTCCTTCTCCTCGTACCAGCGCGGCGACACGTAGGCGTGCGGGCCGAAGAACACCACCATCACCTCGTCGTCGAAGAACTCCTTCCACTGCGGATTGTTGCGCGCCATGTGCATGTCGAGCGAGAGCTTGCCGTCGCGCTCATGCACCAGGACGGGCAGATGCGATCCGTGCAACGAGCCGCCCGTTCCGGTGACGAGGAGCGCGAAGTTGTTGGCGCGCATGAATGCGACGATCTCGCCATGGTTCTCTACTTTGTTATACGGTGGGGAATACATAAATAATTTGATCTGACCCCTTTTTCACCTTCTATTCAATCAACGCAATTGCCTGCGCGGCGATGCCTTCGGCGCGGCCGATAAAGCCGAGGTGCTCGGTGGTGGTGGCCTTGATGCTGACCGCGCCCGGCGCGATGCCGAGGTCGAAGGCGATGTTGGCGATCATCTGCGGCACGTGCGGCGCCATGCGCGGGGCCTGGGCGAGGATGGTGGCGTCGACGTTCACGATGCGGTAGCCGCCGAGCTTCTTCTTCACCTCGCGCAGGAGCTGCCGGCTGTCGGCGCCTGCGTACGCGGGGTCGCTATCGGGAAAGTGCCTGCCGATGTCGCCAAGCGCGGCCGCGCCGAGCAACGCATCGCAGATCGCGTGCAGCAGCACGTCGGCGTCCGAGTGGCCCTCGAGGCCCTTCTCGTGCGGGATCGCGACGCCGCCGATCACGAGGCGCCGCCCCTGGGCGAACGCGTGCACGTCGAAGCCCTGGCCGATCCTCATCGGATAGAGCCAGACGCGGCGCGCCGAGCGAGGATGCTCTCGGCCATGGCGAGGTCCTCGGGCCAGGTCACCTTGATGTTCTCGCGGCTGCCGGCGACGAGCCTGGGCTTGAGGCCCATCTGCTCGAGCGCCGCGGCTTCGTCGGTGACCACGCCGCGCGCGCGCTGCAGCGCCTGGACCAGCAACCCGGCGCGGAACATCTGCGGGGTCTGCGCCAGCCAGAGCTGCGCGCGATCCTGCGTCGACAGGATACGGTGAGCGCCGGACTCGTCCTTGGCCGCCTTCTTCACCGTGTCGGCGACCGGCAGCGCGAGGATGCCGCCAAGCGCGTCGGCCGAGCACTCGGCGATGAGCGCCTGCAGGTCCTGCGGCGGCAGGCAGGGGCGCGCAGCGTCGTGCACCAGCATCCAGTCATCGGCGTCCCACTCGTCGCGCGAGGCCACCAGCCCGTTGTAGACCGACTCCCGGCGCGACTGGCCGCCGCACCACAGCGGCTCGAGCCGCTCGCCGAACGCGCTCCAGTCCTGCTTGGCGAAATGCGCGTCGTCGGGCGCCAGCACGACGAACACCCTCTCCACCGGCGGCACGCAAACTGCTCGAGCCGCGTGCCAGAGCATCGGACGGCCGGCGAGCGCGGCGTACTGCTTCGGGCGGTCGCCCGGAGCGCGCGTGCCGCTACCCGCGGCCGGGATCAGCGCAAACGTAGACAAAAAGGTCGAGTGAGTCGGAAGTCGTTTTAATTCAGAACGATATAATTACACGTTTTTCTTGATGCATCGCGATTCGCTTTCCGCCCGCAGACGCTACACCCGGCTCGCCGGCTCGGCCGACGCGCTCGCGCTCGCCCGTCTCGCCGCCACCGACAAGCCGCTCGCCGTTATCGCATCGACCGCGCTCGACGCCCAGCGCCTGGTGGAAGAGATCGCATGGTTCGCGCCGGGGCTGCGCGTGTGCCTGCTGCCGGACTGGGAAACGCTGCCCTACGACCAGTTCTCGCCGCACCAGGACCTGGTCTCCGAGCGCCTTGCCACGCTCTATCGCATCCAGCGCGGCGACTTCGACATTGCGGTCGTCGCGGCGCCGACCGCCCTCGGGCGCCTGTGTCCGCCGGCCTACATCGCGGCGCACAGCTTTCTTCTTCAAGCAAAGGAAAGGCTCGAGCTCGAGAAGCTGAAGAACCAGCTCGTCACCGCGGGCTACGAGCACGTCACACAGGTGGTCGCCCCGGGCGAGGTGTGCTTCCGCGGCGGCCTGATCGACCTCTACCCGATGGGGAGCGCGCTCCCCTACCGCCTCGACCTCGACGACGACGTGGTCGACGCGATCAAGACCTTCGACGTCGACACTCAGCGCACGCTCTACGCGGTGAAGGAGATCCGCATGCTGCCGGCGCGCGAGTTTCCGCTCGACGAGCCGGGCCGCGCGCGCTTTCGCAGCCGCTGGCGCGAGCTCTTCGAGGGCGATCCGTCGAAGAAGCGCCTCTACCGCGACGTGTCGAACGGCGTTCCGGCGGCCGGGGTCGAGTATTACCTGCCGCTCTTCTTCGAATCTGTCGCGACGGTCTTCGACTACCTTCCCGGCGGTGCCACGCTCGCGCTGCACGGCGACGTGAGCGCGGCGGTGCAGGATTTCTGGCGCGAGACTGCCTCGCGCCACAAGATGGCGGGCGGCGATCCCGACCGGCCGCTCCTGTCGCCGCGCGAGATCTTCGTGCCCGCCGAGGAATTCTTCGTCCGGGCGAAGGATTTTCCGCGCATCGATCTGCTGTCGTCTGGGGAAGGGGAGAAAAGCGAATCGGACCCCATTGTCTCCACACCGCTGCCTCCGGTCGCGGTCGACCGGCGGGCGAACGCTCCGCTTGCCGCGCTCAAGGACTTCGTCCAGGACTCCGGGCTGCGGGTAATGGTCGCCGCCGAGTCGCCCGGCCGGCGCGAGACGATGGCGAGCTACTTCGCCGAATACGGGCTCAAGCCCGGAACTTGCGCGAGCTTCGAGGAGTTTCTGCAGTCGCCCTCGAACTTCATGCTGTGCGTCGCCCCGCTTTCCCATGGCTTCATTGCGCAGGACGAGAAATGGGCGATCGTCACCGAGGCCGAGCTCTACGCAGGGGTGGTGCGGCGCCGCGCGCGCACGGCCGAGAAACGCACCTCGGTCGAGGGGATGCTGCGCGACCTCTCGGAGCTCAAGGTCGGCGACCCGGTGGTCCACGAGCAGCACGGCATCGGCCGCTACCACGGCCTGATCTCGCTCGATCTCGAAGAAGGGCAAAGCGAATTCCTGCTGCTCGAGTACGAAGGCGGCGACAAGCTCTACGTCCCTGTGGCGCAGCTCGGCGTGATCGGCCGCTACAGCGGCGCGCAGCCCGAGGAGGCGCCGCTGCACAAGCTCGGCAGCGGCCAGTGGGACAAGGCGAAGGAGCGCGCGGCGAAGCAGGTACGCGACACCGCGGCCGAGCTGCTGGCCCTCTATGCCAAGCGGGCGGCGCGACTGGGACATGCTTTTTCCATTGAACAAAGAGATTTGGAAACCTTCGCGGCGGGCTTCGGCTTCGAGGAGACCCCCGACCAGGCGGCTGCGATCGAAGCGGTGGTCGCCGACATGGCCGCCGGCAAGCCGATGGACCGCCTGGTGTGCGGCGACGTCGGCTTCGGCAAGACCGAGGTGGCGCTGCGCGCCGCTTTCGTCGCCATCGCCGACAAGAAGCAGGTGGTGATCCTGTGCCCGACGACGCTGCTCGCCGAGCAGCACCTCCAGACCTTCAAGGACCGCTTCGCCGACTGGCCGGTGAATATCGCGGAACTTTCTCGATTCCGCAGCGGAAAGGAAACGAGTGAAATTCTGCGCAAGCTCGAAACGGGCGAGATCGACATCGTCATCGGCACGCACAAGCTGCTTTCGAAGGACGTGAAGCTCAAGCGCCTGGGCCTCGTGATCATCGACGAGGAGCACCGCTTCGGCGTGCGCCAGAAGGAGGCGATGAAGCGCCTGCGCGCCGAGGTCGACGTGCTCACGCTCACGGCGACGCCGATCCCGCGCACCCTCGCACTGTCGCTGGAGGGAATTCGCGACTTCTCGGTCATCGCCACCGCGCCGCAGAAGCGCCTCGCCATCAAGACCTTCGTCGCGCCCTGGTCCGAGGGCCTGATCCGCGAGGCGGTGATGCGGGAGCTGAAGCGCGGCGGCCAGGCCTACTTCCTGCACAACGAGGTCGACTCGATCGAGCGCATGCGCGAACGTCTCGAACGCCTGCTGCCCGAGGCGCGCATCGCCGTGGCGCACGGCCAGATGCGCGAGCGCGAGCTCGAGCGCGTGATGCGCGACTTCACCGCGCAGCGCTCGAGCGTGCTCCTGTGCTCGACCATCATCGAGACCGGGATCGACAACCCGACCACCAACACCATCGTCATCAACCGCGCCGACCGCTTCGGCCTGGCGCAGCTCCACCAGCTGCGCGGGCGCGTCGGGCGCTCGCACCACCAGGCCTACGCCTACCTCCTCACCCCGCCCGAGGACGCGCTCAACAGGAATGCCGTCAAGCGGCTGGAGGCGATCCAGACGATGGAGGAGCTCGGCTCGGGCTTCTACCTAGCCATGCACGACCTCGAGATCCGCGGCGCCGGCGAGATCCTCGGCGAGGAGCAGTCCGGCGAGATGCAGGAGATCGGCTTTTCGCTGTACGCGCGGATGCTCGATCGCGCCGTCAGAAAACTCAAAGCAGGCAAGGCGCCCGAATTGGAGGGCACCGTCGATGTTTCGACCGAGGTCAACCTGCACGTGCCGGCGCTGCTGCCCGCGGCCTACTGCAGCGACGTGCACGAACGGCTGTCACTCTACAAACGCCTCGCGGACGCCGAGACGCGCGAGGACCTGGAGCTGCTGCGCGAGGAGCTGGTCGACCGCTTCGGCGAGCTGCCCGAGCCGGCGCGCGCCCTGGTCGAGTGCCACATGGTGCGCATCGCCGCGCGGCCGCTCGGCGTGACCCGCGTCGACGCCACGCACGAGGCGGTGCAGCTCCAGTTCATGAAGAACCCGCCGGTCGATGGCGCCAAGGTGATCGACTTCATCCGCAAGAAGGGCCGCCATGCGCGCCTTACCGGTCCCGAGAAGCTGCGCGTCGACGCCAAGCTTCCGGAATGGCAGGCGCGCGCCGCCGCGGTGAAGGACATCCTCCAACAGCTCGCCGCCTGACCCATAATCAGGGACGGACCACGTTTTCCCCTAAATTGGTGTTAGGCCTCATCAGTCGATGTCGGCGGGGGTCATGTGATTGAAGTGCATGCGGAGGATTTTGCCTCGGCCAATCCGCTGCTCGACGAACTTTCCGCCGGAGCAGAGATAGTCGGCGCCGTTCTCGCGGGCCACACCAAGGGCAAGATATTTCTGAGGGCCTTGGCCGATTCGCGAGTCGGGTTTGTCTATAACAATGGCTTCTGCGTACTTGCTGGCGCCGTTGCCGACGAGGTGTTCGCCAAGCAATGCCTAAACTGGTTGTACCGCCATTTGCAACAGGACTTCTTCATCCTGTATCCGGGTCACGAGTCTTGGCTTCCGGTATTAGATGCGGTGGCCGTCACGTCAGTGAAGAAAGTCGGGCGCATCGTCTATCGGTTCGACAAGTCCTCGTTCGTCGCCCAGAATTTTCCGCCATCGCTCTCCGGAGACTTCAGTCTGGCACGAATGGATGCTGCGCTTATGCGCGCTACAGCAGACTCGTCGTACCCGTGGGCTCGCGAAACATGGCCGTCCGAAATGCACTTCGAACGACATGGGCTCGGATTCTGTGTACTCACGCGAGGAGGCATCGCAAGCCTTTGCTATTCGGTGTTCGTCAGTGGCCTGCATCGCGAGATAGACATATTCACCGCCAAGCCGTTTAGGCGGCAGGGGTTGGCGAAGGCCGCAGCTTCGGCGTA
>Ga0068860_100006340_pt1 | contig 11878 bp, 9 predicted proteins | sample KBSSwiS32_FD_66597 | JGI IMG/M metagenome (GOLD analysis project Ga0068860, IMG submission 66597) | Switchgrass rhizosphere microbial communities from Kellogg Biological Station, Michigan, USA - KBS Switchgrass S3-2 | ecosystem: Host-associated > Plants > Roots > Rhizosphere > Soil ... | reverse complement strand
CCCTGGATCAGCCCGCAGAGAATTCGAGCCCTGTAAGGGCGTCAGATTTGCTGACAGATTCTTTCGCCTGACAGGGCTCTGCAACCGATGTCGCTGTGGTCCAGGGGTAAAGCACTTCGCTACGCTACGTGCTTTACCCTTGGCTACCTTATGTCACGCCTCCGGCGCTCATTCCCCACACTTGGCTCAACACGAAACTCGTTACTGCCAACTCGACTTCTTCGGTAATTCCGATAACAACATTAATGAGTTCCGAACGATCAATTCTCTCTTGGTGTTAGGAAGAACGCTACCGCCAACAACACAAACACCAATCCACTCAGCACTATTGGTGGAAGAAAAGCAAGTATCACCATCAGTCCGAAACAAATTCCAAACACGATCAGTTGGATCGCCAGCAGGCCTTTGATCACGCCGGAGTCGACCCGTTTCTTTAAGACGTAGATGTTGTTTAGCCCACCCAGAAGAAAGAGAAGGCAAAAACAAGAACTCAAAGCGTTGAATAACTGTTGCATGCTGCGGTGGAAGCCACCACCCATGTCCATCCGGTAATTTGACATGAGTTCCAGTAGTTGACGTTCTGTTTCGTTCGCGGGCACAGGCGTAACAATGAAACTCAGTGAATGGATGAGCGCCGTCAGAATCTGAAATGCAATAGCAATCCAAAGCCAGAACGAATAACGTTTGAGCATGTGGTCTCCTTGAGGCGGATTCTATCTGTTGATGATTGGCCTGGGCCACATAGATGGGGAAAAATCTTAGTAATATTTGCGACAACCGCTCGTAATTCCAACGGTAGGGTGTAATTCGACAAAAACCTTGTAACTTTTCTTCAACCCGCGTGTTTTAGGAGATGTAGCGCAGCATATGGCGAGCCACGATGAAGAGTTCACCATGCTGTTTCAGGAATTCTACCCAAGCCTATGCCGCTTTCTGGAGTGTTTGTTAGGAGGTCGCGCCGAGCTGGCGCAGGACCTGGCACAGGAGAGTTTCCTGCAATTGCATCGGACGGCATGGGGAACTTTGCCGGAGGGAGAAGCGCGCTTTTGGCTTTACCGGGTAGCCAGAAATTTCGCGATAAATGAATTTCGCAAGTCACACACGCGTTACCGGCTCTTTGATCGAGTAGTGGAAGCGATGAGGCCACCGACACGAAACCCCGAAGAAGAATATGAGACTCGTGAACGAAAGCAGATGGTTCTGAGTATGTTGAGCACGTTACCAGAGGACCAGCGCGTGGCGTTATTACTTCGCGAGCAGGAACAACTGAGTTATCGCGACATCAGCCAGGTATTGAATGTCTCCGAGAGTAAGGTCAAGGTGGATATCTTTCGCGCGCGTGCGACGTTGCGTGAACGTTGGACAAAACGAAGTAACAAGGTCGTTGGCGTAAAAGCCGGATGAGTAAGTTTTATGAACTGCGATTGCACTGAAAAAATTTCGTTACTAATCGACGGTGAACTTTCACCCGCCGAAGCTCGAGAGCTTGAACGTCACCTGGTGACTTGCGTCGAGTGTCAGGAAGCACGTGCTGATTTTTTAAGTCTGCGGTCGCAGATTAATGAGTTTCCCGTCGCGTTTAAACCGGTGGCCCAAAGAGATGCGCTCGAAAGAATTCTCGGCAAGGAAAAGGCTGCTGGTCGAGGTCGAAATTGGCGTTGGCTGTTGAACCCTGCGTTGGCTGCGTTTGCGTCGCTGTTAATTTTAGGTGCCGTCATTGGGTTGCTTATCTATCCCCGTCTCAAGCCAGTCCATACGCCGGCCGACTTCGTGGCCAGCGACTCTGGTAAGAAGCCCGGCGCAATGCCGCAACCGTCCCGATCCCCAGAACAAAGTTCGAAAGGCGCCGGCCAGAGCGGTGCTCCACAGAAAGGATCACAGCCACCGGCCGGAACAAACCGGACCAAGGTTCCAAATAAGAAGCCCGCGCCAGTTGTGATCGAGCCGCCCCAGGACAACATCGCCAGAAATCAGGAACCCGCCGGGCCAGTACGCTCCGCTGACGCGGAAACGATGACGGCGATTCACTTTCAGAAGTCAGAGTTGTTACTGCGTTCGTTTCGCAACGTGCGTTTGAACAAGACGGGTTCATCACCCGAGCTTGGTTATGAGAAGAAGTTGGCCCAACAGCTGGTTTATCAAAACATGGTGTTGCGTCGGGAGGCTGACGCTGCCGGTGATGCACAAGTTTCTTCATTACTCGATAGCCTTGAACCAATTCTTTTGGATATCGCGAACCTGCCGGAGAAGGCCAGGCAAGGTGATGTCCGCGCCATCAAGGATCGAGTTGAACGCAAAAATATCGTGGCGCTCTTGCAGGTCAACTCGTTGGCGTTGGCTCGTGCGTTGGATTAGTTCGCTTATTTGACAAGCAGGAATCAATGCTGCGGCGAAGCGAGCGCGTGAAGTCGTTTTTCGCTGCAGAGGCACAGGGAACAAGGAGATGCCATGTGCGTTTTTGATCACCGCTCGATCTCTTGCGCTTGCTCTCGGGTTCTCTGTGCCTGTGCGGTGAACCGGCAGTAATTCAGGCAATCAAACATAAAAGGAACGAGAATAGCGATGAAAGACTTTTCAGTTTACTTCCCCCGTACAAAAACCGCCCTCAGTGTGGTTTGTTTGCTGACTCTGTTAGTGGTTGCGCTGGTCTACACACAGCGCGCCGTTGCAATCGATCAGGATATTCAAAAGCTCAATCGATTTGTGCAAATCAACAAGACAAATCCTGCTGCGACGGAAACGTTCAAGCAAGGTCGCGACATGATCGAAGCTCAGAATTGGCAACGCGCCGCTGAGAAGTTTAACGACTTCATCAAGGGCTATCCGAAAGACAAGGATGTTGATGCCGCGCTCTATTGGTACGCCTACGCTTTACAAAAGCAGGGTTACAAAGAAGACGCGAGAAAGCCACTCGAGCGTTTGATCGAAAGATTCCCCGGCTCCAGCTGGCGCAGGGAAGCGGAAGCTTTACTCGTGTTGATGGGTTATCAGAACGTTGTTACCAACTACAACAACAACGAGAACTGCGAGATCAAGGTCCTCGCTTTACAAAGTCTTTTCCAGGCTGACGAAGAGCGTGCGATTGCTCTCGTGAGTGAATCGCTCAAGGCAAACTCGGCAACTTGTCCGGGATTCCAGTCAGCCGCGGTTTCTCTACTCGGCTCACATGGCGGAACTCGTGCAGTCCCCATGCTGCTCGACATTGCTCGCACAAATTCCGATCTCAAGTTGCGCCTTACTGCCATCAAGCGGCTCGGTGAACAACGCAATGAACAGGTCGCCGACGAACTCATCAAGCTTTACGATGCTGATCGTACTAAAGAGATCCGTGTGCAGATCTTGCGCGCTCTCGTTGAAGGAAGAACGCAACGGGGTAGTGCGAAAGTCCTGGAGATTGCGCGCAACGGGGATGATGTTGCGACGCGTCAATATGCCATCCGTTATATCGCCGAACTCAATGATGCTGCTTCCCTCGATGAGCTGATTCGGATTTACGACGCCGACAAGAACCCGGATATTCGAGCCCAGGTGTTGCGTGCACTTGCTGAACGAGAGGATCCGCGGGCTCGGGAGAAACTGCTGCAGATTGCCAGGACAGGCGAAACCCCGCAGATCAGAATCGAAGCGATTCGCCGGCTGTCCGAAAGTGGTCGGATTGGCATGGACGCCTTGTTGCAACTTTACGGCTCGGAATCAGACCTCACAATCAAGCAAGGTCTGTTAAGGGCTCTCGCCAATAACAATGATCCACGCGGTTACGAAAAGCTGCTTGAGATTGCACGCTCGACCGATACCCTCGACTTACGAAAGTATTCAGTTCGTCTATTGGGTGAGCGCGACGATGAGCAAACGACAACGCAGCTTGTGGCAATGTACGATGCTGAGCAAAACGCAGAAGTACGCGCGGTCCTGTTGCGAGCGTTTGGAAACTCGAAACAAAAAATCGCCGTGCGAAAGCTGATGACGATCGCACGAAACGATCCATCAGTTGAGCAAAGGAAACTTGCAGTTAGATATCTCGGCGAGAGCAAGGATCCCGAAGCATTGAAGTTCCTCGAAGACTTGTTGAAATAGCACGCTTTCGAAAGTTGAATTTCAGGATTGTGTTTCATCAAGTCCAACTCCAAACCAACACTGCTGTTGGACTTGATAGAGACATCTTTTGGAGAGCCATCATGACATATTCAAAGTTACTGCTACTCGGATTATTGATCGTCAGCGCTGCGTGTGCGGGCGGAAAGCCGGTAGCAACGGCGTCGGCCGCTACTGGTGACGTTCAAGCTCAGTCAGCGACAACTACCGTGCAGAGTTTCACGTCGGTGGAAGGCGCCGATCTGATGGCGAAGCTCGAGGCGGCGCGTGAAAAATCGCGCGCCAAACCATCACCATACTGGTCAGCATATGCGTTTGATGTTCGTCCAGGTATCGCTGTCGACCCGGCCATCCGAGAATTTCACGGGTCGATGAACACCATGGGAGATACAACGATATTTGTTGGTACCACTCCTGATGGCGTCACAGTGGAAACGCGCAACCTCGCAGTTTTTCTGTTGCGCGATCCGGCCAGCAATCAAATCAGCCGCATGGAAGTTTTCAATCTTGAACGCAAACGCGAATACAGTGGTTATCCCGTCTATTGGCTGGGACGAGCAAACAACGAAGAAAGTTTGAATTATCTGCGAGCCCTGGCAGCTGCCGCTCCACTAGATCAACTAAGCGAACGAGCGGTGTTGGGTATTGCTTTGCATGACGATGCTCGCGTGGCGGGAATGCTGAAAACGTTTGTGACCTCTTCGGCAAATCAACGGATTCGCTCGTCGTCGGTTTATTGGTTGGGCCAAATCGGTGGCGAGCAGCAATTTCTTGCAGCTTTGATTCGCAACGAATCAGAAGACAAAAAGCTGCGGCGAAGTGCAGCTCATGCCATCGGCAATAGTAAAGAGCGAGGCGCGATTTCCCTGATCCAAAACCTCTACGAAAACATGAAAGACGTTGAGATCCGGCAGGGTCTAATCTCAGCCGCTGGTAATAGTCCGGATCAGCAACCAGCATTTACGTTTCTGCTGGGTGTTGCAAAAAACGATCCTGATGCTGAGCTGCGCAGAAACGCAACGCGACAATTGAGCGATTTTCAACGCGAGGATGCCGTCGACGAGTTGATGAAGATCTTAGCGAACGACCCGAGTCTGGACGTGAAGCGAGCCGCCTTGCGAGCGCTTGCCGAAACCAAGAGCGCGCGTGCACAAGCACGTCTGATGGAAGTTGCCAGGGGTGATAACAATCCCGAGTTGCGTAAACAGGCCATCCGCGTGTTGAGTGAACGTGGCGAAGCGGCCGTAGACGATCTGATTAAGCTTTTTGACTCAGAACCCTCGAGTGACGTTAAGCGAAGTGCTTTGCAAGCATTGTCAGATATCAAGAGTCCGCGTGTTGAAGACAAGTTGTTTGCGGTGGCTGCTGGTAACGATAGTGTTGACGTTCGCAAGCAGGCGATTCGTTTGTTGGGAGAGCGGGCAGGAAAGAAGAGTTTTGAATTCTTGAGTGCCACCGCGCAAAGTGCTGACGGAAACACAGAAGTTCAGGTGCAGGCAGTTAGAGCAATAGCCGAGCGACATTCTGAAGAAGCTGTTCCTCTGTTAATAAAGATTGCCAGGACGCACACAAATCAGCAGGTGCGGAAGCAGGCGATTCGCTCGCTGGGCGAATCAGGCGACCCAAGAGCGATCGATTATTTCCGAGAAGTGTTGACGAAGGAGTGAAGAAACATTACGTCCAGCTGGTTGTTGATTCTCCTAACTTTCACCGCAGCCTTGATGATCCCACTGGTGCTTAACTGCGCTACAACCTTTGGGAACGTCATCTGCGGTGAATCTGTACAGAATGGACGTGAGCAATCTACGTATCGCCACGTAAAGTCTCTTGTGCTGGGAGCGCAGGCGTCCCCGCCTGCTGCTTGAAGATCACAACGCTGGTCCCTAAGGTTAGTGTTTGCAAGCAGCAGGCGGGGACGCCTGCGCAGTCAACTGCGCAAAGCACCTCATCGCACAACTTCATAATGCAGCTTCACCACTCCGTCGTCGTACGCATGACTCTCGATCAGTTTTAGTTGCACGTCTCTTCTTTGTGGTGCAATCAGGGGGATTCCTTCGCCAATGAAAGTTGGGATGACGTGGATAATGAACTCGTCTAGTTCGCCGGCATCAAAGAATGATCCTATGATGCCACCGCCGCCCATCATCCAGATGTCTTTGCCCGGAGTCGCGCGCAAGCGCTGCGCAAACGGCTTGATCGGCTCGTTGACAAACTCGATTTTCGACTCGGAGTCCTCCGGCGGATCATGGGTAAACACGTAGGTTTTGGTCTTCGACGAGAACATGCCGCCACTGCCTTTTTTAGTAAACGTGAGACTCTGTTCATAAGTCTTTCTCCCGAAGATGATCGTGTCAATCGTCCTGAAAAACGCGCTCATCCCGTAATCACCGGTAGTGCGCGGACGGTTTAACCAATCGACGCTGCCGTCGCTCCGAGCGATGTATCCATCTGCACTGGTTGCGAGCGAAACAATGATTTTTCTATCGGGCATTTGTCAGCTCCTTTTCTCGAGATCCCCTGGGTAACCAGGAGACGCTAAAGCTCTGTTCGATGCTTTGCACAAAAGTCAGATACCACCTGCTTCAGCAGCGTGGAGTTTCAAATTTGCGCTAGAGTGCACCCTGAAACCTTATGAGGTGATACCACGCTGCTGAAGCAGGTGGTATCTCGGGCAATATAGTTGTCGAGACTGTTTGCTCCGCCAAAAGTAACCTTGCGCATCGTCCGAATTCTCCGCTTGCCTGCAAGATAATCCTCGAAACATGACATCTCCTGTCATGTTTGTGAGCTAGAATCCCATCATCATTTGAATGGAGGACGAAGCATGCGTGCTGACCGTTTGCTCTCGATCGTCTTACTCCTGCAGACCAATCAACAATTGACATCGCGTGCCCTGGCGGAGCGGTTGGAGGTCTCCGAACGAACGATTCATCGCGACATGGACGCGCTCAGCGGCGCAGGAATTCCGGTGGTTGCTGAGCGTGGCAGTGCCGGAGGTTGGTCATTGTTGGGTGAATACCGAACAAACCTTACCGGACTGAACGAGTCGGAGATCCAATCGTTATTCCTCAGTCCTGCTCCAAAACTTCTTTCCGATCTCAAACTTGAAAAAGCCTCGGAGGGCGCACTCTTGAAATTACTCGTTGCGCTTCCGGCAGTTTATCGACGAGGAGCGGAACGTGCGCGACAACGTATCTACGTAGATTCAGCAGGTTGGACTCGAGAGGAAGAAACTGTGCCGTTGCTGCCTTCACTTCAAGATGCGATTTGGACGGAACGCAAACTTCGGATCACTTATGAGCGTGGACCAGGATGTGAGTCAGTGGAAAGAGAAGTTGATCCGTTAGGTCTGGTTGCGAAAGGAAATGCCTGGTATCTCGTGGGGCGCGTTGCCAGTGATCTGCGAAGTTTTCGTGTTTCAAAAATTTCTCGCGCCGAACTACTCGATACGCCAGCAACCACGCCGCCCGATTTTGATCTGGCCGAGTACTGGCAAAAGTCTGCGGCAACTTTTAAAGCAAGCCTGCCCAGCTACGTCGCGACTTTCCGTGTTTCACCTCAGGTATTTCCACGTCTGAAATTTGCCGGACGTTTCGCAAGAGTTGGACAAGTTATCGAAACTGATGCGGAAGGTTGGTTGAAACTCAGTGTCGGGTTTGACGTTGAGGAGATGGCTTGCGAGTACGCTCTAGGTTTTGGACCATACCTGGAAGTTGTTGAGCCGGTAGCGCTGCGTGAGAAAGTTAGAGGGATGGCGCAAGCTGTTTTGAATTTGTATCAACAGTAGATGAGTTGATCTTCCAACTTATTCATTTCACGATTTCAAAATCGATCCACTGCACAGCTTGTTCTTTTCGAGTCTTGACCAACGAGTCAGTAGCCACGAGTTGCAGGAAGTAAGGACCGGGCTCGAGATCAGGCTTCAGTCGCAATACACCCGTTGCGACAAGTCGTGCCACATCCGCCTGGTTGGAAACATCGACTGGTATCGGTTGACTCGAGAGCACCTGTTTCCCATTGCGATAAAGTTGGATCTGGAGCAACACCTGTGGCAGATGACTGACGGGGTCTAACACAGAGTTGTAGATTCCACAGGCAAAACGCATCTGTGAGCCCAACGCAAAGCGTCGTGTGCCGGAACCCAAATCACTCGCGTGCTGCCCTTCACCTCCACCAATCACAATGCCGGAAAGCGCCAAGTGGCTATTCGTAAGATCCGGCACCTGGACAAACATTCCGGCTGCACCAACTTTTGACGACGTTACATCAAGTGCCGCAACTCTTACCTGGTAATCACCCGGCCGTTTTACCGGCATGTCAAACTGCATCATCAATCCGTCACGCAAAGCCCTCTCGTAAGTCTCGCCGCGCAGACTAATCTTTCGATCGAAAGTTTGTTGATGGATCACGCCGCCATTGTTACCAAAGATTATTCCGCGCAGTTGAATTTTTGCGTCGTGCCAACCGTCCGGAGTTTCTTCAAACAACAGATCCCTGGCGTTGAGATAGATGATCGACCGCACGAATGAACCAATCTTGTCGCTGGTAAAGAATGCATTCAGGTCGAGGGTGACTTCCTGCGCTCCAAATGGCGAAATCAAGGCGACGGCAGCTTTATCAGTGGGACTTTTGGTCGTGGCCTTCACTTCGTCTTCGCTCACCCCCATGAAGCCGTAACGCGTGCGCAGCGTCAAACCGGATTTCTTCACGCGTGCCTTGATGTGATGAAACTTGCGATTGAAAGTCTCATCTGAAGGTCGATAGCCGAGCAGGTAATAACCCGTCTGATCTTCCGCAATGCGATTCAAATCGAAGCTATTCGAATTCTGTATCAGAAAACCCCCGGTCTCCTGGGCAATCAACTCGGCGCCTTCACGCCGTTGTATTTGCTGGTTAGCGCGTTGACGCATTGCTGCATTGATGGCGTTATTCGAGTTGGGAGAAGTAATCGTGGAAAGACTGTCAGCGGCGGTCAGTCCGGTGTATTGTAGTCCGCTCGTGTCTACGGAATAGATCACCACGGAAGACCTGATAGCTTTTTCCGCGATCTTATAAAGCATGGAGCCGAAGTTTCTATTGTCGACCGAGATGTTGCTGGGCACCCCGATTTGTTCATCACCAGGAGCAAATGTCGATGCGAAATCCTGTTCTTCGCGTGGCAAACTATCCGAAAAAAATACCAGCGACTTGCGCCCTGGTATCTCACCCATCGCGTCGACAATAAAACGGAGTGAGCGCATCGTTTCATAAATCGAGTTTACAGAAGTGTTGCCGCACGCACCGGCCTCTTGAGGGTTGCGATTGCGCAAAGGATCGATCGCCGTGAATACGGTCGTGCCGATTCTACTGCAAACGTTCCATTTGACCTGACCGAGTGCTTTATCGATCATTCGGCGATCACTTGTGAACTGTTGCAGCGCACCCATGGTCCCGCCAGTGCGAATAATTGCAACGAGGTCGTTCGGTGCGAGGTCTTCCTCAATGAATTTACGTAATTGCTTTCTGACACTCTCAACACTCGGGACAGAAAGACCAAGATCGTCAACAACCAGGGCGATAACTCGGCGTGGCGCGTTTGCTTCCGGTGGTTTCGAAGAGACTGGTGGACCACCAGCTTCACTATGCACAGCAGCAGCTGAAGCGGCGACATTGGAAATATAGGCGAAGCTGGAGATCAGTTGTTTGCGGCCGTCTTCGTAAATTTCGAAGTCTTCGGCTTTTAGATCTCGTACTTGTTTCCCGTCTTTAGTAACCACGGCATCAACCTGGACCAGGTTGGTCGAGATCTTTACGACGTCATCTACTTCGGTCTTAGTAGGACTTTGGGGTTGAGGTGTTTGAGGATAGACGTTCAGAGAGAGGGAAATGAGTAGCAGACAGGCGTACGTTCGAAATGCATTAGCTTGTCGATGCATGGAATTTCCCAGGTGTCCGACTCTGCTTAACCGTTCAGCTATCCAAGGGCCGATATGGAGTGATCGACGCTACAGCGCTATGTCACTGACGCTAACGTGCCTCGTTCACGAGGCTAGCCCGTAGGGTAATAGGCCAGCCGTTTTACGGCTGGTAGGGTCAGGATTTGAATACCAGAGGCCACTTAAGTGGCCTTCTATGTCGATCCAATCAAGCTATGTCGATCCAATCAAGGCCGTTGAAAGGGTTTGCACAAAAAGTGTTTTGAGGTAGGTCGATTGGTGCTCCTTTCATTCTCACCGCGGCTTCAGCCCGGTGAGTGGACCGCAGCTTTGTTAGAACCGTTTCAACGGTCTTCCGGAAATTGGGTCTTGCCGACCGACGGCGGCGTAAACCGTTGAAACGGTTTCCCTAACCGCCCCCAACTCTAACACCGGGCTAAAGCCACGGTGAGAATGAGAGTTCTGGTTAGAAAGTCCGACTTGTGAATTCCGTCCCGTAATCATTTGCCAAGTACTTTTTGTGCAAAGCCCCGTTGAAACGGCCAGCGGCAAATTGCGCCCGCCTAAACCATCCGTAAAACGGCTGGCCTATTACCCTGCGGGCTAACCGCGTGAACGCGGCTAGGTTTGGTAAATGGTCGGCGTAACACGACAAGCTGAAGCATATCGAAAAAAATCTTGATTAAATCTTAGCGAGAATCTTCTTCCAACGTTCCCACGCTTCATCGCGGGCTTTCTTGTTTCCCTGATAAGCAGTGAGATCTTTTTGATATTGGGCTGCGGCTTTGTCGTCGGCTTCCTTGTTTCCTGTTGCCGTGGGCTGAGTCGGTGGCGGCGCTTCACCGGCACGCATGAAACCATGGCCTGCGCCTTCATACGTCACAGGTTCATAGGTTTTTTTCAACTCGGTCATTGCCGCGGTAGTTGCCAGAAGAGTTGCATTGATACGCGCATCGTTACCTGCGTAAAACCCGTAGACGGGAGCGCCGATCTTTGTGAGTGCCGCTTTGTCAGGTTGATTATCGGAACCAGCAGGAGCCGAACCGTAGAAAACGAATGCAGCTTTCAGGCTGGGGCGATTCGTGGCAAAGCGAAATGATTGGCTGCCGCCCCAACAGTAACCGGTAACTACTACTTTTCCGTTCGACGCAGGCAGCTTCGAGACGTAGTCGGCGACTGCATTTAGATCGGCGGTTATCTGATCCGGAGGCAGGTCGCGAATTGCCTGGCCCACGCCATTGCGATCGAGCGAACTTGTGCCGCCCCCATTTGGTCCCATGCCCGAAAGTAGATCTGGAGCAATAGCGATGTAACCTGCCTCGGCAAGTTGGTCTGTCAGACTTTGTACCCAATCGCTCATGCCAAAGATTTCGTGAATGACAATAATGGCAGTCGCTTTGTTCTTAACCTCCGGATAAACGACGAAGCTATTGACTTCACGTGTTCCATTTTTAACCTTCACCCATTCCTGATGGCGCGACGATTTAGCGAGTCGTTGTTTTGCCCATTCCTGAGTCTCAATAGTGTCAACAGATGACGTTGGTGTTGGGTGATGATGTCCGTCCATGTCTTGCCCGTGAGCACAGGCTGAGAAGAGAAATAAGCCTGCAATCAGGCTAATTACAGTTTTCATCGGTAGGCTCCCCCGAAAAGTTGTGTCTTTGGTTGAAAGGGTCAACTTATCGTACTCAAGTGGAAAGAATTGAACAACCCTACATGGTTTCCATAATCACTTTGCTCTCAATAGAAGCCACTGTGAGAATGAGAGTTCTGTTAGAAAAGCCCAACTTGTGAATTCCGCTCTACCGTAATCATCTGCGAAGTACTATTTGTGGAAAGCCTGAACTCGCAGACCCTTGCTTTTTCCTGAC
>Ga0068860_100006338_pt1 | contig 11880 bp, 12 predicted proteins | sample KBSSwiS32_FD_66597 | JGI IMG/M metagenome (GOLD analysis project Ga0068860, IMG submission 66597) | Switchgrass rhizosphere microbial communities from Kellogg Biological Station, Michigan, USA - KBS Switchgrass S3-2 | ecosystem: Host-associated > Plants > Roots > Rhizosphere > Soil ... | reverse complement strand
GGGCCAGCCCACCGCAGCGCGCGTCAGAGCGGCGGCTTGTGCGCCTCGAGCGCGGTCGGGACGACGCCCGGCACCGACGCCGTGATCCAGCGCCGAACGCGCTCGGCGTCGCCGATGCGCGAGTACTTGCCGGCGGAATCGAGGAACACCATGATCAGGTGGCGCCCCGCCATCTTCGCCTGCATCACCAGGCAACGCCCGGCCTCCGAGATGTAGCCGGTCTTCTGCAGGCCGATGTCCCACTCCGGGCTCTTGACGAGGCCGTTGGTGTTGCGGAACTGGATGTTCCGGTTGCCGACCTCGACCATGTACTCGGGCGACGTCGAGAGCTCGCGGATCAGCGGCACTTCGTGCGCCGCCCTGACGAGCGTCGCCAGGTCGCGCGCGCTCGACTGGTTTTGGCTCGACAGACCGGTCGGTTCGACGTAATGGGTGTCGTTCATGCCGAGGGCGCGGGCCTTGCGATTCATCGCCGCGACGAAGGCGGCCAGGCCGCCCGGATAGCTGCGGCCGAGCGCGTTGGCGGCCCGGTTCTCCGACGACATCAGCGCCAGGTGCAGCATGTCTTCGCGGCGCAGCTGGGTGCCGACGCGCAGGCGCGAACGGCTGCCCTTCTCGGTGTCGATGTCCTCGTCGGTGATCGTGACGATTTCGTCGAGCGGCTGCTGCGCCTCGGTGACGACCACCGCCGTCATGAGCTTGGTGAGCGAGGCGATCGGCAGGACGGCCTCGGAGTTCTTGCTGAACAGGACCTCGTTGGTGTCCTGGTCGAGGACGAGGGCGACGCCCGACTTGAGCTCGAGCGAATCGGCCGACTCGTGCAGGCCGATCATCTGGCCGAACGACGGCTTGGCCGGCTCGGAGCGGATGACGGCGACCCGGCGCCCGCCCTGGCGTCCGGAGCGGACGACGAGAACCTGGCGGACCTTCGCGGTCGCGGCAATCCTGGACAGGCGGTCGGCCTCGGCGCGCGTTTTCGCGGTTTCCACGGCCGCCTGGGCAGGCAACGCGGCGCAGATCGCGACCAGGGCGATCAGCAGGGCGGCGGGGGAAAGCTTGGCAGTCATCGGCGAAAGTCGTCCTCGGGGGCGGCGGCGCGAGTCTAGGGTAGTCAATAAAAACGCGCAAGATCAAAAGCTTGCGCGTTGTTTCTAAAGTGAGACCGAAGCCACGAATCGGCCTCTTTCGAGGCTTCCGGAGCCGGCTCAGCCCTGGGCGGCGACCCGTTCCGTCTTGCTGTGCAGCTTGTTCAACGCCGACAGGTAGGCTTTGGCTGACGCGACGATGATGTCCGGGTCGGCGCCGACGCCGTTGACCACCCGGCCGCCGTGCTGCAGGCGGACGGTCACCTCGCCCTGGGATTCTGTGCTGCCCGAGGTGATGGCGTTGACCGAATAGAGCACCATTTCCGCGCCACTCGCGACTTTCGACTCGATCGCCTTGAGGCTGGCGTCGACCGGGCCGTCGCCGTCGCTGGTCGCCCGGTGCTCGACCTCGCCGGCGGCGAAGGCGACGCTCGCCTGCGGTCGGGCGCCGGTCTCCGAGTGCTGCGCCAGGCCGATGAACCGGTAGTGCTCGCGCTCGGCGGCGACCGCACCTTCCATCGCCAGGGCGAGGATGTCCTCGTCGAAGATGTCGCTCTTGCGGTCGGCGAGCTCCTTGAAGCGGACGAAGGCGGCGTTGACGTCGGCCTCCGACTCCATCTCGATGCCGAGCTCCTTCAGCCGCTGCTTGAAGGCGTTCCTGCCCGAGAGCTTGCCGAGGACGATCCGGTTGGCCGCCCAGCCGACGTCTTCGGCACGCATGATCTCGTAGGTGTCGCGCGCCTTCAGCACGCCGTCCTGGTGGATGCCGGACGCATGCGCGAACGCGTTCGCGCCCACCACCGCCTTGTTGGGCTGGACGACGAAGCCGGTCGTCTGCGCGACCAGGCGCGACGCCGGGACGATCTGGGTCGCGTCGACGCCGATGTCGAGGCCGAAGTAGTCCTTGCGCGTCTTCACGGCCATGACGACCTCCTCGAGCGAGCAGTTGCCCGCGCGCTCGCCGAGGCCGTTGATCGTGCACTCGACCTGGCGCGCGCCGCCGATCTTGACGCCGGCGAGCGAGTTGGCCACCGCCATGCCGAGGTCGTTGTGGCAGTGCACCGACCACACCGCCTTGTCCGAGTTGGGGATCTTCTTGCGCAGATCGAGCAGGAACTCGCCGTAGAGCTCGGGGACGGCGTAGCCGACGGTGTCGGGGATGTTGATCGTCGTCGCGCCTTCGGCGATCACCGCCTCGAGGACGCGGTACAGGAACTCCGGGTCCGAGCGGTAGCCGTCCTCGGGCGAGAACTCGATGTCTCCGCTCAGGTTGCGGGCGAAGCGCACCGAGAGCCTGGCCTGTTCGAAGACCTGCTCGCGCGTCATGCGCAGCTTTTTCTCCATGTGCAGGTCGCTGGTGGCGAGGAAGATGTGGATCCGGGTCGACTCGCCCCCCTTCAGCGCATCGGCGGCGCGGCTGATGTCGCGGTCGTTGGCGCGCGCGAGCGAGCACACCGTCGAGCCCTTGATCGCCTGCGCGATCGCCTTCACCGCCTCGAAGTCGCCGTTCGACGACGCCGCGAAGCCGGCCTCGATGACGTCGACCTTGAGCCGCTCGAGCTGGCGCGCGATGCGCAGCTTTTCGTCCTTGGTCATCGAGGCGCCGGGCGATTGCTCGCCGTCGCGCAGGGTGGTGTCGAAGATGAACAGGCGGTCGGTCACGGCGATTCCTTCGCAAAAAACAAAACGGCCCGCTGCGTTTGCAAGCGGGCCGGTAGACGAGACGTGGGGACGAGGTCGGTCAGCGAGCCCTGAAAGGTCGAAGAAGAAGCAGGGCCGAGCGGATTCGCGACATCACCGGATCAATATAGCTCAGGCCGGCTCAGCGGTGCAAGCCTTGTTCGTCGGGTTCGTCGGTCGATGTTGCAATCACGCTCACCGGCTTGCCCTTCATCTTCTTCCAGACGTACACGCAGTAGCCGGAAACGCCGTAGGCGACGAACAGGCCGAACAAGGCCCCGGGCACGTGGATGTTGATGATCGCGATGCCGAGAGCGATCAGGACGATGACGACGAACGGCACCGAGCGCTTGATGCTCAGGTCCTTGAAGCTGTAGAACGGGACGTTGGTGACCATCGTCAGCCCGGCGTAGAGCGTGAAGGCGAAGGTCACCCAGCCGAGCCACGGCCCCTCCTCGATGCCGGTGAAGCCGGCGTTGTCCATCAGCCAGATGAAGCCCATCACCAGCGCCGCCGCCGCCGGGCTCGGCAGGCCCTGGAAGAAGCGCTTGTCGACGACGCCGACGTTGGTGTTGAAGCGCGCCAGGCGAAGCGCCGCGCACGAGCAGTAGACGAACGCCGCGATCCAGCCCGGCTTGCCAAGGCCGCGCAGCGCCCACTCGTAGGCGATCAGCGCCGGCGCGGCGCCGAACGAGACCATGTCGGAGAGCGAATCCATGTGCTCGCCGAAGACGCTCTGCGTGTTCGTCATCCGGGCGACGCGGCCGTCGAGGCTGTCGAGCACCATCGCCGCGAACACGCCGTACGCCGCCTGCTCGAAGCGGCCGTTCATCGCCATCACCACCGCGTAGAAGCCGCCGAACAGCGCGCCGAGCGTGAACAGGTTGGGCAGGATGTAGATGCCCTTCCTGCGCCGGCGCGGCGGCAGCTCGACGACATCGTCGGGCAGCTCGCTGTCGACGGCGGCGACGACGCTCGGGCGGTCGGCCATCGAACGACTCGGCGTCAGTTGCGCGACTGGTCGACGAGCCGGTTCTTCTTGATCCACGGCATCATCGCCCGCAGCTGCTCGCCGACCACCTCGATCGGCTGCTCGGACATCATTCGCCGCTTGGAGAGCAGCGTCGGCGCGCCGGCGCGGTTCTCGGTGATGAAGCTCTTCGCGTACTCGCCGGTCTGGATGTCGCGCAGCATCTTCTTCATCGCCACCCGTGTCTCGTCGGTGATGATCTTCGGCCCCGACACGTACTCGCCGTACTCGGCGTTGTTCGAGATCGAGTAGTTCATGTTGGCGATGCCGCCTTCGTAGATCAGGTCGACGATCAGCTTGAGCTCGTGCAGGCACTCGAAGTAGGCCATTTCCGGCGCGTAGCCGGCCTCGGTGAGCGTCTCGAAGCCCGCCTTGATCAGCTCGACGGTGCCGCCGCACAGAACGGCCTGCTCGCCGAACAAATCGGTCTCGGTCTCCTCGCGGAAGTTGGTCTCGATGACGCCGGCCTTGCCGCCGCCGTTGGCCGCCGCGTAGCTGAGCGCCAGGTCGCGCGCCTTCCCGGACTTGTCGGCGTGGACGGCGATCAGGTGCGGCACGCCGCCGCCCTGCACGTAGGTCGAACGTACGGTGTGGCCAGGCGCCTTCGGCGCGACCATCCAGACGTCGAGGTCGGCGCGCGGCACGACCTGGCCGTAGTGGACGTTGAAGCCGTGCGCGAACGCGAGCGACGCGCCCTGCTTGATGTTGGGCGCGACCTCGGCGCTGTAGACGGCGGCGATCTGCTCGTCGGGCAGCAGCATCATGACGATGTCGGCCGCCTTGACCGCCTCGGCGACCTCGGCGACCTTGAGCTTGGCGGCTTCCGCCTTCGCCCATGACGCCCCGCCCTTTCGCAGGCCAACCGTGACGCGGACGCCGCTGTCGGTGAGGTTCTGCGCGTGCGCATGGCCCTGCGAGCCGTAGCCGATGATGGTGACGTTCTTGCCCTTGACCAGGCTCAGGTCGGCGTCCTTGTCGTAATAGACCTTCATGGTTCTCTCCGTAAATTCAGGTTTCTAGAGGCGCAGGATGCGCTCGCCTCGGCCGATGCCGCTCGAGCCGGTTCGCACCGTCTCGAGGATGACGCTGCGATCGATCGCCTGCAGGAAGGCGTCGAGCTTGTCGGCGGCGCCGGTCAGCTCGACCGTGTAGCTCTTCTCGGTGACGTCGATGATGCGGCCGCGGAAGATCTCCGCCATCCGCTTCATCTCGTCTCGCTCCTTACCGACGGCGCGCACCTTGATCAGCATGAGCTCGCGCTCGGTGTACGCGCCTTCGGTGAGGTCGACGACCTTGACCACCTCGATCAGGCGGTTCAGATGCTTGGTGATCTGCTCGATGACCTCGTCGGAGCCGGTCGTGACGATCGTCATCCGCGACAGCGACGGGTCCTCGGTCGGCGCGACCGTGAGCGTCTCGATGTTGTAGCCGCGCGCCGAGAACAGCGCGACCACCCGCGACAGAGCGCCGGGCTCGTTCTCGATCAGGACGGCGATGATGTGCTTCACGTCAGAGGTCCTCCGAGCCGAGCAGCATCTCGGTGATCCCCTTGCCCGCCTGCACCATCGGCCAGACGTTCTCGGTCTGGTCGGTGCGCACGTCGAGGAAGACGGTGCGGTCCTTCAGGCGCAGCATCTCGCGCAGCGCCGGCTCGACCTCGCTCGGCTTGTCGATCCGGATGCCGACGTGGCCGTAGGCCTCGGCGAGCTTGACGAAGTCGGGCAGCGCATCCATGTAGCTATGCGAGTAGCGTCCGCCGTAGTCGATCTGCTGCCATTGCCGCACCATGCCGAGGTAGCGGTTGTTGAGCGAGATGATCTTGATCGGCGTCTTGTACTGCAGGCAGGTCGAGAGCTCCTGGATGCACATCTGGATCGAGCCCTCGCCGGTGATGCAGACGACCTCGGCCTCGGGCTTGGCGAGCTTGATCCCCATCGCGTACGGCAGGCCCACGCCCATCGTGCCGAGACCGCCGGAGTTGATCCAGCGGCGCGGCTCCTCGAAGCGGTAGTACTGCGCCGCCCACATCTGATGCTGGCCGACGTCCGACGTGATGTAGGTCTCGTGGTCCTTGGTGAGTTGCCAGAGCGTCTCGACGACGTGCTGCGGCTTGATCACGTCACCCGCGCCCTTCGGATAGGCGAGGCAGTCCTTCTTCCGCCACTCGTTGATCTGCGCCCACCAGGGCGAGAGCGCCTTGATGTCGGGCTTGGGCGCCGCCTCGCGGATCTGCGCCGTCAGCTCCTGCAGCACGTCCTTCACGTCGCCGACGATCGGCACGTCGACGCGCACGCGCTTGGAGATCGACGACGGGTCGATGTCGATGTGGATGATCTTCCTCTCGACCGACGCGAAATGCTTGGGATTGCCGATGACGCGGTCGTCGAATCGGGCGCCGACGGCGAGCAGGACGTCGCAGTTCTGCATCGTCATGTTCGCTTCGTAGGTGCCGTGCATGCCGAGCATGCCGAGGAACTTCGCGTCGCTCGCCGGATAGGCGCCCAGGCCCATCAGCGTGTTGGTGCACGGGAAGCCGAGCAGGTCGACGAGGGCGCGCAGCTCGGCCGACGCGTTGCCGATGACGACGCCGCCGCCGGTGTAGATGTACGGGCGCTTCGCCGCCAGCAGCAGCTGCGCGGCCTTCCTGATCTGGCCGCCGTGGCCCTTCTTCACCGGGTTGTAGGAGCGCATCTCGACGCTCGCCGGGTAGTGGAACGGCGCGCGCGTCATCGACACGTCCTTCGGCACGTCGACGACGACCGGCCCCGGCCGGCCGGTACGGGCGATGTGGAACGCCTTCTTCATCGTCAGCGCCAGGTCGCGAACGTCCTTGACGAGGAAGTTGTGCTTGACGATCGGCCGGGTGATGCCGACGGTGTCGCATTCCTGGAAAGCGTCGAGCCCGATCGCCGGCGTCGGCACCTGGCCGGTGACGATCACCATCGGGATCGAGTCCATGTAGGCGGTGGCGATGCCGGTGACGGCGTTGGTGACGCCGGGGCCCGAGGTGACCAGCGCGACGCCGACTTCGCCGGTCGCCCGCGCATAGCCGTCGGCCGCGTGCACCGCAGCCTGCTCGTGGCGAACCAGGACGTGCTGGATCGTCTCCTGCTTGTAGAGCGCGTCGTAGATGTAGAGGACCGCGCCGCCCGGGTAACCCCACAGGTAGCGGACGTTTTCCGCCTGCAGGCAACGAACCAGGATCTCGGAGCCGTTGGGCTCGGCAGGAGCGGGAACGAGGGCGGGGGCGGGGCTGGCGGCCGTGGCAGGCACGCGCTTCAGCGAAGGCGCTGATGTTTCCATGATCTTTTTCACCTCTGTGAATTTCTCTGACGAAAAACCATCGGTGCACCTTTCCACGCCCTCGTGAGGCGGGTGCGGTGCCTGAGCGATCGCCGAAGGCCGCCGCGCTTTGGGCGGCCGGGCGATCGAAAACTGTCGTGCAACCGGTAATTATCGCATCGGCCGACGCCTCCTCCTAGCGCCGGCGGCGCACCGGAATGCCGATGTGATAATCGCGCGCCCCGAGCCTGCTGCAACTGGCGCGCTTTTCCTTGGCGACCGAAAAAGAACTGTCCGACTTTCTCAAGAGCGTCGAGAAACGTGCCTGGAAACGGGCCGTCTACGCCGTCAGGGACGACGACGCCGCGCTCGACATCGTTCAGGACACGATGATCCGCCTGTCGGAGAAGTACGCCGACCGCCCGGCCGCCGAGCTGCCGCTGCTGTTCCAGCGCATCCTCTCGAACGCGACGATGGACTGGTTCCGGCGCCAGAAGGTGCGCAACCAGGTCGTGCGCAATTTCTCCGATTTCGAAAGCGCCGCCGGCAAGGAAGATGATTTCGATATTCTCGAAACCCTCGAGGCGCTCGGCGGACCCCTCCAGTCCGAGAGCGCAGCAGAGTCGGTTTCACGGGCGCAGATCTTGCAAACGATCGAGGCGGAGGTGGCACTGTTGCCGGCCCGTCAACGCGAGGCCTTTCTCCTGCGTTACTGGGAGGAACTCGATGTCGCCGAGACCGCCGCCTCGATGGGGTGTTCCGAAGGGAGCGTCAAGACGCACTGCTCGCGCGCCGTGCATGCCTTGGCAAAGGCCCTGAAGGCGAAGGGAATTTCGACATGAAGAACGACAACAGATACAAGATCGCCGCCCGCGAGGCGGCGGAGTCTCGCTTCGCGCGCAACGTCGCGGCCTGCCTGACCGAAAGCGCCGGGACGGTCGCCCCCGACGTCGCCGAGCGGCTCCGTTTCGCGCGCGAGAAGTCGCTCGAGATCGCGCGCCGCTCGCGCGACGGCGCCCAGGGCCTCGGCATCACCGCCTCGGGCGAAGCCATTGCCGGCTTCAGCCAGTCGCGCTGGTGGCTTCGCTTCGCCTCGGTGCTTCCGCTGGTCGCCCTGGTCGGCGGCCTGGTCTTGATCCAGGATTGGCAGAACCGCACCCAGATCTCGGTCGCCGCCGAAGTCGACGAGGCCCTCCTCGGCGATGACCTGCCGATCAACGCCTATCGCGATCCGGGTTTCTCTGAGTTCCTGAAGGCACCTCCGAACGAATGAGCCGAGCGGCAATGAAGCGCGAGCCGACACCCGAAGGCCGCGCCCTGCCTCTCGCCACCGCTCGGCACGCCGGGCTGCGGATCCTTGCCGGCGTTGCCTTGGTCGCGTTCGCGGCGCACGCCGCGGCCCAGTCGCCCCGACCGCCCGGTGCCACGGCCTCCCACCCCGTGACCGTCCGCGAGGAAGGCGTCCGCTGGCAGGCCCTGACGCCGGCGCAACGCGAGGCGCTGGCGCCGCTGGAGCGCGACTGGCCCGGGATCGACGCCCCGCGCAAGCAGAAGTGGATCGCCCTGGCCGCTCGCTTCAACACGCTCTCGCCGGACGAGCGCGCCCGCATCAACGCGCGCATGGTCGAATGGGCCAAGCTCACCCCCGCCGAGCGCGGCCAGGCCCGCCTTCGCTTCGAGGAAGCGCGCCAATTGCCGGTGCCCGATCGCGGCGAGCGTTGGCGCGCCTACCAGGCACTTCCGCCCGAGCAGCGCGAAGAGCTCGCCGCTCGCGCCGCCACGGCCGCGAGCGCCCCGCACGACGCGGCCTCGAAGCCGGCCAAGGGCGGGCGCGACAGCAAGGAAGCCAAGTTCAACGTCGTGCCGAACCCGGCACTGGCTCAGCCGCCGCGCCCGGTCGCGCCGACGATGGTCCAGGCCGCGCCGGGGGCGACGACGACGGTCATCACGCGCCGCCCCGCGCCTCCGCCGCATCAGCAGTCGGGGATGCCCAAGATCGCGACGACGCCCGAGTTCGTGAACCGGTCAACGTTGCTGCCCAAGCGCGGCCCCCAGGCCGCCGCGATCGCGTCGGCGCCCGCTGCGGCGGCCCGGCCGGCACCGGCCCTGGCGACTCCGCTGGCTGCGGCCTCGCGGCCGGCGGTTGCGGCCACCCCGGCAGCTTCCCGAGCGCCGGCACAGGCGCCGGCCCCCGCACCGGCACCGCTCGCTGCGACCTCGGCGCCCGCGACGTCGCGATGACGGTTGCGCCAGGCGACGGCGGCGGCGTTGTCGCCGGCCGCGCGGCGACCCCCTCGCTTGCCCGGCGGATGGCGTGCTTCGTCTACGAAGCGACGCTTCTTTTCGGCGTCGCCCTGATTCCCGGCATCCTCGGCGCGGTCTTTCTCGCCCAGACCGGCCAGCGCCACCCGCTCCAGAGCGACACGGCGCTGCGCGTGTATGCGCTGACCCTCTACGGCGTCTATTTCGTCTGGCTGTGGTCGCGGCGCGGCCAGACGCTGGCGATGCAGACCTGGCGCATCCGCCTGGTCAGCGCCGGCGGCGGCCCTGTGTCGCAGGCGCGCGCCCTGGCGCGCTACGTCGCGTGCTGCTGCGTCTGGTTCGGACCGGCGACCCTGATCTCGTCGACCCTGCACTGGCCGCCTGCGCGCAGCCTTGGCGCTGTCGCCGCCGGGATCGCCGGGTGGGCGTTGCTTGCGCTGCTCGAGCCGGAGCGCCAGTTCTGGCACGACCGCCTGTGCGGCACGCGCCTTATCAAGGCCGGAGCGCGCGCCGCGGCGGTCCGCTAGACCGCGTCCTCGTTGACCTCGCCGGTGCGGATCCGCACGACGTGATCGATCTGCGTCACGAAGATCTTGCCGTCGCCGATCTTCCCGGTCTTGGCCGCCTTGACGATGGCGTCGATGCAGCGCTCGGAATCGTCGTCCTTGACGACGACCTCGATCTTGACCTTGGGAAGGAAGTCGACGACGTACTCGGCGCCACGGTAGAGCTCGGTGTGGCCCTTCTGGCGCCCGAAGCCCTTGACCTCGGTGACAGTCAGCCCGGACACGCCGATCTCGGCCAGCGCCTCGCGGACTTCCTCGAGCTTGAACGGCTTGACGATGGCGGTGATCTGCTTCATTGGCCCGGCTCCGCGACGAAATCGATGCGACCGAGTTTAGGGCAAGGCTCCGGGTGCTGCGTCGGCCATCGCGTCGAGTTGCAACTGCAGGGCGTTCCACTTCGACCTAACATGCAGCGAGGAACCAGCGGATGCGGATGGCCGACGACGAAGCGAGCGAAGCGCGCGAGAGCAACGACTCGACCGACGCGGAGCATGTCATCCGGGTCTTCGACGACCCCGCCGAGATCGACGCCGCCGCCTGGGACGCGCTCGTCGCCGCCCAGCCCTCGGCGACGCCGTTCGTGTCGATGGCCTACTTGCGCGCGCTGCACGAGTCGGGGAGCGCCGTCGCCGACACCGGCTGGGCGCCGCATTTCCTCGCCCTCGAGCGCGCCGGCAAGGTCGTCGCCGCGTGTCCGCTCTACCTCAAGGACCACTCGTACGGCGAGTACGTCTTCGACTGGGCCTGGGCCGATGCGTACCGGCGCCACGGCCTCGACTACTACCCGAAGCTGCTCGACGCGATCCCGTTCACGCCGGTGCCGGGGCCGCGCCTGCTGGCGCGCACGCCCGAGCACCGGCTGCTCCTCCTGCGCGCGATCGAGCAGCTGGCGCGATCGGCCCGGCTCTCGTCGGCGCACCTGCTTTTCCTCGATGATGACGACCAGGCGGCCGCGCGCGCCGCCGGCTGGTCCTTGCGCACCACCGTCCAGTTCCATTGGACCAACCGCGCGCCGACGCCGTACGCCGACTTCGCCGAATTCCTGGCCAGCCTGCAGCGTGACAAGCGCAAGAAGATCCAGCAGGAGCGGCGCCGCGTCGCCGACGCGGGCGTCGCCTTCACCGTGGCGACCGGCGACCAGATCGCCAAGGCCGACTGGGACTTCTTCTACCGCTGCTACACCCTCACCTACCGCGCGCACCACTCGACGCCGTACCTGACGCGCGACTTCTTCACCCGCTCGGCGGCGACGATGGCGCGCCACTGGCTGCTCTTCACCGCCTGGCGCGGCGACAAGCGCATCGCCTCGTCGCTGATCGCGATCGACCCGGAGCGCAAGACCGCCTTCGGCCGCTACTGGGGAGCCGTCGAGCACGTCAACTGCCTCCACTTCGACGCCTGCTACTACCAGCCGCTCGAGTGGTGCATCGCCAACGGCTACCTTCGCTTCGAGGGCGGCGCGCAGGGCGAGCACAAGATGGCGCGCGGCCTGCTGCCGGTGCAGACCTGGTCGGCGCACTGGCTCGCTCACCCGCAGTTCGCGCGCGCGATCGACGACTTCATCGCCCGCGAGGGCGCCGGCGTCGAAAACTACCTCGACGAGTTGAACGAGCGCCGGCCGTTCAAGGCCGCAGCCGAGCCGGCGGGCTGAGCGCGCGTGCGCCGATTAGGCTTTCGCCGCCTTGCTCGCGGCGTAGCTGGCGATGCCGTTGCGCACCTCGGCGCGCGCCGCGTCGGGCCCCTCCCAGCCGCTCACCTTCACCCACTTGCCGGGCTCAAGATCCTTGTAGTGCTCGAAGAAGTGCTGGATCTGGTTCAGGCGCTGTTCGTGCATGTCCTCGGGCTTCTGCCAGTGCGCGTAGATCGGCAGGATCTTGTCGATCGGCACGGCGAGCAGCTTGGCGTCGCCTCCGGCCTCGTCCTCCATCTTGAGCACGCCGATCGGCCGGCAGGTCACGACGATGCCGGCAGAGAG
>Ga0068860_100006336_pt1 | contig 11883 bp, 10 predicted proteins | sample KBSSwiS32_FD_66597 | JGI IMG/M metagenome (GOLD analysis project Ga0068860, IMG submission 66597) | Switchgrass rhizosphere microbial communities from Kellogg Biological Station, Michigan, USA - KBS Switchgrass S3-2 | ecosystem: Host-associated > Plants > Roots > Rhizosphere > Soil ... | reverse complement strand
CACGAAAATCGACAGGATGGAGATGAAGTCCATGACCCCTCCGGCGCTGGATCGCGGCCGGCTTTGTGGCGGGTCGGTCCACGGCTGTCGAGTGCCCGGGCGCCGTTAAATCAAACGCGGTTAGCGTTTTCCTAACCTTTTCGCGCGCACACGTAGCGCGCAACTGGGAAGGAAAGTCGCGCTCCCGTGTCGAAGCGCCGGAAAGTCAGCACCGAAGCGCGGCCGTGGAAGCTGCTGCTGTGGACGGCGATTGCCGGCCTCGCCCTCGGCTTGATCCTCGGCGACGCCGAGGGCGTCCTGCGCAGCGTCCGAAACAGCCTCCATTGGCACCGAGCGAGCGGCGACGTCGTCCTCGTCAAGATCGACAACCAGGCCTTGCGCAAGGTCGGCCGGTGGCCGTGGCCGCGGCGCTATCATGGTCAGCTGACCGACCGGCTGACGGCGGCCGGCGCAAAGCGGATCCTGTTCGACATCACCTTTGTCGGCGCCACCGACGCCGACGACGACGCGGCCTTTGCCAATGCCCTGAAGCGGTCAGGCCGCGTGATCCTGCCCACTCGGACCCTGTCGGGACCGAGTGGCTGGACCAAACAGGAAACAACCCCTCTTCCCGGCCTGAACGACGCCGCTCGAGGGCTCGGCACGATCAGCTGGCACTACAATTTCCAGCAGGCGGTCACCGACATTCCCTACGCGGCCAGGGCGAACGGCAAGATCGTGCCGTCGTTCTCGTCGATCCTGTCAGGGCGGGCCGGTCGGCCGAACGAAACCTTCGGGCCGGACTATTCGGTCGATCCCAAATCGATCCCCAGCGTTTCCGCGACCAACGTCCTCGACGGCAGCTTCGATCGCAAGCTGTTCGAAGGAAAGGATGTGGTGATCGGCATCACCGCAGAAGAGCTCGGCGACCAGTTTTTTGTTCCCGGCACCGGCCGGATGGGCGGCGCCTATGTCCACATCATCGGCGCGGAAACGCTGAAAGCCGGCCGGCCGATCGATCTCGGCTGGATTCCGTTGTTCCTGGCTGCGCTTGGGGCGTGCGCGGCCGCGGCGACCCGACGCGACGGGCGGCAGCAGGTGCTGATTCTCGGCATGGCGTCGAGTGCCGTCCTGATCGGTCCGGCCGGCCCCGAAGCCTACCGCATTGACCTTGACGTGCTGCCCGCATTGTTCGTGATTCTCGCCACTTCGGGCGCGCTCGGCTGGCGCCGCTATCGCGTGCGTGGCCTCGTCAACCAGGTCTCGAACCTGCCCAACCTCAACGCGCTTCGCGCCGACCGCGACGGGCGGAAGCAGGCGCTGATCGCCGCCCGGGTCCTCAACTACGAGGAAATCGTGGCGACCCTTCCGCCGAACAGCGAGCGGCAGCTGATCGACCAGATCGTGTCCCGGCTCGGCGTCGGGAAGTCCGATCGCACCCTTTACCAGGGCGATGGCGGAATCTTCGCCTGGTTCGAGGATTCGCGCGCTCCGTTCGGCAACCACCTCGACGCGCTCTACTCGCTGTTCCGCAACCCGGCCCGGGTCTCCGGCCTGTCGATCGATCTGTCGGTCGCGTTCGGGGTCGAGGTCGGGAGCAGCCGGTCGCTCCCCAACCGTCTCGCCAGCGCGCTGGTCGCGGCCGAAGAGGCAGCGCACGACGGCCTCAAGTGGAAATTCCACGACCCCGAAAGCCTGCAGGACGCGTCGTGGAAGCTGTCGATCCTGAGCGAGCTCGACAGCGCGATCGACCGTGGCGAGGTGTGGGTCGCGTACCAGCCCAAGCTCGACATCGAGTCGCGGCGGATCACCGGGGCCGAGGCCCTGGCGCGCTGGACGCACCCGGAAAAGGGCCCGATCGCCGCTTCGGAGTTCGTCGCCGCGGCCGAGCAGCACGATCGCATCGGCAAGCTCACCGACTTCGTCCTCGAGACTGCGATCACCGCGGCCGCGGCGATCAACAAGCGCAACCCCGACTTCGAGATCGCGGTCAACCTCTCCGCCCGGCTGCTGAGCGACAAGGGGTTCACCTTGCGGGTCGCGGCGCTCCTCGCTCGCCACGGTCTCGAGCCGCGCCATTTGACGCTGGAGCTGACCGAAACGGCCGCGCTCGCCGGCAGCGGCGAGAGCCTGGAAATGATTGCCCGGCTGCGTGAACTCGGCGTCCGGATCTCAATCGATGACTATGGCACCGGCCTGTCGACCCTCGACTATCTGAAGAAGATCCCGGCGAGCGAGATCAAGATCGACCAGAGCTTCGTCAAAGGGATGGTCGACAACCGCTCCGACCGGCTGATGGTCCAGTCGACCATTGAGCTTGCCCATTCGCTCGGACGCAAGGTCGTCGCCGAAGGGGTCGAGCAGCGCGACATCCTCGACCTGTTGATCGAGATGCACTGCGACGTCGCCCAGGGCTTCGCCATCGGCCGCCCGATGAGCCTCGAGAGCCTCGCCAAGCGCATCTCTACCGACCGCAAGCGCAGCGTCGCCTAAGACGCTCGCGGCGGCCGCCGCCGCTGAGTTCCAATAACTCCTGAAATCACGAGTCCAATTGGGATCAGCCCCTGATTCTAATCGATTGCTAACCATATCTCTTAAGGTTAATGTCCCCTAGCCGACTCTTTTGACTAACGGGGACTAAGAATGAAAAAGACAAAAGCAACCCGCGGCTTCCTCAACTGGCTGCTGGGCAGCGGCTGGGCCGGCGGCGGCGGCGGCGGCTGACCCGCTGATCGGAGCTGACGGTCCTTTCAACGTCGGGCCGTAATTCTCGGAAACCGACGATCCAAATCTTGATGAGTTGAATCCGGGCGCAGTTGCGCCCGGATGGTTAATTGTTTGCTAACCATATCGATTAAGGTTAATGTCCTCGGCATCTGCCGAATCAAGTTTCGGTTACAGGGGACTAACAATGAAGAAGACCAAGGCGACCCGCGGGTTCCTGAACTGGCTGCTCGGAAGCGGCTGGTGCGGCGGCGGAGGCGGCGGCTAACAGCCCTGCCCGGCCGGAACTTCCGGCCGTAGTTTCAATGCGTTAGCGAAGCGCCCGTCGCGCGACGGGCGCTTTTTGTTTTGCATCTGGCCAAGGGCGCCCCCGGCGGGCTGGCGGGGGCCCGGGGGCTCGGCTAACCGGGGCCGTGATGCGCCAGGCGAGCCGCCTCCTGCCGATTCGCGCGAGTCGCCCGGGACTGCACGAATTCACCGATTCTGCCGCCGAATTTGTCGCGGCCAGCGGAATAAGCGAGGGCCTGCTGACGATTTTCTGCCGCCATACTTCGGCGTCCCTGGTGATCCAGGAGAATGCCGCGCCCGCCGCCCGCCGCGACCTCGAGCGCTACTTCGCGCGGATCGCACCGGAAAGCGCCGCCTACGAGCACCAGGACGAAGGGCCGGACGACATGCCCGCGCATCTGCGCGCCGCGCTTACCCAGAGCCAGCTGTCGATCCCGGTTGCGGGCGGCCAGCTGGCGCTCGGTACGTGGCAGGGAATCTTCCTGTTCGAGCATCGCGCGAGCACGCCCGAGCGGCAGATCATGCTGCACCTGGTCGGCGAATGAGCGCGCAATCGGTCCGCGCCTGGATCGCGCAGCACGCGCCGGACCTGGCGATCATCGAGGTCGAAAGCACCACCGCGACCGTGGACACGGCGGCGATCGCGCTCAATGTCGAGCCGGGGCGGATCGCCAAGACGCTGGCCGTGCGCGCCGGCGATCATCTGTTCCTGCTCGTCGCGCGCGGCAACGCCCGCCTCGACAACCGCAAGTGCAAGGACGCGTTCGGTGCCCGGCCGCGGATGCTCGGCGCGGACGAGACGCTGGAGCTGACCGGCCATCCCGTGGGCGGCGTGTGCCCGTTCGGCCTGAAGTCGCCGCTGCCGGTCTATCTCGACGTCTCGCTCCAGGCGTTCGACACCGTCTTCCCGGCCGGCGGCTCGCTCAACACCTCGGTGGAGGTGCCGACCGGGCGCCTGTTCGACCTGGTCGGCGAGCGCTGGGTCGACTTGTGCCGGCTACCCGAAGCGGCCGGGACCTAGCTCCTCCGCTGTTGCGTCGGCGATCGGCCACGGCGCGCCGGTCAGCAGCGATGCCGCGATCGCTGCCACGGCCGGCGAAGTCTGCAGCCCGAACCCGCCCTGCCCTGCCAGCCAGAAGAAGCCCTCCGCATCGGGCGCGAAGCCGACCACCGGGTGGCGGTCGGGAGCGAAGGTCCGCAAGCCGGCCCACTTGCTATGGACCCTGGTTACCTTGACCATCGTCCGTTCTTCCATCCGGAAGGCGGCCAGCGCGACCTCGTAGTCGTCGGGCTGGGCATCGCACGGATCGCTCGGCACCTCGTCCATCGGCGAGGCGAACAGCCGCCCGCTTTCCGGCGCGAAATAGAGCTCGTCGCCGACCGTCTTGGCGAACGGCAGGCCGTCGAGCGGCGTGCCGGGCGGAGCGTCGAAGGTGATGATCGTCCGCCGCTTGGGCGCGAGGCCGAGCGGCCGGACTCCGGCCATCCCGGCGACCTGATCGGCCCAGGATCCCGCCGCGTTGACCAGGACCGGCGCCGAATATTGCTCGCCCGCTTCGGTCGTGACGCGCCAGGCGCCGCCGTCGCGCCGGACTGCGGTGGCCCGCGCGCCGGTGACCAGCGCGCCGCCGCTCCGTCGCAGCTGCCGCAAATTGCCCTGGAGCAGAGCGTGGGGGTCGAGGCGGATGCCGCGCCGGTCGGCGATCCCGTGCACTGCCGTGTCGTTGAGCAGCGGGCAGAGCTCGTGAACGCCCGCCGAATCGAGCCGCTCGAGCTTGGCGAATGGCGCGATGTCGGCGTCGAGCGAGTCGAGTTCCGCTCGCTCATCCTCGCGAGCGAAGACCAGCACCGGCATCGGCCGGCCGAGCGGAACGTCGCTGAACGCGTCCGGCGGATCGTCGAAGAACGGCCGGCTGGCGAGGGTCAGCGCGCGGACCAGCCGGTCGCCGAGCGCATAATGAAGCATGGTCGCGCTGCGGCCCGACGAATGGAAGCCGATCTGGTCCTCGGCCTCGAGCACGGTGACCTTGGCGTGGCCCGCCAGCGCCGCGGCCGCCGACAGGCCCGCGATCCCGCCGCCGAGGATGAGAATGTCGGAATTCATCCGCCCCTCCCTGGCAGGGAGGAGAGAATCATGCGGTCAACCGCTCGTGCACGACCTTGCCGTCCTTGGTCAGCCGGATGCCGAGGACGAGCTCGTCGTCGTCCGGAAGCACCGGCCGCTTCTGCTCCTGGTCCCAGAAGGCGCTCAAGAAATTGTAGAGGTTGCGCGCGAACAGCGCCGAGGCGTCGGCGGCGAGGCTGCGGGCGAGGTTGGCGGCGCCGATGATCGTTACCCCGTGGCGGACGATGCTCTCGCCGGCAACCGTGCCCTCGACATTGCCGCCCGCCTCCGCCGCGAGGTCGACGACCACGCTGCCCGGGCGCATCGTCGCCAGCTGCGCGTCGCTGATCAGCCGCGGCGCCGGACGCCCCGGAATGAGGGCGGTGGTGATGACGATGTCCTGCTTGGCGATGTGCCCCGAGACCAGCTCGGCCTGGGCCTTCTGATAGTCCTCCGACATTTCGGTCGCGTAGCCGCCGGCGCCCTCGCCTTCGATCCCGGCGACGCTCTCGACGAAGATCGGCTTGGCCCCGAGCGACTGGATCTGCTCCTTGGTCGCCGAGCGGACGTCGGTCGCGCTGACCTGGGCACCGAGGCGCCGGGCGGTCGCGATCGCCTGCAGTCCGGCGACCCCGACACCCATCACGAACACCTTGGCCGGGCTGACCGTGCCGGCCGCGGTCATCATCATCGGAAAGGCGCGGCCGTACGCCGCCGCGCCGTCGATCACCGCCTTGTAGCCGGCGAGGTTCGACTGCGAGGACAATATGTCCATCGACTGGGCGCGCGTGATCCGCGGCATCCATTCCATCGCCAGCGCCTCGAGGCCCGCCGCCGCATAGCCGTCGATCGACTCGCGCCGGCGCGCCGGATCGAGCGCGCCGACCAGCACAGCGCCCTTCTCCGCCCCCTTGAGCGAATCGGCATCTGGCCCGTTCACGCACAGGATGATCCCGGCGCCCTTGAGGACTTCAGCGCGGCTGCCGAGCGCCGCGCCCGCGGCCGCGAAGTCGGCGTCGGGGATCGCAGCGCCCTCGCCCGCGCCGGTCTCGACCGCGACCTCGGCTCCCAGGGCGACGAACTTCTTCACCGTCTCGGGGATCGCCGCGCAGCGAGTCTCCCCGACTGCATCTTCCTTCGGGATCGCGATTTTCATCCGGGCGAGCGGGCTACAGGATCATCAGGACGATGAAGGCGAGCACCAGGCAGATGAGCGCGCCATATTTCAGCAACTTGGTAAAGCGCGTGTAGTCGCGCACGTGGATCGCGACGTCTTGCGTCGGCGGATTGGTCAGAATCGACTCGTCTTCGGCCATGCCAGTCCCCTCAAGTCGCGCGCGTCGCGCCCGGCCGGTCCATAACAAGGGGAACCGGCGCGCCCAAGCCTCTTAAGCGCCCTTTTACCCCTGATGCGTAGAACGGCCGGTCAAGGAGCCGATGATGGCCGAAGAGCGCGTTCGTTCCCTATTGCTGCTGGACGCCGATGCCGACGAACGCCGCTTGATCTCGGCGATCGCCGCGCGCGCGGGCTGGAGCGCGGTCAATGCCGCGGATTCGGCGACCGCCACCGGGCTGCTCCAGGGTCCGCACGGCCGCGAAGTCCAGGCGGTCCTGATCGGCTCGTGGGATGCGGAGGCCAGCCCGGCGGTGATCAAAGCGCTGCGCGAGCAACGCGACCGGCTTCCGATCATCGTCCTTAGCCATGGCGATTCGGTTGCGCTGGCGGTCGAGGCGATGCGCGCGGGGGCCAGCGACTTCCTGGTCCGCCCGGTCGCACCCGAGCGCCTGCTCGAGGCCCTCGCCGCCAACGCCGACCGGCGCCGGGCCGCCGGCGAGCTCGCCCCGGTGTCCGAAAAGCTCGCGCCCGAGCTGTCGCTCGAGCAATTGATCGGCGCCGCGCCCGAATTTCGCGCCGCGCTCGCAGTTGCCGCCAAGGGCGCCCGCAACCGCCTGCCGGTGCTGATCGTCGGCGAGCCCGGCACCGGCAAGGAAACCATGGCCCGGGCGATTCACGCGGCCAGCCTCCGCGCCCGCGGCCCGCTCCACGTGCTCGACTGCAAGGCGGTCCCCGCCAACATTATCGACAGCGAATTGTTCGGTCATGAGAAGGGCGCCTTCCCGGGCGCCTTCGCCGCCAAGACCGGCAAGCTGGTCCAGGCCGACGGCGGCACCCTGCTGCTCGACGAGGTCGGCGCCCTGCCGGTCGAGACGCAGGAGCGGCTCGACCGCGTGCTGGCGACCGGCGAGGTCCGCCCCGTCGGCCTCAACGGCAGCTATTCGGTCGACGTCCGGGTGATCGCCACCTGCAGCCGCCCGCTGCCCGACGATTTCAACCCGGGGCTGGCCGAGCGCCTCGGGACGACGACCGTCACCCTGCCGCCGCTGCGCGAGCGGAGCGGCGACATTCCGGCCCTCGCCCGCCATTTGCTGACCCGCTTCTGCGAGCAGACCGGGATGCGGGCGCTGTCGATCGGCAACGACGCGCTGGCAGTGCTGATGCGCTACGGCTGGCCGGGCAACGTCCGCCAGCTCGCCGGCGTGCTATTCCGCGCCGGGCTGCAATGCGAGGGCAGCTCGCTCACCGCCGAGCATTTCCCGCACATCGCGATCCAGTCGCGCTTCTCGGGCCGGCGCAACGATTATTCGCCGACGCTAAGCTCTTCGAGCAGCGCCGAGGCGATCGCGGGAGCCTCGCCAGTAACCCTGTTCACCAGCGACGGCCACCTGCGGCCGCTCGAGGAGATCGAGGCCGACATCATCCGCCTCGCCATCGGCCATTACCGCGGCCGCATGACCGAGGTCGCGCGCCGCCTCGGGATCGGCCGCTCGACCCTCTACCGCAAGCTCGGCGAACTCGGCATCGACACCGCCGCCTAGCGGCTGCTTTCGACCCAAAGCAGACGTTGGGGGCTACGGCGTTGGCGGGGTAGCGCAGCTCGCCTCGCGGAACGCACGCATCAGGCTTCTCATCTTAGTCGATGATACTGGAGCTCCGTCTTCGCCACGGTCGAGGTCTTCCACCTTACCGTCCCGAGTGACCCAGAAATGCCCGAGCAGCGTGGAGCAGGCGTCAGTGTGCACGCAAGGCGTCGCTGAGTTCACGGCGAAATACCATCCGCCGCGCCTTGCCTCGACCCACTCGAAGCGGGGCCTTGCGCCCAACTTGACGACGGCAGCTCGGACATTTGGGACTGCCAAGACGAGTTGCTTGGCCTGCTCAAGACTCATGGGATGCCCGGAACATGTCCCCGCCGATAGCAAAGCGGCCAGCAGTGCGATCATACCCGCCGAATAGTGGCGCTTATGTCGGCTTTCCACCCGTTGCGGACGCACCAAGCGGGTCGGAAATCCGATTACATTGATCGATAAATTCACTCGAATCTGGCGTCTTGATCAATTTCTCCGGTGGGTCGGTCATATGTCCGGGACGAAGTCCCGCGTAGCGGTCTGGCACTTCGTTGAGGACTAGAACGTCTCACGGCGACGATTTGGCGTCGCAGCTTCGGCGAACACTGAGCCTGCTTACATGCAGGCCCTGGAGGCACGCATGTCTGTGGGAGTAGCCCAAGTGAGCCGGTCGGGAATCCTTCAGCGGCCCAAGGCCGAGGCAAGCCGATCAGCCACGCCGGACGAACTGGAGCTGTTCGCCCATATCTCGCGAGGAGACCTGCAGGCGTTCGAGAGGCTGTACCGCCTCTATCAGCCGCGCCTGACCAGGTTTCTCGCCACGCTGCTCAAACGTCCCCACCTGATTGAAGAAGTGTTGGACGATACGATGATGGTCGTGTGGCAGACGGCAGGAAAGTTCAGGGGATCGAGCAAGCCTTCGACCTGGGTGTTCGCCATTGCCTACCGCAAGGCGCACAAGGCGAGGGCCCGCTGGCCCGATCCCGTCGAAGAGCCGGAGGTCGACACACGCGTCAGCCAGGATCCGCTTCCCGACGACGGGCTTCACCACGATCGCCTGCGCGGTGCGCTCATGAAGGCGATGGACCAGCTGTCGACAAACCATCGCGCCGTTGTCGACCTCACCTACTTTCACGGGCTTGGCTATCGCGAGATCGCTGAGATCGTCGATTGCCCGGTCGACACGGTGAAGACTCGCATGTTCCACGCACGGCGACATCTCAAGCGGGCGATGCCAGGAAGCCTTTTGGACTGGCTCTAGGAAGACGCGGGTTTCAACCGCAATCTCTGGAGCGAGTCCGAATGGCCGGTTTCCACCCATTGCGGACATTCCGCCAAATCAGGCGCGTGGAGTCAGCGCCTGGTCGCGCAAGCCGCGCCAGATGCGCAGCGCCTGGACGGTTTCGGGAACGTCGTGGACGCGCAGCAGCTGCGCACCCTGCTCGGCGGCCTTGAGCGCGAAGGCGAGGCTGCCGCCGAGCCGCCGGTCGGCCGGGGCTTCGCCCGACAGCGCGCCGATGGTGCGCTTGCGGCTGGCGCCGACGACGACGGGGCAGCCGAGCGAGTGGAACAGCGCCAGCCCGTTCATCAGCTCGAGGTTGTGCGCGACATTCTTGCCGAACCCGAAGCCGGGATCGACCAGGATCCGCTGGCGCGCGATCCCGGCGGCTTCGGCGGCGCGGATCCGCTCCTCCAGCCACAGGTAGATTTCAACCAGCACGTCGTCGTAGCGCGGATCGTCCTGCATGGTTTGCGGGTCGCCCTGGTGGTGCATCAGCACCACCGGCACGCCCGCCGCGGCGACCACTCCGGCCGAACGGTCGTCGTAGGTCAGCCCCGACACGTCGTTGACCATCCGCGCCCCGGCCTCGAGCGCTGCCGTCATGACGTCAGCCTTGCGCGTGTCGACCGACACCGCGGCGCCGCCCGCGGCGAGCTGGCGGATGACGGGAGCGATCCGTTCGATCTCGTCGCCTTCCCACAGCGGCTTCGCGCCGGGCCGGGTCGATTCGCCGCCGACGTCGATGATCGCGGCGCCCTCGCCTGCCATGTCCGCGCCGGCCTCGGCCGCGGCGGCGGCGTCGGCGAACCGGCCGCCGTCGGAGAAACTGTCGGGCGTGGCGTTGACGATGCCCATCACCTGCGGCTGGTCGAGCCGGATCGTGCGCTCGCCGAGCTGCAGCGGCGCTCGCGATGCGGTCAGCGCGGTCCATTGCGTGGACAGGTCATCGTCAAAGCGCGCTTCGATCCCCTCGACCGGCACCAGCTCGGCCGACGCGCGCTTGTTGCCCTCGACGCTCAGCAGTTCGACGCTCGCGAACCAGCTCATCCCGCCAGCCAGCCGCGCGACCTTGCCGTCGTGGCCGAAGGGCGAATCGACCAAGCCGGTGGGGCGAATCAGTGTGCGCATGCCGTGCACTGCGCAATTTCCTCGGGAGGCCGGCCGACTGGCGCGCTCGCTGTCTTGGGCTCGCGCGCGTCGAGCGCGGCCAGCCAGCCCGCGGTCTCGCTGCCGACGCTGATTTGCGGGCTCGACGGGTCGTAATCGAGGCTGCGCTCCCACCCGAGGATGGTCACATAGGCCCGCCGAAACTGGCGGGCGAAGGTGTCGGGCTGCCGCATCGCCCGGTTGATCAGGGCGTAGCCGAAGAAGGTCCAGTCGTTGCCGGCCGAGCAGCCGAACGACGATTTCATCGATGAGGCGGCGGTCGCGATCACCGTCCGCGGCGCCGCCAGCGAGTCGACGAACTGCCCGGAGAAGCAGGCCTGGAGGATGATCAGCCGGTTCTTGAAGCCGGGCTGGCCGACCATTGCCGCGAGCTGGGGCGGCGTGATGATCGCGTCGCCGCGCTCCGGGTCGCGAAAGTTGAGCCCGGCGTGGGGCGATCCGTGGCTGGTGGTGTAAAGGACGAGCACGTCCTCGTCGCGGTTCATGACCGATGCGACGCGCTTGAGGGCCCGGGCCAGCCGCTCCGGCGTGGCGGCGCCGTCGGCGTCGTCGCTCCCCTCGTCGTGAGCCAGCACCAGGGTCCGCCCTTTCGCGCCGAACCGGCCGGCGAGGACTCGACCCGCTTCGCGAGCTTCGCGGTTGAACACCGGATCGGCGTCGAGCGCGGCGACGATCACATAGGCATCGACGACGCCCGGCCGCTGGGGCTGAAGCCGGGCCAGCGCCTGATCCATCCGGCGGTCGCCCTCGAGCGGAACGCGCGCCGTGTCCTGGCCGACGGCGAGCCCGGCGCTGAGCAACGCGAATCCGCCGACGATGGCCCGCATCAGCCTCATTGCGTCTCTTCTCACCGGCTGCTGCGAGCCGCGCAAGAGCCTAAGCGAGCGCGGCGAGATGCTGCTGCCGGAGCGCATCGAGCGGCTGCAATGCGCCGCCTTGCGCGATGTGCCAGAAGGTCCAGCCGTTGCACGACGGCGCGCCCTGCAGCGCGGCACCGACCTTGTGGATCGAGCCCGAATGCGCGTCGCAGGCGATCGAGCCGTCGGCGCGGACCGCTGCGGTCCAGCGGCGCCTGGCATCGGTCAGCCTGGTGCCGGCCGGCACGAGGCCGCTTTCGACCAGCACGCCGAAGGCGACGCGCGGCTGCTCGCGCCTGTCGGCGACGGTCTGCATCGCACTCTCATCGAGCGGCAGGGTCGAGGCAATCCGCTCGCGCGCGACCTTCACATAGGCCGGCTCGCGCTCGATCCCGATCCAGCGCCGGCCGAGCCGCCGCGCCACCGCGCCGGTCGTGCCGGTTCCGAAGAACGGATCGAGGACCACGTCGCCCGGCTTGGTGCAGGCGAGCAGGATCCGGTACAGCAGTGCCTCGGGCTTCTGCGTCGGATGGGCCTTGCCGCCGCCCTCGCCCTTGACCCGCTCGCCGCCGCTG
>Ga0068860_100006329_pt1 | contig 11890 bp, 11 predicted proteins | sample KBSSwiS32_FD_66597 | JGI IMG/M metagenome (GOLD analysis project Ga0068860, IMG submission 66597) | Switchgrass rhizosphere microbial communities from Kellogg Biological Station, Michigan, USA - KBS Switchgrass S3-2 | ecosystem: Host-associated > Plants > Roots > Rhizosphere > Soil ... | reverse complement strand
CGCTGGGCGGCCATGCGACCACCCTGACCGGCCAGCCCATCTCCCTCCCGTAGGGTGGTCCTCAGGCCGGCGGCGGTGCGTACCGGCGCAGCGTGAAGACCTGGAGGGGCGCGAGCACGCCCTTGAGCGCGTGCCGGCCGAGATCGACGACCGCCTCCGGCTGGGCCGCCTTCACGAACGCCTCGCTCATGGTCAGCGGCGTCTTGAGCGGTTTGCACAACGCCTCCAGCCGGCAGGTCTCGTTGACCGCGGCGGAGATCACCGTGAAGTCGAGGCGGTCCTTGGCGCCGATGTTCCCGTACATCAGCGGGCCGACGTGGAGCGCCACGCCGATGGCCAGGCGCGAAGCGCCCCTCGCCTCGCGCTCGACGTTCAGCTCGGCCAGGGCGTGGAGCGCGTCCTCGGCAGCGCGGAGCGCGCTGGTGCACCCGGAGCCGGCGTCCCCATCGACGGGGAAGATGGCCAGGATCGCATCGCCGATGAACTTGAGCACCTCGCCTCCGCGCTGCATCACCGCCCCGGCGACGCGGTCGAAGTACTCATCCAGCGTCTTGACCACCTCCTGCGGCGGCAGGCGGTCGGAGAGCGCGGTGAAGTCGCGCAGGTCGCAGAACCAGATCGCCGCGTCCATCAGCTCTCCGGTTCCGCGCTGGAACGCGCCGCGGACGACGCGCCGGCCGGCGTTCCGGCCCAGGTACACCTCCATCAGCGCCCGGGTGGCGTGGTAGGCCGACTCCAGCTCGATGCGCTGCGACAGGTGCGGCGTGAGCGCCACCAGGCAGGCGAGCGCCTCGTCGGTGAACCCGCCGGGAGCGCGCGTGGCCCAGGAGACGTATCCAATCTCTCCCGAAGCGTGCGGCAGCCCCTGGACCATGTAGTCGGTGCCGCCCATCGCCTTGAGGTCCTCGCAGATGGGGAACCGCAGATCGTCACCGGTGAGCCGCACCCGGATGGGCGGCGAGCCTTGCTGGATCAGCGGCATGGGGCTGCGCGTGAAGAAAGGGACGTCCAGGGTGCGTCGCTGGCGGTCGATGAAGGTGACGCCTTTGGCCTCGTGCCACTGGACCGTGTGCCAGACCAGCTCCGGGTGTTTGGTCATCAGGCTGAAGCTGCAACGCCAGAGCGGCAGCCCGCGTGCCCGGAGGAGATCCACCAGGCCCTGCATCAGCGTCATCCCGCTGTCGGGGGCGTGACGGCTATCGAGGAGCCAGGACTGGAGCGCCGGGAGGTCGGAGGAGGTCACCACGCGCGGAGGATACCGGTCACCGAAGACTTTCGGGGCTGCCATGGAAGCGTGACACGCCGCCTCTACCGTGGCGACATGGACCGATCCCGCACTCGCACGCTCGCCCACGTGTCGGACCTCCACGTCGGACACTCGCCCGCGCGACCGGATCACCGACGCAGCGCCGGAACAGCACAAACGAAGGCCCTGACCCCCATCAACAACTCCGCAGGAGATCAGGGCCTCCACTCAGTCGGGGCGAGAGGATTTGAACCTCCGACCCCCTGCGCCCAAGGCAGGTGCGCTACCAGGCTGCGCTACGCCCCGAAGAGGCCGGGCATTGTTGCCGCCCGGCACCACCAGTGCAACTGACGATGCCTCGCGAACAACCTGACTATCGGACCTGAAGGTGCGGCTTCATCCGCGCGAACGCCGCCCCCCGGTGCGAGATCGCCGACTTCTCCCCCGGCCCCAGCTCCGCCATCGTCCGCCCGTCCGCCAGCAGGAACACCGGGTCGTACCCGAAGCCGCCCTCCCCCTTCGGCGCCCGCCCGATCCGCCCTTCGCACCGCCCCTGCTCCACCACCGTCCGCCCGTCCGGATACGCCAAGCACAGCGCGCACACGAACGCCGCGCCCCGCCGCTCGTCCGGCACGTCGCGCAGCTCCTCCAGCAGCGCCAGGTACCGATCCCGGTCCGTCCCCTCCACGTACCTCGCCGACCTCACCCCCGGCCGACCACCCAGCGCCTCCACGCACAGCCCCGAGTCGTCCGCCAGCGCCGGCAACCCCGTCGCCGCCGCCGCCGCCAGCGCCTTCTTCCGCGCGTTCCCCTCGAAGCTCTCCGCGTCCTCCTCCACCTCCTCGACCTCCGGGTGCTCCCGGAGCGAGGACACTTCAATCGCCCCACCCACCAGCTCCCGCAGCTCCCGCACCTTCCCGGCGTTCCGGGTGGCGAACACCAACCGCCTCACTTCACGCTCGCCAGCGCCGCCTGCTGCATCGCGATGAGCTTCTCGATCGCCGCCAGCCCGCCGTCGAGCATCTTGTCCAGCTGCTCCCGGTGGAACACCCCGCGCTCCGCCGTCCCCTGCACCTCCACCAGGTGCCCGCTCCCCGTCCCCACCACGTTCATGTCCACCTCGGCCGCCGAGTCCTCCTCGTAATCCAGGTCCACCCGCACCTCCCCGCGGATGATCCCCACCGACACGGCCGCCACCGGCGACAGCTTCGGCATCGCGCTCAGCGACCGCTTCTCCACCAGCCTCCGCAGCGCCAGCACCAGCGCCACGTACGCCCCGGTGATCGACGCCGTCCGCGTCCCCCCATCCGCCTGCAAGACATCGCAATCCAGCGTCAGCGTCCTCGGCCCCATCGCCGCCGTGTCCACCGCCGCCCGCAGCGACCTCCCGATCAGCCGCTGGATCTCCATCGTCCTCCCGCCCTGCTTGCCCTTCGCCGCCTCGCGGGCCGTCCGCGTGTGCGTCGCCCTCGGCAGCATCCCGTACTCCGCGGTCACCCACCCCACGCCCTTCCCCAAAAGGTGCGGCGGCACCTTCTCCTCCACCGAGCACGTCACCAGCACCTTGGTCTTCCCGAACTCCACCTGGGTAGATCCCTCGGCGTGAACGGAGACGCCGGTGGTGAGCGTCACCGGCCTCAGCTCGAGGGCGCTGCGATTGAAGGAGCGCATGCGCCCCCAATACCACGTCACTCGCGGCGCGCGCGGGCGTCCTGCTTCCGGGTCTCCGCCAGGTAGCCCTTCACCGCTTCGGAGATCGCCGCCACCAGCGTGTCCTGGTACTCCCCGTCCTTGAGCTTGGCGCTCTCCTCCGGGTGGGAGAGGAACCCCAGCTCCAGCAGCACCGCCGGGCAGTCCACCGTCAGCACGTACAGCGGCGCCTGCTGCACCCCGCGGTCCTCCGCGTGCGCCTGGGCGATCAGCTTCTGGTGCACCGCGTACGCCAGCCGCGACGCCCCCGCGTGCGCCTCCGACCGCTTCAGGTCCGCCAGGATGAACGACAGCGGGTCGTCCCCCGGCGCCTGGGCCGCCGCGCCCGCCGCCGCCCCCGCGCCCTCGCTGTTCTCCCGGTCCGCCGTGTGCCGCGCGTCCTCCCCCGACGCGCTCAGCGACAAGAAGAACGTCTCGATGCCCCGGTTCTGCGCCCGCATCTTCCGCGTGGGCATCGAGTTCGCGTGCAGCGAGATCAGCAGGTCCGGGTGGAACTTGTTCGCCGCCGCCACCCGCTCCGGCAGCGGCACCGTGGCGTCCTTGTCCCGGGTGAGCATCACCTTCGCCCCGCCCTTCTCGAGCGCCGCCTCCAGCTTCTGCGCCAGCTCCAGCGAGAAGTCCTTCTCCTTGTACCCACCCGGCCCGATGGCCCCGTCCGCCTTCCCGCCGTGACCGGGATCGATCACCACCCGCGGCTCCGCGCCCGCCGCCAGCAGCAGCACCAGCGCGGCGGCGGCGCTCACGGCACCACCTGGATCCCGCTGCCTTGCACCACCGCGCCGATCACGTACCCGGGCACGTTCGCCTTCTCGAGCAGCTTGAGCGCCTTGCCCACGTCCTTGAACGGCACCGCCGCCAGCAGCCCGCCGTTGGTCTGCGCGTCCGCCAGCGTGATCTTCACGTCCTCCGACAGCCCCTCGGGGAACTCGACGTAGCTGGCGACGTACTCGAGGTTGCTCTTGCTCCCGCCCGGCACCACCCCCTGGCGCGCCAGCTCCGGCACGCCCTCCAGGATGGGGATCCGGTCCAGGGAGATCACCGCCCGCCGCTTCGCGCCCGCCATCATCTCGCCCAGGTGCCCCAAAAGCCCGAACCCGGTGACGTCCGTCAGCGCGTCCACCTGCACCTTCCCCGACGCGAACACCTCCCCGCCCTTCTTGTTCAGGGTCCGCATCACGTCCACCAGCCGCGCCACCAGGTCGTCCGGCGCGAGCTTCCGCTTGATGGCGGTGGTGCCGATCCCCGTCCCCAGCGGCTTGGTGAGGATCAGCGCGTCCCCCACCTTCGCCCCGGCGTTGGTCAGGACCTTCTTGGGGTGCACCACCCCGGTCACCGCCATCCCGTACTTCGGCTCCGGGTCGTCGATGGAGTGCCCGCCCAGGATGGGGATCCCCGCCTCCTCCGCCTTGCTCTGCCCGCCGGCGAGGATCTTCCCCAGCAGGTCCAGAGGGAGCGCCTTGGGGAACCCCACCAGGTTCAGCGCGAAGAGCGGCTTGGCGCCCATCGCCCAGATGTCGGACATGGAGTTGGCGGCGGCGATCTCCCCGAAGACGAACGGGTCGTCCACCACGGGCGGGAAGAAGTCCACCGTCTCCACCACCGCCATGTCCTTGGACACGCGGTACACCGCGGCGTCATCCGCCGTCTCGTAGCCCACCAGGGCCCGCGGATCCCGCTTGCTCTTCTTCAGGTGGCGCAGGACCTGCGCCAGATCCGATGCCCGGATCTTCGCGGCTCAACCCGCGCAGTGGCTCATCTCCGTGAGCCGCTTCTCTGTCTCGGCCATAGCCCCTCTTCCGGTGCGGCCGCGTCACGCGCTCCGGATGTAGTCGCTCTTCATCAGCTGCAGGACGATCTCCGCGGAGGCCACGTCGTCCTTGTCCGAGTGGTCCAGCACCCCGCCGAACGACCCGTAGTTGTGGACCAGCTGCAGCACGTCCAGCTGCTCCGGCCCCAGGTCCTTGAGCGGCGCGCTCATCGGCTGCGCGAGGTGGAGCTGGGCGGAGAGCGGCGGGAGGTCCTTGTGGATCCGCTTGAACTCGTCCAGGAGCCGCAGCGCGTCCATCAAGAGCGCCTCGGTGGAGCTGTCCAGCTCGACCATGAACTCCTGCGGATCCGGCGGGCGCAGCTCGAAGTCGCCCGACTCCCAGGTGACGATCCGGTTGAAGCTCTTCTGCGGCCCCAGGTCGTGGTTGTCGTCGATCACCGCGTAATAGACGCGGCCCTGCTTGAGGTAGATCTTCCCTTCCTGCTCGTTCTTGATCACCAGCACGCCGTTCTTCTTCGACGTGTGGAACAGCTGCAGCAGGTCCGGGAGCGGGATCTCCTCGATCTTCCCCGTCATCGACGAGGTCTTGGTGACCTTCGCCGCCTGGGCGGCGGCCTCCTCCAGCTTCTGCTTCACCGAGGCGTCGTCCAGGTCCTCCGCGTCCTCGCCCTGGTGGATCAGCTTGAGGATGGAGGTGCCGATCAGGATGCGGTCCCCCTCCTTCAGCCTGGCCTGCTTGATCTTCTCCCCGTTGACGAAGGTCCCGTTGGTGGAGCCCAGGTCCTCGATGGTGATCTTCCCGCCCGCGACCGTGATCTTGGCGTGCTTGCGAGAGACCATGTCCTCGACCAGCACCATGTCCAGCTCGCTGGACCGGCCGATGACGATCTGCTTCTCCATCTTCAGCGGGAACTCCCCGCCCTGGTACTTCCCCGAGATGAACTTCAGGGCGAAGGCCTTCTGGCCCGCCGCCGCTGACGTTGCCGCTGGGCTCACTGGGCGACGACCTCTCGTGCGGTCACGATGCTCAAGGATACCTCAGACGGCGCGGTCCACCTTGGAAGGTTGGTCCCTTACCAGCTTCAGGTACATGCCGGCGCTCCGGTTTTGCGGGTCTCTGGCCAGCACCGCCTCCCAGATCTGGATCGCCTCCTCGCGCTTGCCGGAGGACAGCAGCGCGATGCCATAAGCGACCTGGCCTGGCAAGAAGTTGGGGTTGATCCGGCTCATCTCCTGGAACTGCGCGAGGGCGCCCTCCAGGTCGCCCATCTCCTTCAGCGCGTTCCCCAGCTTCAGCCGCACGTCCACGAACTGGGGGCCCAAATCCAGGGCGCGCTTGTACTCCCCCACCGCCTCCTTCGCCAGCCCGGCGGAGGCGAACGCGTCGCCGATCTCGGCGTACATGTTGGCGATCTTCCCGCGCACGAAGGGGTCGATCTGCCCGGGGGCCTCGCGCTGCCGCTGGAGCGCGTTCTGGTAGACCTCCTTGGCCTCCTTGTACTTCCCCAGGTCGTTGTAGATGACGGCCAGGTTGAGGGCGGCCTCGGTGTAGCCCGGGTTCAGCCGCAGCGCGGACTCGAAGGAGCGCTGGGCCCGGGCGAACTGCCCCTGCTCGTGGTAGATGAGCCCGAGCATGTTGTACACGTCGGCGAAGCCCTGGTTCTTCTCCACGAACTGCGCCAGGTACTTCTCCGCCTCCGCGTACTGCTTCTGAAGAAAGCAGCCCCGGCCCAGGGTCAAAAGCTGCGAGAGCGCCTCGTCCATGGGATCTCGACTCCGCCGATCTCTCCGGTGGAAGGCGCGTAGCCTACATGAGCCCCCGCGTGAAGTAGAATTCTCCTTGAGGGTCCGGCCGGAGCTCCAGGCGCCGGGTCTTCTCCTCATCCACCGGCCGTTCGGGGGTGGAGCCGGTGAGCCGGTAGTCCTCGCTCACCGTCACCACGTCCCGCTCCACCCGCACGTACCAGCCCTTCACCGCGTACTGGCGGTCCCGCACTGCCAGTAGCAGCGCCAGCGCCGGATCGGCCGCCACCTGGTCGCGGGTCTGCCCCGCCAGGGCCGCCAGCGCCGGGAGCTTCCCCGCCTCCAGCGCCCGCCGCCGAGCGCAGAGCGCCGCGACCACCTTGGTGAGCACGGGGGCCAGCCCCTCGGGCGCGGTCCAGCCCCTCCCGTCGCGGAGGAAGCGCACCCGTTCGAAGCCCAGCGAGTGCACCTCCGTCTCCCCCAGCTTCCCCTGGAGGTCGAGGGTGGCGGTGATGAAGGCCTCGGGCGCGCCCGGCTGGAGCTCCACGGTGAGGCGGTCGTAGCTGGGGCGCTCGGAGACCAGCGGGGCGGGCTCGCCGGGGATGGGGATGGAGAGGCCGCCGTGTTCGGCGGTCTTGAGCTGCACGACGAGGTCGGCGGCGGGATCTCCGGCGAACCAGAACCACCGGACCAGGCCGGTCAGCGCCAGCCCGCTCACCAGGATGACGGCCAGCACCCGGGGCCCCGGCCGTCCAGCCTCGGGGGGTGGGGCCGCCGGGGCCGGTTCCGCCGGCGCCCCGGATTCGACCGGCTCAGTCCCCGAGAACCCAGGGGACGCTGATGCGGCGGCCTGCGGCCGCGGTCGATCGGGCTCAGCCACCGAGCAGCTTCTGCGCCTTCTCCGCCGCCTTGGTGCCCGGCAACGACGACTGGATGCGCTTGAGCGTCTCCTGCGCGCGCCCGTCGTCCTTCAGCTTCTTGTAGGCGTCGTAGATGCCCCAGAGCGCCTGCTCGTCGTACCCGGCGCCGGGGTAGAGCTTGACCACGCTGTCCAGCCGGCTCACCACCGCCTGCCACTTCCCGCGCTTGGCGTAGAACCCGGCGGCGTAGATCTCGTGCTGGCAGAGGCGGTGCCGGACCTCCTCGTGCGTCTTCTTCGCCTCCTCGAAGTACTTGGACTTCGGGTAGAGGCGCATGAAGTCCTCCATCGCCCGCAGCGCGTTCTTCACCGGCGTCTGGTCCTTCTCGAAGGACGGCGGGAGGATGAACATGTCCTTGGGGATCTCCTGGTAGTTCGTCATCGCCGCGCGGAACGCCGCGTAGTCCACGTCCGGGTGCGTGGGGTGGAGCTTGACGAACTGCTGGTACTTGTCGCGCGCCTCCGGCATCTCCTCCTTCTCGTAGGAGATGTCCGCGATGCGCAGCTCCGCGGTGCGGGCCACGTCCAGGAACGGGTAGCGGGCGGTGACCAGGTCGAAGTAGCCGCGCGCCTCCTCGTAGTTCTTGTCCTTCAGCGCATCCAGGCCCTTCTGGAGGATGGCCTCTCCTTCGGTCTGGGGGGCGTTCTTGACGTCGGGCTTGGCGGAGGCGCAACCGGCGGCGAACGCGAGCAGCGCGCCGCCCAGCAGCAGCGAGCAGATCCTGGGCTTCATCGGGGCGCGGACCCTAGTCGCCCTCGGAAGGCGAATCCAGCGCGGTCCCCAGCAGCCGTTCAGCCACCGCGGCGGAGAACCCGCGCGCCGCCAGGATGCGAGCGGCCTTCGCCTTCTCCTTGTCGGTGAGGGTCCGTCCAGGCGCGGCGAGGCCCCGGCGCTCGAGCAGCGCCCGGGCGGTCGCCACGGGGTCGAAGTCCAGCGCACGTTCCGCCTCCTGCAGGGCAGAACGCACGACGTCCTCGGGGATTCCGCGGGCGCGCAAATGCTGCGTCACCGCCTGGGGGCCCATCTTGCCCTCGCTGAGGAGGGACTCGGCGCGGGCGCGGGCGTAGCGGGCGTCGTCCAGGTAGCCCAGCGACTGGACCCGCTCCAGGGCGGAGGTGATGGCGGCGGGTGGGTGCTGCTTGCGCGTCAGGGCCTGCTGGAGCTCCTGCCGGGTGCGGGCGCGCATGGAGAGGAGGCGGAGCGCGTCGCGAAGTGCAGGATCCGGCTCTCCGGGGTGGTGGGTGGTGTCCGCCATCGCGGGGGCGGACTATAAGCCGCCCGGCATGCACCCGATCCTCGCGCGGTTCCTGAGCGTCGACGCGGCGGCAGACGTGCTCCGGCGCGAGGACCACGGCGACGTCCTGCGCGCGGAGGAGCGCCCCCTGGCGGAGGCGGCCAAGGCCTTCCCGAAGCACCGGGCGGCGCTGGTGGGCGCGCGGCGGGGTCGGGGTGGGGAGGGGCCGGGGCCGCCGGACCTGGACGCGCAGCAGGCGGTGGTGGTGCTGGCGGCGCACGCGGCGCTCCGGGCGCTGGCGGACGACGAGGTGTTGAAGGGGCCGCTGGCGACCGCGCGGGAAGCGCTGGCGGCGGAGGGCGCGGGGACGGCGGAGGTGGATCAGCTCCTGGCGTCGCTGCTGCTGGAGGAGGCGTTCGGGTACGAGGATGACCCGGACCGGTTCGACCGGGACTTCGTGCGCTCCAGCCTGGAGGAGATCCCGGAGCTGGCGAAGCTCACCCGCGCGCGCGTGGACGAGTTGGTGCGCGCGTTCGGCGCGACGGCGGAGGCGGGCTGGGCCACGGCCCACGAGCTGGCGGCGCGGACGCTGTTCGAGACTGCGTGGTCGGAGGGGCCGCAGGCGATCAACCCGGAGCACGTGACGGACGCGCTGGAGACGCTGGGCGAGAAGTTCCCCGCGTCCGAGCGCGGGCGCGGTGGGGAGTCGCTGCGAAGGATGGTGAAGTTCCTCGAGGGGCAGAAGCTGGTCTCCCCGGAGCGCGCGCGGCGGCTGGTGGGCGTGCTGGACGCGCGCGAGCTGGACGACGAGCGCGGCGATTTGAAGCAATAGGCGCGGTGCGCACCAGCCCTCTCGCTCACGGCGCGCACCAGCCCTCTCGCTCACGGCGCGCACCAGCCCTCTCGCGCAGCGCGCACCCGCCCTCTCACGCACGGCGCGCACCCCGCCCTCTCGCGCACGGCGCTCCGCAGAGATCGCCGGCGGAGCCGGGCCATTCGCGGCATTTCCGCTGCACCCGGGCTCCCCACGTGGAGAGCGGTCATATTGTCCGCCGACCCATGCGCGCCCCCGCTCTCGCCCTCCTCCTCCTCACCAGCTGTGTCACCCCCTCCGCCACGCCACCGGCGGCGCCCCCCGCACCGCCGGCCCCCGCGCCCCAGCCGCCCACGTTCCGCCTGGGCGACGCCGCGCGCCCCCTGCGCTACTCGGCGGTGCTCAGCGTCGACCCCGCCTCGGACCACTTCTCCGGGGAGATCTCCATCGACCTCCAGCTCTCCTCGAAGACCCAGGCGCTCTGGCTCCACGGGCGCGGCCTGGAGGTCGAGCGCGCGGAGCTCACCCCCGCGGGCGGCGCGCCGCTGGAGGCCACCGCGCGCCCCGCGAGCGACCACTACCTGGGGTTCCTCCTCCCCGCGCCGGTCGGCCCGGGCGAAGCGCGACTGACCATCACCTACCGCGGCCAGGTCTCCTCCACCGACTGGAGCGGCCTGTTCCGCGAGAAGGCCGGCGGCGACTGGTACGCCTTCACCCAGTTCGAGTCCACCGAGGCGCGCCGCGTCTTCCCCTGCTTCGACGAGCCCGCCTTCAAGGTCCCCTGGCAGCTCACCCTCAAGGTGCCGCGCGGGCTGGTCGCCGCCTCCAACACCGTCGCCGAATCCGAGTCGGACGAAGGGCCGCTCCACGTCGTCCGCTTCGCCCGCACCCGCCCGCTGCCCACCTACCTGGTGGCCTTCGTGGTCGGCCCCTTCGAGCGCGTGGACCTGGGCCGCTGGGGCGCCGGCCACGCGCCGGTGGGCGCGTTCGTGCTGAAGGGCCGCGCCGGGGAGCTGGGGCTGCTCAAGGAGATCGTCGGGCCCGGCCTGGAGCGCCTGGAGGCGTGGTTCGGGACGCCCTACGCCTACGGCAAGCTGGACTTCGTCTCCGTCCCGCTCTTCCTGGGCGCGATGGAGAACCCGGGGCTGATCACCTCGCGGGCCGACTGGGTGCTCACCAAGCCGGAGGAGGCGGCCAATCCCGGTCACCGGCGCTGGGTCTCCTACGGGATGGTGCACGAGATGGCGCACCAGTGGTTCGGCGACCTGGTCACCACGGCCTGGTGGGACGACATCTGGCTGAACGAGACGTTCGCCGACTGGCTCACCACCCGCATCCTCGACGACTGGCACCCGGACTGGGAGCGGCCCGTCTACCGGGTCTCCAACATCCGCGCCTTCGCGATGGCCGCCGACAGCCTCGCCAGCGCGCCGGCGCTCCGGCAGCCGGTGGCGTCCCAGCAAGAGATGGGCACCGTGGGCGGCGGGAACTACGCCATCACCTACCTCAAGGGCCAGGAGGTGCTGACGATGACGGAGGGGTGGCTGGGGCGGGAGCCGTTCCGCGCCGGCGTCCGCCGGTACCTGGCGGCCCACGTGGACGGGAACGCCACCGCCGCCGACCTGTTCGCCGCGCTCGGCGCCGAGGCGAAGGTGGACGTGGCGCCGGTGCTCTCCACCTTCCTCGACCAGGCCGGCGTCCCGCTCGTCTCCGCCGAGCTGCGCTGCGCCGCGGGCCAGCCGCCCGCGCTCCACCTCGCCCAGCGCCGCTACCTCCGCCTCGGGCTGAGCACCGACGAGCGCCGGTGGAAGATCCCCCTCTGCGCCCGCTACCCGGGCGCCTCCGGGCCCGCGCGCGCCTGCGCGCTGATGGACGGCGCGGAGCTGGACCTCCCGCTCCCGGAGGCGAAGGGGTGCCCGGCGTGGGTCGCCCCCAACGACGGCGCGCTCGGCTACTACCGCGTCGCGTTGCCGCCCAAGCTGTGGGCGTCGCTGATGGGCGCCGCCCCGCTCACCCGCGCCGAACGCACCAGCCTCCTGGGCGACCTCTTCGCCCTGGTGTCCTCCGGCGACCTGCCGCTGTCGGACGCGCTGGCGCAGGTGGCCCCGGCGGTGAAGTCCGGCGACCGCTACCAGATCACCCAGGCGTCGATCTTCGTGGGGGCGCTGCAGGCCTCCATCATGCCGGACCCGCTGCGCCCGAAGCTGGCGCGGATGGTGCGGGAGGTCTTCGGCCCGCCCACGCGCGCCCTGGGCCTGCGGCCGCGCCCGAAGGAGGCCGACGAGGCGAAGCTGCTCCGCGGCACCCTGCTGGAGACGATGGGGCACGTGGGCGACGACCCGGCGATGCGGGCGGAGGCGCGGAAGCTGGCCGTGGCCTGGCTCGCGGACCACAAGGCCCTCGCGCCGGAGACGGTGGACGCCGCGCTGTCCATCGCCTCCGACGGCGGGGACGC